>Ga0075152_10003563_pt1 | contig 10830 bp, 11 predicted proteins | sample JI61114C2DNA_FD_70964 | JGI IMG/M metagenome (GOLD analysis project Ga0075152, IMG submission 70964) | Wastewater effluent complex algal communities from Wisconsin, to seasonally profile nutrient transformation and Carbon sequestration -... | ecosystem: Engineered > WWTP > Effluent > Algae...
TTTAAGATTAACCATGTTAGAACATCCATTAATTAATATCATCGCGTTAGTTTTGATTACAATTGGATGGTCTAAACACAAAAAAGAAGAAAGCAACAATGGTAAATTCAAAAAAATTGCCGTTTTCTATACGTTAGGATTAGTATTAATTTTATCACGTTTGCCTTGGAGTAGTTGGTTAAACTAATCTTTTGGTACACTATTTGGTAATAGGTTAAACAAAAACAGAAAATCATGAAGAAAAATATCATAATAGTATCGTTTGTGTTGCTTATTACAATTCTATTGAGCTTTTCTAATAAGACTAAATCTAGTTTTATTAGAGAAGCTTCTTTATTTGATACCGTAAAGAAAAAAGATTCACTTCGTCTATTAGACTCAATAAAAGTTGTCGATTCTATCAGAATTTCTGATTCTATTGCTAATTTAAAAACCCGTTTTTACAAGAAAAATGTTGAAGCATCACATTATTCAGATAAATTAAATGGTAGGAGAACCGCAAGCGGAAAAGTATTTCACAACAACAATTACACCGCAGCTCACAAAACATTAAAGTTTGGAACTAAAGTTAAAGTCACCAATATTGCAAACAACAAAAGCGTAATTGTAACCATCACAGATAGAGGTCCGTTTACAAGACACCGTGAAATTGACATGGCTAAAAAACCATTCTTAGAAATTTCTCATAACAAAGGCAGAGCACCTTTGCGAGTTAATATCGAAATCGTAGAATAATTATTTCCAGGAACAAAAAGGATGTTCGCTTAAATGCGAATTGTAATATTTTTTATCGCCAGTAACTTCTTTACCTAACCAATTTGGTTGTTCAAAAAACTCATTTTCAGAAGTAAGTTCTACTTCGGCAATTATTAATCCTTGATTTTCACCCGAAAAAACATCAACTTCAAACGTGTGTTTTCCAAGCGGAATTTCATATCTAATTTTGTCAATAATACCGCTTTCACACAATTGCAGTAAGGCTTCGGCTTCTGAAAGTGAAATTTCTTTTTCCCATTCAAAACGAGTTGTTCCATTTTCGTTTCCTTTGCCTTTTATGGTTAAAAAACCCTTATTTCCTTTGATTCGAACTCGAACAGTTCGTTCAGGATTTGAGTTCAAATAACCTTGTACAATTCTATTATTTACTGTGCTTTCTTTGATAAAATCAGTTGATTCAACTAAAAATTTGCGTTCTATTTCTTCCAAAATTTAGGATTTATTTAGGTAACTAAAGTACGAAAAAAATGTTTCTATTCGTATATTTACAATTATTAGAAGAAAAGTATGAATATAGCCAGAAGAAAAAATACCAATACATTTGAAGAAATTTGTCATACCTATTTTAATGAACTTCAATTATGGAAAAACGAAGAATATAACGAAGACATCGTTGTTGCTTTAGTAAATACCATTAGACCCAAAAAGCCTAAGACAGTTGAAGTTGTAGATATTTCAAATGTGTTACATTTTTTTATCGAAAATCCACAAATAAAAGAAAATTTCGTAGTTTTTTTACAATCAATTTTACAAGGAAGAAACTTTGATTCTATTCTAACTGATGCTGGAATTTTACAAGACACCGATTTTATTTACGAAGTAAAAAAGCGAATTTTCGCAAAAATTTTACCATACCAAGCACCAAAAGAAACGCTACAATATTTACTAAATCAGATTTTCTTTTTAGATTCTGATCCTATTTGGGTGAATAAAATTCCAAAAAAACAACTCGAAGAACTTTTTGAACTATTTGGTTTTTCTGGAATTTATGAAGCAATCGACGAAGGTTCTGTTTTGTTTGAAGTCATGCAAGCCATGAATTTATTATCACAACGTACCAGCGGTAGAGCCTTAGAATCTGAAGTATTAAAAATGGTACCCGAATATGCCAATTTAGAAAGTCCGTTTGCTGCTTTTGAAAAAGAATTATTTGCGATTGAAAATACCATTAAACAAAAAGAAAATAATTTTCATATCACATCTTCAGACATCAATTACAAGCAGTTATTGGTGCTGTATAAACAATGTAACGAATTTGTAGAAAAAGCGTTTCAAAACTCTTCTAAATACGGAATTTCGCTACGTGTAAACCAAAACTTGTTGCGCATCAAACAGCAATTGTATCGTTTAGGTGTTTTATTGCCCCTTTTAGTGATTGATAAACCCGAAGAAAAGAAAACCAAAAGCATCGAATTGGCCATAAAGCTGATTAAATACAATTGTCAAAAAACAAATGTTCGAAAATTAATCAACGAAAGCACGCAATTATTATCCTACGAAATTACGCAACACACCGCAAAAACAGGCGAACATTACATTACTGAAAGTAAAACAGAATATTTCAAAATGTTGTATGCAGCGCTCGGTGGCGGATTAATTGTTGGGTTCTTGTGTGTTTTTAAATTGCTTCTTTCAAAGCTAGAAACCAGCGATTTTGGTCATGCGTTTTTTTATAGTTTAAATTATTCGTTTGGATTCATTGTTATTTATTTGTTGGGATTTACCTTGGCAACAAAACAACCTGCCATGACGGCAGCTGCTTTAATCACAGCTTTAGAAGATGGTTTGAAAAAAAATTCCATTTCGGCAGATGAAAAACATAAAAGTTTTGCCAAATTATTTGCACGTTTATTTCGTTCACAGTTTATCGCCTTTGTCGGAAACGTTGCCATGGCTTTTCCGGTTTCGTTGTTAGGAATTTGGTTAATTGACATCACGTTTCATTATAATATTGCCGAAGTCAAATGGAATAAGTTAATTGGCGATTTGAGTCCAATTCATTCCATGGCGATTTTTCATGCCGCAATTGCAGGATTTTTTCTGTTTTTATCAGGAATTATCTCGGGAAGTATTTCTAACAGGGATAAACATTTTGAGGTAAAATACAGAATTGAAGAACATCCGTGGTTAAAAATGACATTCGGAAAAGAGCGAACAAAAAAAATTGCCAACTGGTACGATAAAAAATGGTCGGGTGTTATATCCAATTTTTGGTTTGGGGTATTTTTAGGAAGTACTGCTTCTGTAGGCTTATTTTTAGGTTTAAATTTAGATATTCGACACATCACTTTTGCCAGCGGAAACCTAGCGTTAGGGCTTTATGGTGCGAATTATGTGGTGAGTAACAGCATGTTGTTTTGGGGAATTTTCGGCATAGGAATCATTGGATTAGTTAATTTTTTAGTTAGTTTTGGATTGTCTTTAGGATTGGCTTTTCGCTCTAGAAACATTCCTTTAACAGAATTAAGACCTATTTTTTCATCCATCAAAAGACGATTTTTAAGTAAACCAATGAGTTTCTTTTTTCCAACGGAGTAAAATTTATGGAACAGCAACCTTTGCAACGGAAAATTATTCACATCGACATGGATGCGTTTTATGCATCGGTAGAGCAAATGGATAATCCTGAGCTTAAAGGAAAACCTTTGGCGGTAGGTGGAAGTGAAGTTCGTGGAGTAGTTTCAGCAGCAAGTTACGAAGCTAGAAAATTTGGTGTTCGCAGTGCTATTAGCGGTATTCAAGCGAAGAAATTGTGTCCCGATTTAATTTTTGTGCGACCACGATTTGACCGTTACAAAGAAATTTCGAAGAAAATCAGAAAGATATTCTACGATTACACCGATTTAGTAGAACCATTATCGCTCGATGAAGCGTATTTAGACGTTACCGAAAACAAAAAAGGCAATCCCAGTGCGACTTTAATTGCACAAGAAATCAGAAAACGCATTTTTGAAGAAGTTGGTCTCACAGCTTCGGCAGGAATTTCCGTAAATAAATTTGTGGCAAAAATTGCTTCCGATTACAACAAACCAAACGGACAAAAAACGGTAAATCCAGATGAGGTAGAAGCCTTTTTAGAAAAATTAGACGTAAAAAAGTTTTATGGTGTAGGCAAAGTAACTGCGGAAAAAATGTACCAATTAGGCATTTTTACGGGTTACGATTTAAAGCAAAAACCATTAGATTATCTCGAAAAGCACTTTGGCAACAGCGGTTTGCATTATTACCAAATTGTGCGTGGCATTCACAACAGCGCGGTAAAACCCAACCGAAAAATTAAATCAGTAGGAGCGGAGCGCACCTTTGGCGAAAATTTATCCTCAGAAATTTTCATGGAAGAACGCTTGTTAAGTATTGCCAAAGAACTAGAAAAACGCCTCCAAAAAAGCAAAATTTCAGGAAAAACCATCACCCTAAAAATAAAATACTCCGATTTCACCTTACAAACCCGAAGCAAAACTTTGCCGTATTTTGTAAACGACAAAAACATCATTTTAGACGTTGCCAAAGATTTACTCTATCAAGAGCGTTTGAGAAACTCCGTTCGATTGCTAGGCATTTCCATCCACAACTTAAACAACGAAGAAAAAACCAAAACCGCTTTGCCTCAAAAAAGTGTTTCGGTGCAATTGAAGTTTGAGTTTTAGGTTTTATGAAAAGTGTTGAAAAACTACAGCAATGAGTTTGTGAGAATTTTGGTATATTGCAGGATAAATGGCATTGTAAAAGATAATGTTATTTTCTAGTTTGCATAAATTTTACTACGTAACTAAAAAATCTTTAAACCTACATTATTAAATGAAAATATTTATAGACACAAATGTTTACTTAAAATTTTATCATTATTCAAACGACGAATTAGAAGAACTGAGAAAGTTAATAGTTCTCATAGAACAAGGAGAGATATTATTATATGTTCCAAGTCAAGTTTTTAATGAATTTACCAGAAATAGAGAAGTAAAAATTGCCGATGCTTTAAAAACATTTAAAGAAGATAAATTAAACAATTCATTTCCAATATTTTTAAAAGAATATCCGGAATATGAATTAATGAAAAAAGCAATTGCTGAATATCAAAAAAACAAACGAATTGTTTTAGAAAATATTAAAATTGCAATAGAAAGTAATTCACTTAAAGCAGATGAAATTATTAAGGAATTATTTGAAAAAGCAGAGATAATTGAAGCAAACGAAAGTCTAATAAATTCAGCGAAAGTTAGATTTGATTTAGGAAATCCACCAGGTAAAAATAATTCATATGGTGATGCTCTGAATTGGGAAACTCTTTTGCAAGATACTTCAATAGATAAAGATTTAATTTTTATTTCAGACGATAAAGATTATTTTTCAGAAATAGATAATGCTAAATTTAATAAATATTTAGAAAGAGAATGGGAAAACAGGAAAAATTCTAAAATCATATTCTTTAAATCTATTTCTGAATTTTTTAAAAGCAAATATCCAAATATTAAATTAGCATCCGACCTACAAAAAGATGTTTATATTGAACATTTACAAAACTCAAATACATTTAGAGATTCTCGATATAATTTACACAAGTTGTCTAAATTTAATGATTTTACATCTGATCAAATTAATAGTATATTTTTTCAAACATTTAGTAATACACAACTTTATTGGATTAGTGAAGATGAAGATATTAATGAAATTTTATATGATTTATATGATAAATATAATTCAGTTATGGATGAATTTATAAAAACAGAATTTTTATCAAAAGTGAAAAGAATTAAGCAAATTGATAATGAAAATGAATCTGAAGATGATTTCCCATTTTAAACCCTAAACGGAGGTTTTTCATTCCATTTCTCCACTTAAACAAGCGTTAAAGTTCGTTTTTAATAGCTATTGGTTCGTTTTTCTTTTTAGTTTTATCCCAAATTACAATCGTTATGGAGTTCAAAGTTTACGATGCTGCGTTTGCAAAACAGCATGAAAATGGCGCTATAAAAGCAATGCCGCTAGTGTCTTGGGATATTTATTCTCAGTATTTGTTGCAAACTAATGTATTGCTTCACGATGTAAATTCGTTACATCAAATAGCTAATAAAAATCAATGGAAATCAGTTTGGGATTATAAAGAAAGTTTACAAGACGAAACCGTAATTGTGGTTACTGATGCACAATTAAAAATTGTTTTCGCTAGTAAAAACATCAAAAAAATGAACGGTTACGAAGCACAAGAAGTCATTGGTAACTCACCAAAAATGTTTCAAGGCGCCAAAACCGATTTACAAGTGAGCAACGAAATCAGAAAAGCCATTTTAAACAAAGTACCGTTTGAGAAAAACGTAATTAATTATTGCAAAGATGGTTCGTTATATAAATGTCACATCAAAGGATTTCCAATTTTCAATCACAAAGGAGAAGTAACTAATTTTATTGCGTTTGAAAAAATAGCCGCTTAATCACTAAACACTAAAACAACAACTTATGTCAAGCTGAACTCGTTTCAGCTTCTATTAAAATAAGAGATTCTGAATCAAGTTCAGAATGACAATTGAGATAAAACAAAAACGAGTGCTAAAAATATTTTTAGCACTCGTTTTTTATGTTGAGATAAGATTATTCTATTTCAGAAACCCTTAATGTATTTACCATTCCTTTCGCTACGATAGGCATTGCAGCTAAGTTAACTACCATATCGCCTTTTCTAACGTATTTTTTTTCTTGACAAATGGTATTGATGTCATCAATCGTGTCATCTGTACTTACTAATTTGTCATAGAAATATGCTCTTACACCCCATAAAAGGTTCAATTGTGTTAATATTCTTCGGTTAGAAGTAAATACTAAAATATGCGATTTTGGTCGCCAAGCCGAAATTTGAAACGCAGTATAACCAGAATTTGTTAAGGTTGTAATCGCTTTTGCATTAATGGTATCAGCCATTTGAGCCGCGTGATAACAAATCGATTTGGTAATATAACGACTGTTTTTTATTTGTGGTTGCGAAATTGGCACTTTAATAAGTGGCGAATCTTCCACGCTTTCAATAATACGGGTCATGGTTTCAATAACTTCCACTGGATAATTTCCTACAGAAGTTTCCCCTGATAACATTACGGCATCCGCTCCATCCATAACCGAATTGGCTACGTCGTTTACTTCGGCACGTGTTGGTGTTAATGATGTAATCATAGTTTCCATCATTTGTGTTGCCACAATTACCGGAATACGAGCTGTTTTTGCTCTGTGAATCAATTTTTTCTGAATCAACGGTACTTCTTCCGCTGGAACTTCCACACCTAAATCGCCACGCGCAACCATCAAACCATCACAAAACGCTACGATTTTGTCAATGTTTTCAACCGCTTCTGGTTTTTCAATTTTGGCAATAATTGGAATTTTATGATCGGAATGTTTTGCAATTAAATCTTGTAAATCTTCTAAGTCTTTTGGTGTTCTCACAAATGATAAAGCAATCCAATCGACTTTATTTTCAATCGCAAAAATAGCATCGCGAATGTCTTTTTCAGTTAAAGCAGGTAACGAAACTTTAGTGTTAGGTAAGTTTACTCCTTTTTTTGATCTCAAAGGACCACCTTGCACTACAACCGCTTCAACTTCGGTGTTTTTGTCGGTTTTAGTAACTTCAAAAATTAATTTTCCGTCGTCTAATAAGATTCTTTCTCCAGGATTTACATCTTTTGGAAATTCTTTGTAGTTCATGTAAACTCTCGAAGCTGTTCCTAAGATATCTTCTGCAGTAGTGAAGGTAATAATATCGCCTTTGCTTACTACTACATCTTCTTTCATTACACCTACGCGTAATTTTGGACCTTGTAAATCGCCTAAAATTGAAGTTGTATAGCCAAACTCATCGTTTAGCTCTCTAATCATTTGTATGCGTTCTGTAACATCAGTATAATCAGCATGCGAAAAGTTAACTCTAAATACATTAACTCCGGCATCAATCATTTTTTTTATTACTTCTTTTGTGCTACAGGCTGGGCCTAGCGTAGCTACAATTTTAGTCTTTTTGTTTGTTGGCATTTTAATTAAAAAATTAAATTATTTTTAGATTTTAAGTTCGTGATATCAATCGTGTAAGCCGTAGTTACATTTTTAATCTCTTGAATTTTATCAACTATGGATTCTGAGTCAAATCCGTAATCGATATTTTCAATTTTAATAAGGTAATCGGCTTTTTTAAATTCAGGTAGTAAAAAAACGGTGATGTCTACTTGCTCAAATAAAGAGGTTGTTTGCTTGTTGGAATTGATAATCGTCGTTTTGTTTTCGATTAACGTCCAAACAACATCGTTTTTTTCATCATCAAAAATGTAATTACTAAAAGCGCTTTTTCCTTCGGGAATGGCAATTTCTACATAAGCAAGATTTTTACTTAATTGAACGCCTAATTCCTTGTTCAGCATATAAGCCAATTTGTAATCATCTAAAGATGAATGCACGGCAATAAGCTCATAATCATCTGAAACAAAATCGTTTATTTGAATTTTATGAATGGCCATTACCAGAATTTAAGTTGTAAAGATAAGACTAAAATCGTTTAAAAAGCACCTGTTTACGTGTTCTTAACGTTTATTTAGTAACGCAAACGTTTTAGTACTGGGTTATTTTTTTGAAATTTTTTCTTGCAAAGCAAAATAAGCGCGTTGCGATGCTTTTTCTTCTGCTTTTTTCTTAGAAGTGGCTCTTGCTCGGGCAATAATTTTTTGGTCGATAAGCAATTTTACCCCAAAATATTTCTGACCTTCGATGCCGTTATCTTCTACAAAATCAAAAAAGAAAGACATTTTTTCTTTCTGACACCATTCGATAATTAAACTTTTGTAGCTGATTACTTTTCCTTCTAATTTGGCAATATCTACATATTGTTTGATGATTTTATTTTGAATAAACTTTTCGCAATATGTAAAGCCTCTATCTAAATAAATAGCACCAATAAATGCTTCAAATAAATTACCGTGAATATTATCACCAAACTGATTTGAATTGATTTTACTTTCTACAAATTGAAGCAAGTTAAAATCACGTCCAAGCTCGTTTAAATGCTCTCTACTTACAATTTTCGAACGCATTTTAGTTAAATAGCCTTCATCTCCCGATGGTACTTCATTATATAAATGAGCAGCGATTACGCTACCTAGCATTGCATCACCTAAAAATTCCAAACGCTCATAATTGAACGGATTTCCTTTTTCATCTACTTTATTGGTAGAGCGATGCGTGAAGGCTTTTTTATAATATCTAAGCTCTTTAGGTTCAAAACCTAGTATTTTGGTAATTTTTTCAAAAAAAATCCCGTCTTCTTGAGAACGGGAGTTTTTTCGTATTTTATTTAATAAACGACGCATGTGTTTAGTCTTCCAATTTTTTAAATAATACACAAGCATTGTGTCCACCAAAACCAAATGTATTGCTCATTGCCACTTTAATTTCGCGTTTTTGCGCTTTATTTAAAGTTAGATTCAATTCTGGGTTAATGTTTTCATCTACAACTGTGTGGTTAATCGTTGGAGGAACGATACTGTGTTGCATGGCTAAGATAGAAGCAATTGCTTCAATAGCACCAGCAGCACCAAGTAAATGTCCTGTCATTGATTTAGTAGAGTTGATATTAATATTTTTTGCATGAGCGCCAAAAACATGACTAATTGCTTTTAATTCGGCAACATCACCTAAAGGAGTTGAAGTTCCGTGTGTGTTGATATGGTCAACCATTTCTGGTGTCATTCCAGCATCACGTAAAGTGTTTTCCATTACTGCAATAACTCCAATTCCTTCCGGATGTGGAGCTGTTAAATGGTAAGCGTCAGAAGACATTCCTCCACCACCAACTTCACAGTAAATTCTAGCACCACGCGCTTTTGCATGTTCGTATTCTTCTAAAACTAATGCACCAGCACCTTCGCCAAGAACAAAACCATCACGAGTAGCATCAAAAGGTCTTGAAGCTGTTTCTGGACTTTCGTTTCTTGTAGATAAGGCGTGCATAGAATTAAATCCACCCATTCCTGCAATGGTTACAGCTGCTTCAGAACCACCTGAAATGATAACATCACACATTCCTAAACGAATGTAGTTGAAGGCATCAATTAAGGCATTAGCCGAAGAAGCACAAGCAGAAACTGTAGTATAATTAGGACCCATATAGCCATTTCTCATAGAAATATGAGCTGGAGCAATATCGGCAATCATTTTAGGAATAAAGAAAGGGTTGAACTTTGGAGTTCCATCGCCTTTGGCATAATACATTACTTCTTCTTGGAAAGTTTCTAAACCTCCAATACCAGCACCCCAAATTACACCTACTCTATGTTTGTTTACATTATCTGAAGTAATTCCAGCGTCTTTAATCGCTTCATCACTTGCAGCAATGGCATATTGAGCAAATTTATCCAATCGGCGCGATTCCTTACGATCCATATAATCTTCGATGTTGAAGTTTTTTACTTCACACGCAAATTTTGTTTTATGTTTTTCAGTATCGTAATACGTTATGGGTGCAGCACCACTTTTCCCATTAATTAAACCATCCCAGTATTCTTGAATGGAATTTCCAATTGGGGTTAATGCTCCAAGGCCAGTTACAACAACACGCTTTAATTGCATATCCTTATTTTTAAAATATCGTTTAAACAAATAATACCCGTGTTTTCTTTAGTTTATAATAGTAAAGAGACAAGGGTATTTCAATATAATGTGATTGAAATTCAATCAAAAATAGTCTAATTTCTTAAAATAATAAAAACCCGCATGCAAAAAAATGCACACGGGCGTTTTATTTATTATTTTTTAGCTTCTTCGATGTAAGAAATAGCTTGACCTACAGTAGCAATGTTTTCAGCTTGGTCGTCTGGAATTTGAATATCAAATTCTTTTTCGAACTCCATAATAAGCTCAACAGTGTCTAATGAATCAGCTCCTAAATCGTTTGTGAAGCTAGCTTCTGTTACAACTTCGTTTTCGTCAACACCTAATTTGTCTACGATAATCGCTTTTACTCTTGATGCAATGTCTGACATAATCTTTTAATTTTTAATTTAATTTGTTGGCAAAAATAAA
>Ga0075152_10003564_pt1 | contig 10829 bp, 9 predicted proteins | sample JI61114C2DNA_FD_70964 | JGI IMG/M metagenome (GOLD analysis project Ga0075152, IMG submission 70964) | Wastewater effluent complex algal communities from Wisconsin, to seasonally profile nutrient transformation and Carbon sequestration -... | ecosystem: Engineered > WWTP > Effluent > Algae...
GTTTCAGCCTGATCCATTATTATGACTTTTCTGGGCTGAAAACTCAATACCTGCCTAACAATTTCACTCCCTATTGACCCAGCTGCTCCCGTTATCAAAATAGTTTTGCCTTTTAGCTGTTTTGAAATCGATATAGTATCCAATACAATAGGATCTCTTTCAAGTAAATCCTCAATTTCAATGTTTTTTACTTTTTGGGAAATCTCTTTTTGATTTTCCCAGTCTAAAATGGCGGGTATGGAAAATACTTTAAAATTGAATTCTATACACTGATCTATGATGGCAATTTGTTCTTCTTTAGACAAACTTTTGTCAGCGATTACTAGCCCTTCGGCACCAACAGATCGCAATAAATATGGAAGTTTTTTTCGGAGAATTAAAATGGGTAAATCCAACATTCTCTTCGAAGCGTTTTGATTGTTTTTATCAACAAATCCTATAATTTTAAAACGGGAAGGGGTTTCAAATTTTAAAGCATTGGCAATCGAAATAGCATTCGCATCAGTACCATAAATAATGGTTTTGATTAATTTAGCATTGTTCTTTTCAACAAAATAAAGCTCAAAAGTTTGCTTTACAACGACACGATACAAAAACAACCCGCAAAAAGAAAGCACAATATTAATAAAAAAAGCAGTATTCAAAAATGCTTTCTGGCGAAAGTACAATTCAAACAAAAAATTAAAAAAAAGGAAGAAAACCAATACGGCAGTTTGTGAAAACAAAAGCTTTACGGCATCAATATAAGAGGAATGCCTGATGATTCCTGCATAAGTTCGGAACAACCAAAAGAAAAACACATTGACCCCAAACAAAAAACATACAAATACAAAAGAATGGGGTGTTACTATATAATCAAGCCCTGTTCCATCAAAAATTAAATAGGTAAAAAAGAAAGCGAGTAGTAATATTGAAAAATCAATTAATACAATAATCCACCTTGGCAAATAACTCAAATTATGAATGTTGAACCTGATATTATCTTTCGAAAAATAACGTTTAGTACTATCTATTCCCATCTTAAATAAAGTATTTTTTATTCATCCGTTGGCATCAATCGCATTGTAACAATCTACTATTTTTCTATTCTGATTCAAAAAAAATGGGTCAATTAAAACACCTATTACTTCACCGAATTTCAGTCTAGCTCATTTCACAAATTAATGTTAAAGAAAGCAAAAGTACAAATTAATCTAATAAGAATTCAAATTATTAGACAAAAGGAATAAAATACAGACAAACGACGCACCCCAAAATGGAGCAAAATAAACTCCCTAGAATAATTAAATTTATATTTTTCAAACACCCAAACCAATAGACTGACATTCAATAATTTGATCTATAGTAGTTGTTTAGACCGAAACTTTTTAGACCTAAGTTAACCACAATCAATAACCGATTCTACTGGAGCCTAAAAGCAGGAATTTTAAAAAAAGGGAAATGAAAATGACTTTTGTGAATAAAATCGCTACCATTACTACTCGCAAATTCTTAAATTCATCAACACCTTCACAAAACAAATCGAAGTCGTAATAACCTCTGCTAACCTAATGGGTTTCAAACAAAAAATCCCGTTAGTCAAGAACTAACGGGATTTAAAATAACGTACAAAAATGCAATAGTTAATTTTATTTTTTTTGTTTTAACACTTGGAGTAAATAGGTTCCATAACCCGATTTTACTAAAGGTTCAGCCAGTGCCTTAAGTTGTTCATTACTAATAAAACCTTGACGCCAAGCGATTTCCTCTATACATCCGATTTTTAATCCCTGACGTTCTTCGATGACCTGAACAAATTGTCCAGCCTGCATCAAACTGTTGAAAGTACCCGTATCTAACCAAGCAGTTCCTCTATTTAAAATCCCCACTTTCAAAGCTCCTTTCTCAAGATACACCCTATTGACATCGGTAATTTCATATTCTCCTCTAGGACTGGGTTGAATGTTTTTGGCAATTTCTACAACCGAATTGTCATAAAAATACAAGCCCGGGACAGCATAATTCGATTTAGGTACTAATGGTTTTTCTTCTATCGAAAGGGCTTTATTGTGGTCATCAAATTCAACCACTCCATACCGCTCTGGATCAGAGACATGATAAGCAAAAACTACGCCTCCGGTAGGATTGGTATTCGATTGCAACAGTTCCCCCATATTGGCTCCAAAGAAAATGTTATCTCCCAAAACCAAAGCCACACTATCTTGTCCAATGAAGTCGGCTCCTATCACAAAAGCCTGTGCTAATCCGTTGGGAATGGCTTGTTCGGCATAACTAAATTGACAGCCAATCGCTGAACCATCACCCAACAACTTCTCAAAATGAGGCAAGTCATGGGGAGTCGAAATAATTAATATTTCGTGAATACCTGCCATCATCAAAGTGGACAAAGGATAATAAATCATTGGCTTGTCATAAACTGGCATCATTTGCTTGCTCATGGCCAAAGTCAAAGGATGCAATCGTGTTCCGGATCCACCGGCTAAAATAATTCCTTTCATTTTTATGTTCTTTACTTTCGGTAAGTATTATTGTTAGTGTTTATTGATACTTGCAATCAATTTAAGAATTTCGAAGCAACTCCATACATTTTTCTAAACTCTCTTTATAATCGGGTACTTTGACTCCAAAAGTAGTTTTTATCTTAGTTTTATCTAGCAACGAAAACATAGGCCTTTTAGCTGGTGTAGGATAATTGGATGATGAAATTCCACTAATTTCACATTCAAAACCACCGATTTCTTGTATGGCCAATGCAAATTGATACCAACTAATTTCCCCTTCATTAGAAAAATGATAAATCCCCGCCTTCCAGTTTTGATGGGTACTAATGGTCATAATGGCTTGAGCCAAGTCGGCTGCATAAGTAGGACTCCCTATTTGATCATTTACGATGTTCAAACTGTCCTTTTCCTGCATTAATCGGGACATAGTTTTGACAAAATTATTCCCAAAGCTAGAATATACCCAAGAAGTTCTTATAATAATTGCATCTGGATTATTTTGCAAACAAGCCTTTTCTCCAGCCAATTTGGTAAGTCCGTAAACATTTACAGGATTGGTTACCGCGGTTTCGGTCAAAGCCTTTGAAGAATTCCCATCAAAGACATAATCGGTCGAAACATGTATGAATTGACAGTTATTTTCCTGACTCCATTTTGCCATGATGGCAACCGACTGATGATTTAAAACATCCGACAATTCAATCTCGGATTCTGCTTTATCTACAGCGGTGTGGGCGGCACAATTAATAATTAGCTGTGGATTAATCTTAGAAATGTTTGATTCTAAATTTTCTAAATCACACAAATCAAGTTCTTGATAATCGGTAAAAACCCATTCAAATTGAGAATAGGTATTGGACAATACATTCAATTCTGAACCCAACTGTCCATTGCCACCGGTAATTAGTATTTTTTTCATAATATTAAAATCTCCAATCTATATCCTTAAAATACGGCAAAACTAAATCTTTTTCCGAAACAATTATTTCATTGGATTCGACTTGCCAATCAATATTCAAAGTAGGGTCGTCAAAACGAATACCCCTTTCGCTATTTTTGTCATAGACTTGATCTACTTTATAAAGTACCGAAGCCGTTTCGCTCAAAACTGAAAATCCATGAGCAAACCCATGAGGAATCATCAATTGTTTTTTATTTTCGGCACTCAAAACCACACTTTCATATTGACCATAAGTGGGAGAATTTTTTCGCAAATCTACTGCTACATCCAAAATTTCTCCTTCCAGAACTCGGACTAATTTAGCTTGGGCAAAAGGATTGATTTGCAAATGCAATCCTCGAATTACTCCTCTTTTAGAAAAGGACTGATTGTCTTGTATAAATTGAAAATTTATTCCCTCTTGATTGAATTTGGCTTGATTATAAGCCTCAAAAAAATAACCTCTTTCATCTTCAAATACATTGGGATGAATAATCACTAAATCCTTTATAGACGTTTGTTCTACTTTCATTATGCAAAAAAATATTTTAATTAGTGTTTAAATCATTTTAACTAAAAAATCGATGGACTACTTTGGTAATTCTCTCTCTATCTTCATCAGTTAAGTTGGAACCTGAGGGCAAACACAATCCATTTTCGAATAAGTTTTCAGCAATTTGGCTGCCGTAATAAGGATATTTCTCAAAAACAGGTTGTAAGTGCATCGGTTTCCACAAAGGACGGGTCTCTATATTAGCTTCCTCAAAAGCCAGTCGCAAGCCTTCACGATGGATTCCTTTATTCAAATCGGCTTGAATTAGAATAGTACTCAACCAATAATTCGAAAAATAGTCTTTATTGGGAACTGTAAAAACAGTGACACTGGCTATATTTTGGAATAAATCGACATAAAACTGATGCATATCATGACGCAATTGAATGCGTGCCTCCAAAACCTCGAGCTGTCCTCTACCTATTCCTGCACAAAAAGTACTCATTCTATAGTTATACCCTATTTCACTGTGTTGATAATGAGGCGCATCATCTCGAGATTGTGTAGCAAAAAAAATTGCTTTATCTTTTACTGATTGCGTCTTGGCAACAACTGCTCCGCCACCAGATGTAGTTATTATTTTGTTTCCATTAAAAGATAAAACCCCAATATCTCCAAAAGTACCACATTTTTGCCCTTTATAACTACTTCCCAAGGCTTCGGCACTGTCTTCGAGAATTGGAATTTCATATTTATTGGCAATCGCTCGAATTTCATCAATTTTATACGGAACACCATACAATAGTACTGCAATAATAGCTTTGGGTTTTTTCCCTTTTTCGATTCTATCCACTATCGCCTCTTCAAGCACTTTAGGGCAAAGATTCCAAGTGTCCAATTCACTATCGATAAAAATAGGGGTGGCTCCAAGATATAAAATGGGATTGGCCGATGCCGAAAAAGTCATACTTTGGCAAAGGACTTCATCACCAGCTTGCACTCCTAATAAAATCAAACCAAGGTGAATGGCTGCTGTTCCAGAATTTAAAACGCCAACAAAAGAATCATTCCCAAGATAATTTTCTAATCCTTCTTCAAAACCAGCTAGATTCTGTTCTTTATAATCCACCCCATCAGAATTAAAAATTTCCTGAATATACTTTTGCTCATGACCACTCATGTGGGATTGAGATAAGTAAATTTTGGGTGGTTTCATAGTTTAATAATGCTATATTTAAAGGAATGTCGGTAATTAAAAAAAGAAAATCAATGGCTTACTCCCTGAGTGGCCAAAACTTTAGTGAAGGTCATAACAATAATTTTTAAATCAAAGGCAAAAGACTTTCGATCTAAATATTCTTTTTCGTACTGGACCTTTACTTCTAGTGACAGTTCATCGCGACCGTTAACTTGAGCCCAACCTGTAATGCCCGGAATGAGTTGATCAACTCCTTTAGCCACACGAAGTGCCATTAAATCATCCTGATTGTATAAAGCAGGACGAGGGCCTACAAATACCATTTCGCCTTTGATAATATTGATAAGATTAGGCAACTCGTCCAGACTCAGTTTCCGAATTAAACCTCCTATTTTTAACAAATATTTCTCTGGGTTTCCCAATAAATGAGTAGCCACATTCGGAGTATCTTTCCTCATACTTCGAAACTTGTAAATTTCGAAAAAAGTGTAGTTGACACCTACCCTTTTCTGTTTAAAGAAAACTGGAAAACCATCTTCAAATAAAATCGTTAATCCTACAATGACAAAGATCGGAGAAAGGCAAATAAGTAGGAGTAAACCGAATAATCTATTGAGCATGCTTATTCTATTTTAAAATTTTCTAATACTGAACTCGGACTCCATCCAAAGGCTCGTCTTGCTTTTGAATCATCAAAAGTTAAAGTAGCATTTAATTTATTTAATTTATCGGAGTTAATAGGGAATTTGGAGCCCATCATATTACCAAAAAAAGCAAAAAATCTAGCAATCCAAAAAGGCATATTACTTACTTTTTCTTTGCCTAACTGTTTAGAAATAAGAAGACTCATTTCATAAAAGTTGGGATGGTACCCATCGGTCAAGTTATAAATCCCTCCTACTTCAGCTACTTGTAATAAAACCTTACTAATATCGTCTGCCAATACCATACTCTTTCTGGCAGTTCCTCCCGCAATATTAAAATAAAAACCCTTGCGTATGGCATGAATCATAGCGCCCAAATTACCCGGTGGATTTTTTCCAACAACTAAAGGCAATCGTAAAATGGTGCAAATAACATTATTTTTTGAACACCAATCTTGAATTAATTTCTCTGCCAAAATTTTACTTTTCCCGTATGGATCTATGGCCATCAAAGGATGTTCTTCATCGATATGATCGCCCAATGCAACACCATAAACACTAACCGAACTTATAAAAACAAATTGTTTTGGAAAACCAGATTCTTCAAGACCCTTCAACAAGTTTTCAGTTCCTTTTACATTTACATCAAAAAAAGCTTGTTTCTCCAGATCCGTTTTGGGAACACAATGCGCTTTCCCGGCAGAATGAATAACCAAATCAACTTTGGGCAACAAAGGGATTTCCTTAGACAAATCGACAATAATGTCGCATTTGGAATTTATTCCAACGGTCACCGGCTTTACCTTCAATTCTTTTACTATATGTTTTCCAAGGAAACCGTTAGATCCGGTTATTAGTGTCATTTTATACTTTTTATATTGCTGAGATTAGGTATTGCTTCTAAAAGTCGTAAACGGTCTCCTTAACTGCACTAGTAGTGTACGCTTTAGTATGGGAACTCACTTTTAAGGCTCATTAATCCTAAATAATAATCTTTTCAGGTTGAATGGCCTGAATCATACAAATCTAATGAATGTAATTTGTAATGAACATTTTTTATAAAAATCTACGCAAAAATAGTCAATACAATCTGTATTAAACAAAAAACTTTCTATTTTGATTTGCGTACTCCATTTGCTTTTATCAACACTAAAAGAAACCTCTGAAGTTGATAAATTTAGGAGATAAAGTCGGTATTATTATATTATTTTATGAATTGTACTAATCTTTTAGAAATTCGCAAGGGCATCAATTTAAATGGAGGAGTCAATCCATTGTGCCTCCATGCTCTCAAAATTTCCTTATTCTGGTTGATAATATTTTGGATGCTTTTATTGGTTTCTCCTCCTAAACGCATTTTCACAATCAACCTATCGATGTATTTGGATTTAAAATCATACTTTTTAAAGACCCTAAACATAAATTCATAATCCGCAGCCAATTTAAATTCCAAATTAAAAAGGCCTACCTTTTCGTAAACTTCTTTTCTTAAAAATAAGGAGGGATGAGGAGGTACATTACCATCATCAAAGAACTTAGCATAATAATCTTTGGATTTCCAATTTCGAACAACCTGATCGACGGCATCTTTTTTTACATAAACAAGATTCCCATAAACAATATCCAACGCTGGATTTGTACTAAATTGATGTACAATATCCGAAAGTACCGTACTATCTTGATACAAATCGTCCGAATTTAATATACCTATAACATCGCCTGTGGCGGCTTGTATTCCTTTATTCATAGCATCATACAATCCCTTATCAGGCTCTGAAATAAAATAACCCAATCGGTTTTTGTAGGATTCAATGATGGAAACGGTATTATCCTTCGAGCTGCCATCGATAATCACATACTCAATATTCGGATACGATTGATTAAGAACAGATTCTATGGCCTGCTGTAAGGTGGCTTCATTGTTATAAACCACGGTTATGATGGAGATTTTCATCTGAAATAATTCTTTTTTAGGACCAAATTTACAAATTAAACAGCAACTTAAATATAAGCTATTTTCATGTTTTTTTTACGAAAGAGCTTGAATACAGAATGTTTTCAACAGGTTAAACTCAAATGAAATCTAGAAAACATACAAATCTTTATAAAATTCCTCTAGGAATTAAACCGCGAAAGCACTTTGAATAAAGAATAAATTCTAAACTGAATCTTAAAAAACAAAGTAGTCGAACTGATATGGGTCGATACATTTTCACCATGCCTTCTGTACAACAATAAGGGCTCCGTGACAACATATGTTTTATAATAAAATTCTGAAATCAAAGCAATCCAAAAGTCGTGAGGACACAATGTTGAGTTATTTGGGAAAGGGAGTACTTTTTTCAAAATGGTTTTTCTAAAAGCCATACAACAGCCAATGTATTTCAGTTTTTTCAAATTATTCATAAAACCATTGGTACCGCCACCTCTTAACTCAAAATAAGTGGAACCTAAACTTTCTAAGTGGGTGTTTACAATCCGAGCATCACTAACTACAAAATCGTATTCCAGTAGGAGATCAGACATGATTTTAAGTTTATTATCCATCCAAATATCATCTTGATCGGATAAAAAAATAAAATCCCCAGAAGCATGTTGTATGGCATTTTGAAAATTACTAGTGTAACCCCGATTAGTATTATAAAATAGTTTGATTCTACTGTCGTTTAAACTGTTTATGATTTCGACCGTTTTATCTTTAGATAAATCATCAGAAATAATAATTTCATCCTTAGAGCCTATTTGTTTTAAAATAGACAAAAGTTGATCTTTTATATATTTTTCGCCATTATAGGTTGCCATGCAAACTGAAATCATTCTTTTTTGGGTTTTTTAAATTAGTAAACAATATTTTTAAATAGAATTATGAACCAACTTAGATTGTAATTTATACCAAACGAAATAAGTCAAAATACCTAAAACAAAATAAGGAATGATGATGGTCATTGTCCTATAATACAACCACTCCTTTTGATATATACCATAAAAAAGAGTAAGAGCCATCGCTACAAAACCTCCAATTTGGATTAATGAATTATAGGCTTTAGAACTAATGATATCCAAAATGTTTTTTAAAATAGTAAAAACAACATAAAATGGAAAGGCAATAAATATATATTGTGAAGCGAGAATGGCTGGAGATAACGAACTGAAAAAAGTAAGAATCAAATAGGGAATTAAGAAATAAGCCAATACCGAAGCCAAAACGGCCAAACTACCTGAAACAAGCAAAAGAACATTGACCTTCTTAATAAATACAGGAGCAGATTCGTTTCTGAAGCCTTTGCCATACACCGGCAAAATAAGGGATCCAATCAAATCAAAAGAGACGGAGGCCAATTTAAAAAACATAAAACTCAAAGACAAATAACCAGACTCTTCAAGACTTATAAAAATACTTACAATATAAATGGGTATAAAATCCAATGAAAATAAAATGGCTTCGCCTACAACTCTGGGAGCACCATAATGGGTAAGTTGCCTTACTTTAAAGGTTGTGCGTCGATAAGAAATAGAGCTTTTATAGATGTTAAATCCAATTATAACGGTCAAAGAAACGATAGTCAATAAGGCATAATACAAAAAATATTCAAAAATGCTATCCGAAAAAAAGATAATTACGGTGGGCAAAAAAGACAAAACCAACACATTGAGCAAACTACTGCTTCCAAACTGGATTTTACCCCGAAAAAAAGAACTAAGAATGACAAAAACCCCTTGACTAAATACAAATAGTGCTACTATTAATAAAATACTATCGGAACCACTTGTGTTAAACGAAGAGAGTATCAGTCCAGGAAAAAAAAGTAACAGAACTAAAAACCCAAAAAAAGTAATGAAAAAGAGGATTAATCCAGCGACCAAATATTCTAGCCCTTGTGAGCGGTCATCTTTGCCTTTTCTTAAAAAACTAATATACCGAGGAATACCAATGCCAACCCCCAAAATAAGTGGAAACACAATGAAGGAACCCAATCTTTTTAATAAATTATAGATGGCGAATCCCTCTACAGACCATATTTTTTCAATTTTATAATTTATAAATAAGTTGGACAGCATAAATAAAACTTGTGCAGTCAACATATAAATAAAAAATTTAGACTTCCCGTCAAATAGTTTTTTTAAGAACAAAGCTGTAGGAATTAAATTTTAATAAAATCATAAATAAAATAAGAATGAAAGGAACTATATTCCAAGTGAGTACACTAATAATAAAGGAATAATAAAAAACAACTAACATAAACATCGTGATAGTAAGAGAAACAATAGGCTTCCTACTATTTAAAAAAACATAAAAACAAAGATGCAACAGCAACCCAAGGATAAAAATAAAAAAAACAGTACCCAATATCCCAAAATCCATAATCATACCTCTGAAAATAGTATAAACATTAGATTCCATTTGTTCCTGAATATTGTTATACTCATCATAAACGGCATCTGGAGTAACTTTTTGGTAACCAAAAAATCGATAAATGGAAGTAAAAGTATAAAAGCCATAATAATAATGACTGATGTCGAATTTTGAATTGTTGAAACCATCCCAATAAACGCCAATCCATTCCGAGAAGTTATACAAATGACCAAAGAAATAGGAGGCAAGAAGAAATCTTAATTTTTCTAAAAAAGAGCCAACATCGTTTTCATCTTTTAATCCTCTGGACATTAAGGAGAAGATAAACAAGACAATCGAAAACGAACCAATTTTGAATATAATTCTTAAAATATTCGCTTTAAAAAGCAATAATTTATTTTGTTGAATACTGGTAACAAGGATCCCTCCTAAAAAATAAAAAATGGAACCAAAAAAAGAACCTTTGGCCGATTGGGTAACCATAATGATAATGGAAGGTAGGAAAGCAAGTAACACCCATTTTTTTCTGGAACTAGAATGGGTCGATCCAAATATCAAACCAGCAATCAAAACAGCAAGATAAGCAAACCCTAGACTCAATGGCCCGTAAGCAGAATAGATTACATCCGAAGCATATCTGGAAACCGCATATTTGGCCGCCACTAATACAATATCTTCATAAAGTTCTGATAATGAAAA
>Ga0075152_10003565_pt1 | contig 10828 bp, 3 predicted proteins | sample JI61114C2DNA_FD_70964 | JGI IMG/M metagenome (GOLD analysis project Ga0075152, IMG submission 70964) | Wastewater effluent complex algal communities from Wisconsin, to seasonally profile nutrient transformation and Carbon sequestration -... | ecosystem: Engineered > WWTP > Effluent > Algae...
ACCTCGATCCTTGGTGAGCGGCAAGAGCCCGGCGAGACCGTTCGTCGCGTGCGCCCGTTGGAACTCTCGTTTCGCTCAGCGGAGGACCGTCAACGCGTCGCGTTGTTCCGCCTGTTCTCGGACCGCGACAGCGATGCTGCGCGCAAGGCGGCCGACGCGACGGCCGACGCCTACCTTTCCAGCTGGCAGGCGGGTGGGGTGCGAGGGATCGACGGGCTGCGCGCCCGCATGATTGATTGCTGGCCGTTCACGCCCGAGTTCTTCGACATCCTCACGAAGAAGGTGCCCAACCAGGGAGGTTTCCAGAACATCCGGGGGACCCTCCGGTTCCTGGCCCACGTCGTCCGCGCCACCCACACGCGCCGTCCGGTCGTGAGCAGCCAGGATCTCCCCTTCCATGAGAACGACGTCCACCAGGCACTGGCCAACCTCGACACATCGGGCGGCGAGGTGGTGCGGCGAGCTCTCGGTGACAATTACGAGGCGGTATCGAAGGATCTGCCGCATCGCGACGAATTGTTCAGCACCCTGGTCTTCTACTCGGTCGCCGATCCGACCCACCCCGGCGCAACGCTGGATGAGCTACTGCTCGCAACCCTCGACCCGGGGGAGAACCCGCTTCAGATCCGCGATGCTCTCGCGCAGATGAAGCAGCGCGCCTTCAACCTTCACGAACGCGACGAGCGCTTCGTCTTCCTTGCGATCGAGAACCCCCATGCCCGCATCAACGCGATGGCGGGTTCACAGCTCGTGACCAGCCCTGCCGCACGTCAGCACATCTCCGAGGCACTCGAGCATGGCTGGGGCGGGAAGGACTGCACCGTCGTGCACACGGCCGAGGAATGGGGGGCTACTCAGCAGCAGTTGCGCAAGCTTCGCGGCCGTCGTCCTCGCATCGTGCTCTCGACCGTGACGCTCTCGCCCAAGGACCGGCTCAAGCTCCAAAACCTCGATGAGGACCGCAACCTTGTGCTGATCGTCGAGCCTCGCGTGCATACATCTCCCGGTGACATGAGCTACTCGCTGGTGTCCGATGAGACCTTGATTCTCCATGCTCGGAGGATCGAGGCGTGCAGGTTGCTCATCGAGGGCCGTCCCGTCGCAGAGACGGCCGGTGTATATCGTCAAGTGCACGAGGACGAGACCGCCCGCCTACGCAAGGGCGTCGCCGAACGATTCGGGGTGGCCATCGCCTGGAATCGATCTGGCGCAACGGGCGCGAATGTCGACGATTCATGGTACGAAGTTTGCCGTCTCGATACCCCGACTGCGGAGGGGCTGCTTGCAATGTGGCGTACTGACCGCACGGGGCAGCCTGAGATCGAGCACGAGATCCGCGCCAATTGGACTAATTTCCGTACCCGTTCGGTAGCAGAGCTCGCCACCTGGTTCGATCGAACCCCGGGTTTGCCGATGCCCTTGGAGGTGGGCTGGGTGCCGACGGCCGTGCGTAAGCTGGCTCTCGAGGGGGTGTTCGGTCTCGTGGCAGCCGACGGGGCTGTCATCCAGCCCAGGCGCGCCGGACAGTTGGACGACAGCGCGCTCGCGTCCTGTACCCTGGCCGATGCTGTCCCTCAGGCCCCTGAGCCCCCGCGAGTCGAACTGCCGCTCGTCCATCCGCGTGTCGCGGCTCAATACGAAGCAGCGAGTCACGGTGTACGAGTCTCCTGGGTTTACCCGCCTGTTCCTGAGGGGAGCAGTTTCACAACACTCGTCCAGCGCTACACCAGTTCCAGGAGCTGGGAGATCGGTCAGTCATACCCGATCGACGCCGGAGAGACGCACGAAGCCAACCGCCACCACGACTCGGATGATAGCTTCGTGGACACAGAGCGACTCCAAGCGGGCGAATGGTACCACTACTACGTCTTCCTGGTCCATACGAGGCCGGGCGGACGGGTCGTCTACACCTTGTCTCAACGGTGTGACGTGGGGGTGCCAGGTGCTGAACCGAAGCAGCCTGGCGTCATCCAAACCGGTCGTCATCCTGATCTGATGAAGCTGCTCGCGGAGGTCGAGCGACTCGTCATGTCGGGCAAGCACATGACCGCGAATTCTGTCGTCCGTAAGGTCGAACTGAACATCCGCGCCATCACCGAGCCGACGATCCGCGAGCACCTCGCCGGGCGACTCACCGAGCGTGCCGGCCCCAACCTCGAGGCCTCGGTGGACGTGACCTTTGTGTCCCGTGGAGCTTTTTCGCGGCAGGACGTGCTGGCATTGGTGCGTCTGGCGCCGAAGTACGCCGGCGCCAATTATGCCGCCACCTTACACCTCCAGGGCGAGGACTCCTCTCCAAAGGCCGGGAACTAATCGTGGCAGAACTCGTCGATCTGGGAGGAGGCCCGGTCAACCCGACCGAGAGAGAGATTATCCGGCTGCTCGTCAAGGGGCTGCCCAAGGGCTGGTCGGTCATTCCGAACGCCAGCATGCCGGACCGGCGAACCGGGCACCCCTACGAATACGATGCCATCGTCATCGGGCCGCATGCGGTCTACGTCGTCGAGGTCAAGGGCTGGCGCGGCACGATCCGGCAGCTCGGCCAGTCGGACTGGCAGCTCGAAGGCGGACGAGTCGAGCGCAACCCGCTGCCGCTCGCGGATTTAAAGGCGCGAGTGCTTGCCTCGCACTTCAAGGAGGCTGACCTGGGAGGTCGCGCGCCCTACGTTCAGGCGTGCCTGGTGTGCGGCTCGGACGCCACGGCGTTCGAGGTCTTCGGTACCGATGCCCGGCGCTGCCTGCGGCCATCGGAGCTGGTGGGGTATCTAAAAGATCCGGCGCAGCTCTCCTCGCGGCACGAACCAGACAATCATCGTGCGATGCACGCGATGCTGGTCCGCGCGGTGACCGGGTCGATGGAGGCCCGGAGCCAGGTCGGACGACGCTACGGCAGCTATCTCACCACCGCGATGCAAGAGCGTGACGACGCCCGCGCGGTCTGGCTGGGCCGGCACGCGCTTCTCCCTGTCGATCGTCCTGTACGGATCCGCGCCTGGTACCTTTCCGCCTACCAGTTCACCGCTATTCAGCGGGAATCCGAGCGGGCGCGGCTGATGCGGGCTGCCCAGGCACTCTCGCGTGTCGGCGAGCACCCGTGTATCGCCACCCTCCGAGACTTCGGCGAGCACGACGGCGAATTCTACGAGGTCACGGACTGGTCGGAGCACGGCACGCTGCAGACCGCCTTCGTTCGAGGCGCGCTCCGCCGCATGCCCGAGAGCCATCGTGTCGCCATTATCCGCGACATCGCCACGGCCCTCGAGGCCGCGCGCCAGCACTCCGTGTTTCACCGAGCCCTCTCGCCCGAGGCGGTGCTCCTCGACGCCGATGGCCATGCCCGGCTCACCAACTTCGACCTGGCCTTTATCGAGGGCGCCCAGGGGACCGTCTACGGCAAGAGCCCTCATCCTCACGCTCAGTTCTTGCCCCCTGAGCTGCGCAATCCCGCTGATTACGACATCTTCGACAACAGCGACCTCTACGCCCTGGCAAAGATGGCGATCTTCCTGTTCGGCGACGTCTGGCCTGGGCCGGTGGGGGCGTTGCTTGCTCGCTGTGTCGCCGAAAAGCCCGGCGATCGCCCCGCGGATCCTGGAGCCTTCCTGCGTGCTCTCGACGGGGACCAGCCTCCCGTGCCTGTACCTGTGCCTGTGCCTGTGCCTGTACCTGTGCCGTCGCCGTCGCCGATCTCATCCAGTTTTGCACCGGGCGACGTGATCGACGGCGTCAACACCGTGCTCTCCGAGCTCGGACGTGGGGCGGGTGCGGTCGTGTACCGCGTCGCCAACGAGCCGCTTGGTGCTGAGCTGGCGCTGAAGCTCGTGCTTTCGCCGACCGAGGGTTACGACGCCGCAGCGGAGTATCGCCTGCTTCGATCGGTCGAAAGCGATCACGTCCCTCGTGCCCACTGGCTGGGCCGTCTCACTCGCCCGGACGCGTCTCCCGCCCCATATCTCTTGCTGGACCTGGTCGACGGCGAGCGTCTATCGACCCGCCTCGCGCGTGAGCCGATATCTATCGAGGATGCGCTGCAATGGACCGACGATCTGCTCGACGCGCTGTCGTCGTTACACCGCGCGGGCGGGACCGGGGTGTTGCACCGCGACGTGAAATTGGACAACGTCGTGCTCGGCCCGCGTGGCGCCGTGCTGGTCGACTTCGGCAGTGCGCGCGAGAGCTCAAGCGCTGGCATGGCGCCAGAGGGCACGCTGCGTACGACCCCGCCCGATCTCGCCGATACCGGCTGGCAACCGCAGGCTGACGTGTTCGCCGCCGCGTGCGTCGCCTACGAGCTGTTGACGCGCCGTCCTCCGTGGGCCGGTGGCCCGACCTCCGACGCAATTCCGGCGCTCGCCAGCACCCTGAGCCCGGGTGTGTCCGAACCCTTGGCCAGGGTGCTGGCTCGCGCGTTATCGCCCCGCGCTGCCGATCGTTTCGCCGATGCTTCGGCGTTCTGCGAGGCATTGCGCGATGTGCGCATCGAGGATTCGGCTCCGCCCCCAGCTCCACCTCCGGCGCCCAGTCCCTGCACCACCCTGGCTGCAGCCGTCGAAGAGGCAGGCGATGCGCTGTGGACCGCCCAGCGCGTCCAGGCGCTCACGCGCCACGTCAACCTCGCCGTTCCCCTCGCCCAGGCGCTGCAAGCCTGCGTGGTGCTCTCTGCCGACAACAGCCCCCAAGCCGCCCGAGATGCCCTCCTCGCCAGCGAAGCCCGCGCGGCCGCACTCGAGATGCCGCTCCCCGATGCGATGCCGCGTGCCTATGACGCCCTGCTCGCCGGTCTGGCGCCGGTGCCCCTTGCTGCAGGGGAAGAGCAAGCGCTCGCCACCGCCGCCCTCAACCCTGAAGACGCGGACTGCACCCTGTGGTTCGACGCGCTGCACTTTACGGAGTGGGCGCTCGTGCGCGCCAGCGCGGCGGCATTTGGGCGTCAGGTCGAGGCTTGGGTCTGGAGCGCCGCCCCGGGTCAGGAGCCGTCCTCGGCCTTTACCCGTGTGCCCCGAGCCACCAGCGCAGCCCTCCCCGTCGGCGACCGCGCCAGTATCGACCTCGGCGCCCTGATCTGCACCCGGCGTCGTGCCGTCGAAGATGCGCTTCTCGCGGCCTTGGACCGCCCCGGTCCATTGTGGGTCGGCGCCGCCGCCGGTCTTGTCTACCTGGGGCACGGCCTGCGCCGGGATGTCGGTGAGAACCTGGGAGAGCGCGCGGACGCCGCTCGCGCGACTTGGGCTGCCGCTTTTTCCTCCGGTCGCCGCGCCACCGCGGGCACGGCGCTGCCTTGCCGCCTACACCAGCCCTTGCGCGAGACGGGTGGAAGCCGGTACCCCGTGGGGCGCCTCGCCTGGCCCGACCCGCCAGGAACAGCGTGGCTCCAGCGAGACGGCCTCTCGCTTCCCGAGCGCGTCCTCCTCTTGTTTCGCATCGCCCCGTGAGCCCAACTTTGACCACCGAGCGCAGCATCGAACGCAGCTTCCCCATCGTGCAGCTCAACGCGCTGTCGGTGCGCGAGCGCAACGATTTCAAGCCTGTCTACAAGATGCACAAGTGGTTTGCGCGTCGCTCGAGCAGCATCTTCCGGGCCATCCTGCTCGGGGCCGCCTTGCCGGGCGAACAGGATGGGAAGCCGCTCGATCTGATGGCCGAGTTCTACAAGGGCCACGGCGACGATCCACGACTTCGGCGCCCTGATGGCGGCCGACTTCGGGTGCTCGACCCCTTCATGGGCGGCGGCACCACCGTGGTCGAGGCCTTGCGTCTCGGCTTCGAGGTGACGGGCGTGGACTACAACCCGATCGCGTGGTTCATCGTCCGTGGCGAGACCACGCCGGTCGACCTCGATGCGCTCGAGGCGGCTTACCAGCGCGTCGCTGCCAAAGTTCGCGACGACTTGCTCGCGCTCTATAAGACGCGATGCCCACTCACCGGCAAAGACGCAGATATCATCTACGGCTTCTGGGTTAAGCAAGGCGTATGCGTCGACCCGTCGTGCAAGGGCATCACGGAACTCTTCAAAAGCTACGAGGTCGCTCGCAAGCGCGGCGACGCCACGCTCCGCTTTGTCCCTGACGTGGTCTGTCCGTCGTGCGAAAAGAAGTTCGATTGGGAACTCGATCGCTGTACAATCACCGCAGGTGGGCCTCAGGTGGCCGGCCCAACGGCGGCTGGCAAAGGCCGATCTGAGAAAATTCGATGGGCCTTCGGACGACCCCAAGACGGCACGAAGTGCCCCCATTGCGAGAAGGTTGTTCCCGGTACGGTGCTGGGAAACGTCCGTCCGGCGACGAAGAAGGTCGCTGTGCATGTGCTGATTGATCCGAGCACCGGGGATTTTTTTGAAGTCCGTGGCGAGATCCCCGACACGGTGACGGCGCCAATCAGTAAGCACAAATTTCGGCCGGAGGGTGGCCCCGTCAATGGTGGCAAATTCGCCTGCCTGCACTGCGGCCGAATCCAGAACCTAGTCGAGGCTGCGAAGAACCATGGCGGGCCGCTACCGTTCCGCTACTACGGGTTTTACGCCCTGACACCGCACAGCACAGACAAGAACGTAGACGCCGAACGCCTCGGACTGCCCACAAACAATCACAAGTGGTTTGGGGCGGCCTCTCAGGAGGACCAGGCGAAGGTGTCTGGGGCAGCCTCAGAGTTGGAAAGAATCCGGGCAAACTTGCCTCTGCCTGAGCAAGAAATTTACGACGGGTACAACACTAACCGGCTAATCATCCACCAATACCGCCATTGGGCCGATTTGTACGATCCTCGCCAACTCCTTGCCCTCGGAAAACTGCTGCGGGCAATCGGCGAGGAACCGGACCCAGCCCTTCGGGATGCGTTGCTGGGCGCATTTCAGAACACCGTCAATTACTGCTCGAGGCTATGCCGATACCACCTTAAGAACAGCAAGATTGAATCTACCACATCAGCGCATGATTATCGAAATCCGACCACCGTTGTCGAAAATAGCGTTTGGGGGATTGGCGCAGGACAAGGATCATTCGGGAATACGGTTCCGAAGATTGTGGAAGGGTTGCGCTATATTGACTCGCCGGACCTGCCTGTCGCTGATGGCGATGAACCGGTCTCTGATGTGTCGCCCGCCCAGTGGGTGAGACAGCTTCGCAATGGATCCGCCACGGATCTGTTTTCTACCCCCTCAAAATCCATCGACCTCGTCATTACCGATCCACCTTACGCGGGTGCCGTTCAATACGCCGAGATGTCGGACTGGTCCTACGTCTGGTTGCACCAAGTCCTCAAGGACCAATACCCTGATGAATTCGGCACTGAAATCACTCTCAAGTCCCAGGAGATCATCGAGGACGGCGCTAGTAAGGACCCGGCTTTCTTTTTCGAGAACCTGACCCTGGCCTGGCGGGAATGCCACCGCGTGCTGGTCGACGACGGCCTGTTGGCCTTCACATTCCACCACAAGGATGGCGACCGCTGGACCGGCCTTCTGCGCTCGCTCTTCGATGCCGGCTTCTACCTCGTCGCGGCTTATCCAACCCACTCGGAAGCTCTGAACTCCATCGTCATTCAGGCCACCAAGGGCATCACCTACGACATCATCCACGTCTGCCGAAAGCGCCTCGGCGAGACCGAGCCGATTTCTTGGTCCCGCCTACGTCGCGACGTCACCAGCGAGGCACGCGCCCAGCTCAAGGAGATTGAGCAGGGCCGAGATGTTCTGCCCGGCCCCGACGTGCAGATGATCTTGCTCGGCAAGGCGCTCATGTTGTTCAGCCGCCACTATGGCAAGGTGCTCGGCGCCGATGGAAATCCGATGGACCTCGACGAGGCCATGGAGCGGATTCTCGTGCTCGTGCGGGAAGTCCGCGGCGAGGAGCTCCCGCTGCCTGGCTCGCTCCAAGACGCCGACAGCCTCTCCCAGCTCGCCCTTCTACACGTCGTCGGCCGCGGCCCCTGGTCCCGCGACGACCTGCACAAGGACCTGCGCGGCTACACCCACGGCCCCGATGCCCTGCTCGCCGCCGGCCTGGTGCGTGCGGTCCCCGGTCAGAAGGGCCGCCTCGAGGCAGTGCCTGCGGTCGAGCGCGGGAAAGCCAAGTTATCCACCCAATCCGACGGCCCCTTGATCGACAAGCTCCACAGCTTGCTCGCTCAGGTGCAGGCAGGCCAGTCCGTGCAGCCCTTGATGAAGCGCTGGCGCGGCCAGTGGGCGGTGATCATCGAGGCGCTGACCTGGCTCGGCAAAGCCGATGCAAGCGTGCGCGATCTCGCTGGTCTCTCCGCCCGCCAGATCGAGGCCCTCGGGCCTGACACCGATCTCAGGAACCACAACGAGCAGCTCGGACTATTCGGGAAAGGCACATGATGCAGGCAGGAATGCATGTTGTCGAGCGAGCCCGCCTGTCTACCCTGGCCGGCCAGGGCGTCGAAGTCCCGGAGCCATGGATGGGCGTCCTCGATGCCCTGCGGATGGTTGAAGGTCACCTGCCAGAGCCTCCCGAGGGGCTGCCGCTCGGCCTGGTGGGTCTCGACGCCCTCGTCCTGGCCGTCCCTGGCGAAGCCACCGCGGTGCTCCAGGCGATCCGCACCGGGCTGGTGGAAGCGCGTCGCTACTTCGTCTGGAAGCAGATCCCCGTGGTCCTGCTTCTGGACGGTCGGATCGAAGACCCGGCCGATGGGGGCGGACTGCTCCTGTGGCATGGCGCTCGCCGGTGGCCCCTCGCCCCCTTGCTCGGCACTCGCTTCTCCGCCGCTCGCCCGGATGTCTCCGGGTGGTGGTGGGCCCCCCAGATCGGTTGAGGACACCGCATGTCGAACCCCGGAAGCAAGCCATTCGTCGCTCGCGATCGTAAAGGTCATGAGGTCCAATACCAGACCCGCGGTGAACCCCTCGGCGCGGGCGCCGGCAGTACAGTCTACCTCGCTACCCGCTTGCCCGGGTTGGAACAGGCTGCTGCCGACGATGCGCGCCTTGTCGCTGTGAAGATTGCCTCCACTCCCAAGTGGAAGGGCCATCTCGCCGACGAAGCGCGGCTTCTCGACGACTTGCAGAAACGCGCCGACGCGGTTGTGCATCGCAGCGGGGGCACAGTCTACCGACCGATCCGGATCTCGTCGGGCCCCACGCCGCTCACAGTCGATGACCCTCAGAATTCCGGGTTGATCGAGCTGGAGTACCTCGACGGGCTGACTCTGCAACAGTGGTTCGACACCGTCTGGTGCTTGGGGTCGGCCTCAGAGCCAAATGCCGTAGTGGATGAGGTCTTACTAATCGCCCGCCAGCTCGCCGAAGCGTTGGTCCAAATACAGTGTGGCCGTCCAGACGGCGCGATCATTCATCGGGACATCAAGCCCGAGAATATCATGCGAACCAGCCGTGGCCTGCGGTTATTCGACTTCAACGTCGCCCGCGAGGATCTCCGGTCCACCAAGACTCAACACGTCGGCACGCCCGGTTACATGGCGCCCGAGGTGCACGACGGCGAGCAATACGATGCTCGCGCAGATCTTTACAGCGTCGGCCTCATCCTCTGGGAAGTGGCGCACCGACGTCGTTTCGACCAGCCGATGAACACGCACAAGGAGCAAGGCAAGCTCCGCCTGAACTGGCCGACAGCGATGATGGCCTCATGGCCCGAGCGCGAGAGCAAGGTGCTGGATGAGCTGCTGCCGGTCCTGATCTGCAGCGATTCCGCCCGGATCGTCTCCGCTGATGAACTACTCAAGCTTGTCGAACGCCTCGAAGAGCCCCGCAGGGCTGCGCGCGCCGCCTCGGACCCGCTGGCCAAGCTCGACATGATCCAGCTGTTGTCGGAGCTCAGCCCGAGCGGCCTCGCCGCTGTAGTGACCGATACCAAGGGCAAGGTCCATGAGCAGACACTGCAGGACTTCCTGCGCGAGCGTATGCAGGTCGACGATCCGCTGGAGGACTGGCTGCTTCACGAGCTGGTGGAGGCTGCCACCCGCAACACCACCCGACCGACGCTGTTCGTGCTCGCCGGCAACGCCGGCGACGGCAAGAGCCACTTGCTGTTTCGCCTGCTCCGCAAGCGCCTGGCCAAGCGCCCTGATGTCCTCGCCCGCATCCGCGCCATCGCGGATGCGACCCACGCGCTGACGCCTGACGGCTCTCAGACCGACCGCTTGGCCGACTTCTTCGCACCCTTCGCCGACGAGAACCCGGCCAAGGACCCCCGCGTCCACCTCATCGCCATGAACACCGGCATGGTGATCAACTTCTTCGAGGGCAAGGCCAGCGGCGCTCCGTTCAAGGGGCTCTACCGCGAGCTTCAACGTCAGCTCGGCCTGCGACGCGTGGACGCGACGCAGGGTGGCCCGCCCTGGCACGTGGAGGTCGTCAACCTCGACCTTCGCGACCTCCTGGCGCCGGGGGCGAACGGGGCCCCGAGCTTCGCCGAGCGCATGCTCGATCGACTCGATCCCGAGCGAGTCGAGGGCATCGTCGGCCCGAAGTGGGCCGCGTGCCAGTCCTGCTCAGCCTTCGCGCTCTGCCCGGTCGCCTTCAACCTCAAGTCGCTGCGCCAGAGTCACCCACGCCAGGCGCTGCTGCGCATCCTTCGACGCGTGGCCCTGGATACCGACATCCATCTGAGCCCGCGCAACCTGTGGGGCTTCCTCTACCGCCTGACCACCGGCGGGATCGAGCGCTACGTCGGCCACAGGCGAAAGGAAGAGGACGGCCTGTGCGACGCCGTACGGGCCCAGGTGAATGCCAGCGCCGGAGAGTGGTTGCTCGCAGGGCAGTTCACGGAGTTGCTGTTCCAGCAGCCTCACGCGGGCACACCATGGTCAGGTCTCGAGCGCCATGATCCGGCGTTTAGCAGCTCGCCGACGATCG
>Ga0075152_10003567_pt1 | contig 10825 bp, 13 predicted proteins | sample JI61114C2DNA_FD_70964 | JGI IMG/M metagenome (GOLD analysis project Ga0075152, IMG submission 70964) | Wastewater effluent complex algal communities from Wisconsin, to seasonally profile nutrient transformation and Carbon sequestration -... | ecosystem: Engineered > WWTP > Effluent > Algae...
ATTTTCAATCTGAATCCTGAGAAAGGCAACGTTTGAAATATTCTCTTCAATAGCTGTTTTTGCACCCCTCCAGATTCGGTTTCCCTTATAATCTATTCCTATAAAGTTAATTTCAGGAAATAGTTTGGCGAGGTTGACGGTATACTCACCTTTACCACATCCCAGTTCGAGGATCAAGGGATTATTATTTTTAAAATGTTGTTCGGCCCAATGGCCTTTTAATACTTTTCCATCCTCAAGCTCTATGACATTTTCAAAAGCTGTGATTTCTGCAAAGCGACGAAGTTTATCTTTACCCATTTCTAATTTAAAATGCCAGTAAAAATAGTTTTATCTTTGAATACTCTATAATAATGGAAAAAGCAGCTAAAATTTATATTGCCGGTCATCGTGGAATGGTGGGTTCTGCCATCTTCAGAAAACTCCAAAGGGAAGGTTTTTCTAATCTTTTAACGCGTACTTCCTCTGAACTGGATTTGAGGGACCAGAAGGCTGTGACTGATTTTTTTCAAAAAGAAAAGCCGGATTATGTATTTCTTGCTGCGGCAAAGGTTGGGGGAATAATTGCTAATAATACCTTCAGGGCCGATTTCTTATTTGAGAACCTGTCTATTCAGAATAATGTAATCCATCAGTCTTATCTGAATGGGGTAAAAAAGTTAATGTTTCTGGGCTCTAGCTGTATATACCCCAAACACGCAGCACAACCGCTAAAGGAAGAGTATTTATTGACCGGATTACTCGAAACAACAAATGAGCCATATGCTATAGCTAAAATCGCAGGCATTAAGATGTGTGAAGCTTACCGTTCACAGTATGCCTGTAATTTTATATCGGTTATGCCCACCAATTTATATGGTTATAATGATAACTATCATCCGCAAAACTCGCATGTATTGCCGGCATTGATTCGAAAATTTCATGAGGCAAAACTAAATTCGGCAAATCATGTCACTATTTTGGGAACCGGAAGCCCAAGACGTGAGTTTCTGTTTTCTGATGACCTGGCAAATGCCTGTTACTATCTGATGCAAAATTACGATGAACCTGGTATGATCAATGTTGGAACCGGTGAAGATATTACAATCAAAGAGCTGGCTTTGTTAATTCAAAAGATAATTGGTTTTGAAGGAAGTTTGGTTTTTGATCCTTCAGGGCCTGACGGCACTCCCCGAAAACTTTTAGATGTTTCCAAACTACACAGCAAAGGCTGGAGGCATGAAATTGATCTTGAACAGGGTATCAGGTTGGTTTACGATGATTTTAAAAAGAATTACGCATAAAAAAACCTCCCTAATTTAATTGGGAGGTTCCTTTTAATAGGTTTCACTATCCGGTGGAATTCCGTAATCATCATCTTCATGCACCCGTTTTTGCTTTCGATTAGATGATTTTATCCATTCAGATAATTTATTAATCAGATTGCTTACAACATCCTTATTTACTGATTTTGCAGTATTCTGGGAAAGTAATTCTACCATTGATTTTAGCAGAAACCCTGATTTTGGAAAAATAAATTTATTCATTATTACCGGCAAACCAATCTGAAAAATGCTGGTTACCCAGTCCTGGTTTAAATTTCCGGGTTCATTTCTCTTGGGTTTAAACATCGGGCTAACCCAATCGTTAATTTTACTGAATAGCATAAGAGGCACCCGAAACCTGCTGACAATTTTATCAGTTTCATATTTCAATTCACCCTCTATCTCAGAACGTTCAGTTCTTAAACGAAGGATTTCAGCCCGCAGATCGTCACTATTTTGAATCCTTGTTCTCATGTTTTTCTACATTTCTATCCCTGAAAAATTTTTCAATCACTAAATTAATGATCCGTTTTTCCAAATATTTCTCTTTGATGGAATTCAAAATTACTGCCCCGAGTAAATAAATACCTGCTACGATTAAAAAACCGCCATAAGTGTTATTTAAAACTTCGGACAGATAAAATCCAAGTGCAAGGCTGCCAAATAAAAAGGCAAGAACTGTAAGTACCAAAACCAGTCCATCGGTAAGTAAGCCGGCAAACAATTGCGATCCCTTATCCACAGCACTGAGCACAGATAGCTCTGTTCGAACATGAATATATTCTTTAATTTTATCAATGATATTTTGAGGATCAAGCTCCTGTTCTTCCATGACCGTTGAAAAATTTAAGAATTTTTAATCTTATTAAACTTACGTTCTGCATCATCAGCTACATTGCTGACGCTTACTTTGGCATGATTATAATCATCTTCTGCCGATCTTATTTTTGACCTGATATTCTCTACAACTTTTTCTTTGAATTCGCTCAGGTTTTCAATTTCCTCGGCGGCACGGTCTTTAATACTATCTCCGAGATTTTTCAGGGAATCACTCAGTTTATCACGGGTTTCTGATCCCTTATCAGGTGCGAATAATATTCCTAATGCTGCTCCTGCGGCCATCCCGGCAAGCAGTGCCAATAAAATTTTCGAGTTATCTTTCATGGTTAATTATTTAATATTACAGATAAATGGTTGATTTTACAATTCAATCAATATACTTCAAAAATTATTCATTTCCACCCGATCTCAGTTTTTCAAGCCTTTCTGTTGCCAGCTTACTTGTTTCATAAATCCGTATGGTTAGCATAAAGTATGATAGTAATAACGGACCGAATACAAGTCCTAGTATACCAAAGATAGGTATACCAATAATCACGCCAACTACAGTTATGATTGGATGGGTGTTGGAGATCCCTTTTGCAATGATTAAACGCAAAACATTATCAATATTGGTAATAACAATAAAGCCAAATAGCAGGATTCCCCAGCCTGCAGTATCATTTCCATTCGCCAATTCAATTATTGCTGCCGGAACAAATACCAGGGGTGCCCCGATAGCCGGAAGAAAACATAGAAATGTGGCTATAACCCCCCAGAAAATAGGATCACTGATTCCAAACATGAAGAAAGAAATACTGAGCAGAGATCCCTGGACTATGGCAATATAACCCTGGCCGAGCACATTTGAATAGGTGTTTTTCTTTAATTCTTCAGCGAATTTTAATGCATTTTGTTCACGGAAGGGAGCATATTTCAGTAAGCCTGCTTCAAATTCCTTCTTTTGAACCATCATGAAATACAAGAGGAAATACATAATTACCAGTCCGAGAACAATGTTAAAAGCGCCACTAATCAGCGATGGGAACAATTCGGTTGCAAACAGACTAAGTTTTGACATCGCTTTGTCCAGAAGCTGCGGCTGGTCTAATCTGGAACCGATAAAATCATCAATTCTTTGCATAATGACCATCATTCGCATTGGATCGGCCTGAAATTCTGTAATCTTATCAATAACCATCAGGCTGAGCATTAAGAATGGAAGTACGATTACCAGAAGTGACAGCAGAATCATCAGCGCTGCAGCTATGCGATCTTTTACTTTATACTTTTCAACCAGTAAATTATAAACCGGAAGGAGTAGGGTGTAAAGTACAATGGTACTTAACAGGGTGCCCGCAATTGTTCTCAGGCTATATAATACGAAACATCCTAAAATGATGAGAATGGCCAGGACTATGTCATTTCTTTGCTTATAGCTGTATATAGACATATTCGTTTTCTGCTGAATGACCCTGGAGACAGGGTCTGTAAAATAATAAAACCCGCCTGGTTCTGAAGCGGGTTTATCTGTTTTCTTTCTTGTTCGGTATTTAGTCCAGATTGATCGCTTTCATTTTATTGTAAAGCGTCTTTCGGTCAATATTTAAAATTTTAGCGGCCTTGGTCTTATTGAAATTCACTTCTTTCAATACATTCAAAATGGTTTCATATTCTGCCTCCATGGCTGCATTTTTAAGGTCGTGTTTGTTTGTATTGACAGCTACATTTGAAACAAAACTGCTTTCAAGTGCAGAAGCTTTTGCAAATGTTGAGATTTCGAGCGGCAAAGCTTTGAGCTGAATTTCGTTACCTTCAGTGATCAGGGTTGCGCGACGGATCACATTTTTTAACTCCCGTACATTTCCCGGCCAGTTATAGGTCATCATACATTCTATCACTTCCGATGAAAAGCCGGTCACATTCCTGTTTAGTTCAGCATTGGCCTCCTTTAGGAAATGTTCTGCAAAAAGCTGGATGTCCTTACCACGATCGCGCAAGGGGGGTATGGTGATGTTGAACTCATTAAAACGATGGAATAAATCTTCGCGGAAGCGGCCCTTTTGAATTGCATCACTCAGGTTTTCATTCGTGGCAACCAGGATTCGCACATCAAGATCAATTTCCTTGGTACTTCCAATTCGTTTTACTTTGCGTTCCTGAACGGTTCTTAATAAGGCCGCCTGAATTTCATATGAAAGATTCCCAACTTCATCCAGAAAGAGTGTTCCGCCATTTGCCATTTCAAAATGACCAATCTTGGTATATAGAGCACCAGTAAATGAACCTTTTTCATGGCCAAAAAATTCACTTCCTGCCAGATCTTTAGTAAGGGAGCCACAGTCCATCGCAATGAATGGCTTATCTTTTCTGGGACTATTGAAATGAATGCTTTTTGCAACCGATTCCTTACCGGTACCACTCTCACCATTGAGGATGACACTGTAATTGGTCGGAGCTACCAGTTTGATCTGTTTCAGCAGGTCAAGAGAAGCCGGACTTTTTCCGGTAACAAATTCTTCAGGAATTACACTTCCATTATTTTCCCTGCGCTTTTCTGCCTCAGGTTCTTTTGATTCAGTTTGATTAATTACTTTTTGAGCCTCAAGTGCTTTATTGATGGTATTTAGTATCTCATCCGGGTAAAGGGGCTTGGAGATATAATCAAAGGCACCCATTTTAATTAATTCAACCGCCAGTTTTATATCAGAATAGCCTGTAATGATAATCACACCGGTATCGGGATAGGAAGTTTTGATCTTTTTTAACATCTCTCTTCCATCGGTATCTTCAAGGCGAAAATCACAAAGAACAAGGTCAAATTCCTCCTTTGTCATTAACTCCAAAGCACTGATTCCGTTTGTACTTGTTTTTACTTCAAATCCGTTTCTGGTCAGAAATTTTGATAAAAGAATACCGATGTTGATTTCGTCATCGATTATTAAGATTTTGTTCATAGGTATACAGGTAAACCGAGAGGCTGATAACTAGCTGATTATGATTGCAATTTAAGCATATTATCCAGAATTGGGAAATATTTTCTACACTTTTTGATGATACTATTATTATTGACCTGTAAATTCTGCTTTTCTTTTTGCTAAAAATGCAGCCACACCTTCCCTGAAATCTTCTGATCCGAAGCAATTGGAGAATTCTGAAATTTCAGTTTCATATCCATTTATACCATCTGCTGAAGCTGCATTGATTGCTCTGATAGCACAGCCTACCGCAAAAGGGGATCGGGTCATTATCTTTTTCATGATGTCTGATGCCTTAACCAGCAGGTCATCTGCCTCAAATACATGGTTTACGAGTCCGGTTCTGTAAGCATCATCGGCATTAATCATTTCGGCGGTCAGGATCATTTCCATGGCTCTTCCTTTTCCAATTAGTTCGGTCAGCCTTTGTGTGCCACCATAACCGGGAATAAGTCCTAAACTTACCTCCGGGAGTCCCATTTTAGCATCGGATGCTGCCACCCTGATATGACAGGCCATCGCGAGTTCAAGACCGCCACCTAATGCAAAACCATTTATTGCCGCAATAACCGGCTTGGAATGATTTTGTATGACATCAAAAACCTTAATTTGTCCTTCGCGGGCGAGTTCCCTGCCTTCGTCGCTATTAAAATCAGCGAATTCTGAAATATCGGCCCCGGCAACAAAGGCTTTTTTCCCGGCCCCGGTTATAATCAGGCCAGCAATTTCATCATCGTGGACAGAGCCGGTAATTACATCATGAAGTTCGGCCAGTGTGGCTTTATTAAGTGCATTTAATTTGCTTTCGCGATTGATTGTTATGTACAAGATTCGTTCACGATTTTCGATGAGCAGGTTGGAATAGTTCATTATTCAAGAATAAAATTTTGGCTGATCTTCGCCCGATTTTTGAATTAAGAATTTGGGATCAGAATCTTCTGTTTTCTGAAACCCATTTTTTGATGTACGACACTATTTCTCCGGTATTTGTGCCGGGTTGAAAGAGTTTACCCACTCCCAGATCATGAAGCATTTTCATGTCATCATCAGGTATTATTCCTCCACCGGTAACAAGAACGTCTGAAAGACCTTTTTCTTTCATAAAGTGGATGATTTTTGGAAAAACAGTCATTTGAGCCCCTGAAAGTATGGAAACGCCAATAGCATCAACATCTTCCTGGAGTGCAGTATTAACAACCATTTCCGGTGTTTGACGGAGTCCGGTATAAATCACTTCCATTCCTGCATCCCGAAGTGAGCTTGCAATAATTTTTGCACCACGGTCATGACCATCCAGTCCGACTTTGGCAACCAATACCCGAATGGGGCGATTTAGGGTTTCTGTCATAATTGATTTAATGTAAAAGTAAGAAGAAAATTGAATTGTATATCTCATTTCATTTATAGGGCTGCGCGTAATTGTCCTGAAAACGAATAAGCTGTCCCTGCAAATAAATTTTGTTATTTTTGCTGCCTCGAAATCTGGTTATGAGTGAAGAAAGATCATTAAATTTTTTAGAAGAGATCATTGAAGATGATATTCGAAATGGCAAAAATGGCGGGCGTGTTCTGACACGTTTTCCACCCGAGCCAAACGGCTATTTGCATATAGGACATGCTAAATCAATTTGTCTGAACTTCGGAATCGCAGCAAAATATAATGGTAAAACCAACCTGAGGTTTGACGATACCAACCCTACAACCGAAGATGTTGAGTATGTGGATAGCATTAAGAAGGATATTCAATGGCTTGGTTTTGAATGGGATAAGGAGCTGTACTCATCAGATTATTTCGAAAAATTATATGATTTTGCCCTTGAACTGATCAAACAGGGATTGGCTTATGTGGAGGATGGATCGGCCGAAGAAATTGCTGCTGCCAAAGGGACTCCTACTGAACCCGGGAAACCTACACCATCCCGCAGCAGGAGCATTGAAGAGAATCTACAGCTCTTCATTGAAATGAAGGAAGGTAAATACCCCGATGGAGCCAAAGTATTACGGGCTAAAATTGATCTTGCAGCTCCCAATATGCATCTGCGCGACCCGCTGATGTATCGTATAAAGCATGCTCATCATCACCGTACAGGTAATCAATGGTGCATCTACCCAATGTATGATTTTGCCCATGGGCAGTCTGATTCGCTTGAAGAAATTACTCATTCTATTTGTACGCTTGAATTTGTTCCGCATCGGCCGCTTTACGAATGGTTTATCCAGAAGTTAAATATTTTTCCTTCTAAGCAATATGAGTTTGCCCGTCTGAATATGAATTATACCGTGATGAGCAAAAGGAAATTGCTTCAGCTGGTTAATGAAAATTATGTAAGTGGTTGGGATGATCCGAGGATGCCGACAATCAGTGGTTTACGCCGACGTGGTTATACCCCCCTTTCAATACGCAACTTTAGTGAACGTATTGGAATAGCCCGGCGTGAAAACCTCATAGATCTGAGTTTACTGGAGTTCTGTATCCGTGAAGATCTGAATAAAAGTGCATGGCGAAGAATGGTTGTAATTGATCCTTTAAAACTAATCATCAGTAATTATCCCGGAGGACAGACCGAATTAATGGAGGGTGAAAATAATCCTGAGGTTGAGGGTGGTGATGGATTCCGTCATATTCCATTTAGTTCAGAGCTATGGATTGAACGGGATGACTTTATGGAAGAGCCTTCTAAGAAATACTTTCGGCTGGGCCCTGGCCTGATGGTGCGTCTGAAGCATGCATATATTGTTCGCTGTGATAGTTTTGTGAAGGATGAAAACGGTCATGTTTCGGAGGTTCATTGTACTTATATTCCTGAATCAAGAAGCGGGACTGATACCAGTGGAATTCATGTAAAGGGAACAATCCACTGGGTTTGTGCCAAAGCAGCTCAAACTGCAGAAATACGATTATATGATCGCTTATTCAGGGTAGAAGACCCTTCTAATGAAGACGGTGATTTCAAAGAGTATATCAACCCGGATAGTTTAACGGTAATCAGCAATGCTTTTATTGAGCCTGATCTGATGAATGCTGAGGCGGGCCGTGGTTACCAGTTTATCCGCAAAGGTTACTTTAACCTCGACAGTGATTCAACACCAGGCAGGCCGGTATTTAACCGTACGGTTACCTTAAAAGATACCTGGGCAAAGGAATCTCAAAAATCCTGAAATTAATATTACAGGTATTTTTTATAAAGATTGAAGAGAATTTGTTTTTCCTCTTCATTGAGTATACCTGTCAATTCTTTTTGCACAAAATGCAGCTGGAACGATTTAATTGCGTTTTCTGGATTTTTGATGTCATATCCAATGATTCTGAGTGCTTCGATCGGGTTAAACGACTCTGGAACTGAATCTGTCAGCACCTGATCCTGCCAGAGTCCGTATCCATTTTCTGAAAGCTTTTTCCATGGGAAAGTTATATTGGGATCCACTTTCCTGCCGGGTGCTATGTCAGAATGTCCGATGAAATTTGCTGCGGGAATATTATGCGTTTTCTTGAGCGTGGCGAGAACAGTTAAAAGACTATTGATTTGCGCTTCTGAAAAAGGTTCAAAGCCATTGTTATCAAGTTCTATACCTATGGATGATGAATTAATATCTGTCAGATTTCCCCATTTAGCTGCTCCTCCATGCCATGCCCGTAAATAATCATTCAGCATTTGGTAAATCACACCATCCCTCCCGATCACATAATGGGCACTAACCTGAGTTTTGGGTGTAGTGAAGGTTTTTAAAGTCTGCTCAGTTGAATTCTGGGCAGTATGGTGGATGATTACATAGTTTGGTTTACGGAGGCCAAAATTAGTTGTCCCTACAAAATCCTGACCTGCGGGATTAACCGGTGTAGCCCTGATTGTTTTACCCAGTACCTTTGTTTGTTTTTTATAAGCTTTGTTCGTTGGTCCGTATGGTCCTGTAGAGCAGGACATGGCAATCAGGATTAGTCCGCCGAAAGTGAGCAGAATCGATTTTTTTAGCATTGCATGAGGAAATTATCCCGCAATTTACGAAATTATAATTCGGTAAAATTTTGTTTTGACTGCCTGAAGAACCCCTAATTTTTTGAAACCAGATTATTGATAAATGAGCTGCCTTCATTTACCTGATCTGCCAATTGGCGAATGGTTGTTTGCTGAAATGCATCCTGTAGGGCATCCCTGGCTATTTTGTATTGATTATGCATGGGGCATGGATGTGTAGCTGAGCATTTTTTCAGGCCAAGCCCGCATTCATTAAAAACTGACATACCATCAATTGCATTTACAATATGAATTACCGGCTTTTCCAGTTGAAATTCCTGAATGAAGAAACCGCCATAAGGGCCCTTTAATGAGGTTATGATTCGGTGCTTATTAAGTACCTGCAATATTTTTGCCGTAAAGGCCTCCGGTGCATCAACTTCCCGGGCTATCTCAGTGATGTTAAGCTTAATACCTACATGATGTCTGGATGCAATAAAAATGACTGCACGTATACCGTATTGACAGGCTTTTGAGATCATGATTATCAGAATATTGGTTTGGAAGAATTGTGATTGATCTGACTGATTTTATGCATGAACATACTTGCCATAATGCCGGCCCTGGTCTTGGCATCCTCGGCCACCGGGCCTTCGAAATGCAAATTAACCGTTTCACTGAATAGGTTCATCCATCGTTCGAAATGTTCTTCCCCCAGTTCCATGGTTGCGTGTTTGATGAATGGATTACCATTGTATCCTCTTACGCCGAATAAAGCTGCATTCCAAAAGGTATACATCTTTTCAAGATGCGGTTCCCAATGCGTCGAGAGCCTGAAATTAAATATAGGCGCCAGTAAATCGTCTTCACGAACCTTCTGGTAAAACACATCAACCATAATTTTGATATCATCAATTCCCTGTATATCTGTCTTTTGGCTCATAATATCTTAATGTAAAGCAAATATAAGGCATTTTTATAAGGGATAAAACAATCCTTTATAAAAATTATTTACCTTTGAGGATAATTTTCATACAAGCATAAACCCTGAATAGCTGATCAATCAGCAGCAGTTAAATCTGATCTGAAAATTCAGACAAAAATCTATTTTTTAATAAATGCCTTATCCATTTAATAAAATATGTTTAACGGTATTCTATTCATCTGAAGAATATAAAATCCAAACTTATACTGGTGAGTACAGGGATTTGAAATGCCTGATAAAGGACAGATTATTTACTGATGATTTTGGAGCATGCGGGGGAATGGGAAGATGCGGAACCTGTATTGTGAGGATTAGTGGATTAAGTGAGGATACCGGATTTTTGAGAAATGAAGCAACCACCCTGAACAGGATAGCACCGGGAATAGATGATATCCGTTTAGCCTGTCAGATTCCTGTAGACGATGCCCTCTCAAATGCGATAATCACGGTATTATGATATCCAGGAGTTTCCTATTTCAGGACAACAGATTTCGTTGATTTTGTGCAGGCATTAAAAATGCCCAATGCTCCATTATTGAAATTAGATACAGGGTTGGCCGGAGCTACCGGAGGTCCGCCGTTGCCTCCTATCTGACTAAGGGCAAAGAAATATTTGAATACATTCCGGTCAATAGTTTGCATTTCTATATCAACATGATCCCCTGATTTTATATCGTCTTCCCCATCGTAAATGATTACATCAGAAACTGCGTTTCCGTCGTTGAATCTATCTTCAAAGACAAGATCACCCTGCAGTTTTCCATTGATCTTTAAAATATAGCGGTA
>Ga0075152_10003569_pt1 | contig 10824 bp, 8 predicted proteins | sample JI61114C2DNA_FD_70964 | JGI IMG/M metagenome (GOLD analysis project Ga0075152, IMG submission 70964) | Wastewater effluent complex algal communities from Wisconsin, to seasonally profile nutrient transformation and Carbon sequestration -... | ecosystem: Engineered > WWTP > Effluent > Algae...
TTAACCTCCTGATAAAATTTTAGCCCCACAAAAGCCAACTGACTACCAGTACCCACAGGTAAATTCGTTGGACTCAAACTAAAACTAGTGGCTTCAAAATCACGACCGATAAGCAATGGAGTTCCCATAAATAAGGCATAATCCAAAGTGTTAAAATCAAAACACAAAACCCCAAAACTAACCTCAAAATGCGTAGCTGAACGGGCAAAACGTACATTCTTAATAGCAAAACGACGTATTGAATAACTAAAAGAATCCCAATCTAAAGAACCGCTCCCCATTAATGTCTTCGAAACTGACCGCTTGGGAGTATAGACAAATTTTTGGAATAACAATTCCCCCATTGGAGTAGCTATACCAATACCCACATTGCGCTTCCCCCGAACTGAAATAGTATCACACATCTTTATTTGTTGAAAAACTTGCATCATTCTGGCATGCAATTCTCCCTCCTTATACTGATACAAAAACGGATGCAAACTAGCTTTAAGACACTTCTTAACTTTCGAACAATCTCCAAATTCTGTATTATTCTCCCGAACCCGCTCCATAGTCGGGCTATTCTTGATGCTTTCCTTGGTAAAACCCCCACCCGCTTTCCGAGCAACAGGTTTCCCTTTTCTCGTATAAAAATTAATTCCACCCAATGTTCCTTCCAACTTAATAATCCCTATTTGCTTTGCCATAACATTAAAATTTATGGCAGCTAATGTACACATTATTAGTATTAAAAACTAATATATGTCGTATATATGTCGTATATATACCGTATTAAATGAATATATAAAGCATACAATCCCCTACTTTACTCCTAACACAACAAAAAGAAAAGGGTAATAAATAATAAACCTCATTCGTTTTCAAAGCGAATGAGGTTTATTATTTAATCCCTACTACTAAAGGAGATTCGGAAAAAAAGATCTAATATTGGCTAGTCGTCAATAACACCAAAGTACAGGCTACTTCAACTTTTATATTATTTAATTCCAATAGTTGATACAACTCTGGATTCTCGGTTCCAGGATTGAACAGTACTCTTTTGGGCTTTGATTCTACAATGTAATTGTAATAATCACGCTGACGCAAAGGGTTCAAATACAAAGTAATCGTATCGATATTTTTTAAAGGAATAGCTTTAGTCTGGATTTTTATTCCTGCTACTTCCCCTGCATTTTGGCCTATTGCTAGAACGGAATGTCCTTTTTCGACTAACATTGTGATGGCTTTAAAAGCATATTTTTCTGGTTTCGAACTAGCCCCGAGAACCAATGTTTTTTTATTTTTCATTTTGTATAATTCTATTTTGCAAAAGTAGTCAAAAAAGGGCTAAAGGGGAATATATTTAGAATCTTAGTTCCAAGACCAAAAACCTTCCAAAAAAATCAGAAACAAAAAACAATAAAAACACTACTTTTACACCCTCAATACAAGTCAATATGGATCTTTTTATCTATTTATTTGCCGCGCTGTTTTCTGTGCTAAATCCCATTGGAACGGTACCTATTTTTGTTGGACTCACCCAATCCGATTCTAAAAAGGAGCGCTCTAGAATTTCGTTATGGACGGCAATAGATGTGTTTATAATTCTAATAGTTTCCTTTTTTGTAGGTCAATATGTACTGACTTTTTTTGGCATTAGCATTGAAGCACTTCGAATTGCTGGAGGTATAATTATTGTAAGCTCTGGATTTTCATTACTTTCTGGTAAGTTTACAAAAAAGCGAGGCATAAATAAAAAAGCGGAAACAGAAGCCCAACTAAGAAATGATATTGCATTAACCCCTTTAGCTATCCCTATGCTTGCAGGGCCTGGCTCTATATCATTATTAATTGCATTCTATCAGGAACATCATAGTACAAATGAAATTATTATTTCCTGTTGTGCCATTTTTGCCATTGCTATTGCCATATTCATTATTCTGAGAAGTGCTCATTATCTATCAAAAATCCTAGGAGCATCTGGAATCGTTGCGATCTCCAGAATCGTTGGTTTCATCGTAATTGCAATAGGAATCCAATATATCGTGAGTGCACTAATCAGTATAATCAAAGGGAATTTACTTTAGAAAAAAGACCTTATATAAAAAGATGTCTGACTGAGACTGTCGAAGTCAACTAAGAAAAAACATACGTCCTTATAACAAATCTATTCTCTTGGCAAGAAAATTTCAGCCATCATACATCTGGCACTTCCTCCGCCACAAGCTTCAATAGTATCAAGATTGGAACTCAAGATGGTAACATGTTCTTCGAGTTTTTCAATTTGCTTTTTGGTGAGACTTTGATGGGCTGACTGACTCATTACTAAATATCTTCTATCATCTGCACCTTTTACTTCGAGCATATTGCCTGCAAAAGAATTGACTTGATCTTCAGTAATTAGAATGATTTCTTTTTCATCTCCTCTCAAACTGTCCAAAACCATTTTGCGTTCTTTTTTGTCATCGATACAATCGGCACAAATCACGGCAAAAGTATCGCCAATACACATCATTACGTTGGTGTGGTAAATCAGTTTTCGCTCTCCGGTAACCGTTTGAAAAGCTTCAAAAATTACTGGAGAATACTCAAAATCTTCACAGAATTCTATAAATAATTCTTCGTCGGCACGAGGGGACAAAGCACAATAAGCTTTAGTGTTTTCTCTATCCAAAAGCAAACTTCCAGTTCCTTCGAGATAAAATCCATCGGCTTCGGCCGAAGTATAATCCATAATTTCATTGATGACAAAACCATTTTCTTCAAGAATATCTAAAATATCCTCTCTGCGTTCTTCTCTGCGATTTTCGGCAAACATGGGATACAAAACTACATCACCACTTTCGTGAAAGGAAATCCAATTATTGGGAAAAATACTGTCGGGTGTATCGGGATTCAATGTGTCATCGACTACAATAACATTGACACCCACCATTCGAAGTTTGATTACAAAAGCATCAAACTCTTCTTGCGCTTTTGCATTTACAGTTTCTTTGGACAATCCATCAAGGACTTTTTGATAATAATTATTTACAGCCGTTTGTTCGTTCATTCGGAACGCCACCGGGCGAATCATTAAAATGGAATTTGTAGTTTGGTTCATGTTTTTTATTTATTTATTTATTTCGTAGAGACGCACTGCAGTGCGTCTCTATTGCATTGCGTCTCTATTGCAGTGCGTCTCTATTGCATTGCGTCTCTACTGTGATGAATCTCTATAAATAATTATTCTCTAATTAACGGCAACGTAGAACATCGTAACAATCCCTCTTGTTTGGCAATTTCGGCATAAGGAATTTTTTCGACTATGAAACCCTGCTTTTTCAACCATTTGTTAAGCCTAGTAAACTTCTTTTCAGAAACCACCACATTGGTATCAATGGAAAAAACATTGGAATTCATATTGTACATTTCTTTTCTAGTGATATGAAACAGGTTTTCTTCACCGAATAGTTTAACTAAAAACAAATAATCGGCTTCTTCTCTGAAACCCCGTTTGTAAATGATTCCTTTATTTTCTCCAATAGGTTGAAAACAACAATCCAAATGCAAGGCATTATCTCTGGCTTCAATTTTAGACTTAATCAAATCAAATTCCTTGACTTTCTTATTTGGAAACAAATCCTTAATGTACTGAACTCCTTCTGTGTTTGTTCTTGCGGTAATATAATCCTTGTAATCACTGCCTTTATAGGTTCCTATAAAAATATAATCATTCCATAACATTACATCTCCTCCTTCTATATGAACTTCCTCTGGTGGAGTTGCCACTTTAGAAGGTTCTATTTGATCTATTACATATTGAATCGCCTCAACTTCACGCTCTCTGTCGGGCAAAATATTCGATTTAATAAACACATCATCGATAACAAAACCAATATCTCTGACAAATATTTGATTGTAATTGACAATGATTTCAGGACGAAAAACCGTTACCCCATATTTTTCAAAAACCTGATTAAAGGCTTCCATTTCAAGAATCATATCGGCTTCTTTAGGATAAGTTCCTGCCAAAATATGCTCTAGTGATTTGGGATCATAGGCCTCATTTATTGTTGGTGTTGGTCCATTACTATTTGCTGTTCCTAATACCACAGCTTGTAATCTTGAAGTCTCATTTTTTATGTTTAATTTTAACATAATAGCAGTTTTGGTTTTGCCAAAGATAAAAAAGCTCCTCGACTAAGAGAAACTTTGTTTATATCTATTTTCATCCGTTAACCTGAATATGAATTACTGCTATATCTATTAAACTACAAGAGTCTGTTTTTTTTACTTACTTAAAATTAAAAAAAATACCACTCCGATTGAAGTGGTATTTAATATTACAAAAATTAAATTATCTTTTTTCCATCCCTACAAATGATCTCAAAGGATATCCTGTATAAATTTGTCTTGGTCTTCCTATAGGTTCTTTATTGAGTCTCATTTCTTTCCATTGTGCAATCCAACCTGGTAATCTACCAATGGCAAACATAACAGTAAACATTTCAGTAGGGATTCCTAAAGCTCTGTAAATAATTCCAGAATAGAAATCAACATTTGGATATAATTTTCTAGATATAAAATATTCGTCTGTTAAGGCAGCTGCTTCTAACTTTTTAGCAATTTCAAGAAGTGGATCCTCAAAACCTATAGTTCTTAAAACTTCATCGGCTGCTTCTTTGATGATTTTGGCTCTTGGATCGAAATTTTTATATACTCTGTGTCCAAAACCCATCAATCTAAATGGATCATCTTTATCTTTAGCTTTAGCAATATATTTATCAGCATCTCCACCATTATTTTGGATTTCTTCCAACATTTCTAAAACTGCTTGATTAGCTCCACCATGTAAAGGTCCCCAAAGTGCAGAAATACCGGCCGAAACTGATGCGAATAAACCTGCATGAGAAGATCCTACCATTCTTACTGTTGAAGTAGAACAGTTTTGTTCGTGATCAGCATGAAGTATAAACAATTTATCTAAAGCCTTAACAATTACTGGATCTGCTTTATAAGGTTCTGTTGGCAATTTGAACATTAATTGCATGAAGTTTTCTACATATTCCAAAGTATTATCATAATAATTCAAAGGATACCCCAAACTTTTTCTATATGTCCACGAGGCAATTACAAGGAATTTACCCATCAATTTACAAACTGCTTCGTACAATTCGTCAGGGTGTTCTGGATTTACAGCTTTTGGATTAAAAGCAATCAAAGCACTAGTTAAAGCAGATAAAACTCCCATCGGGTGTGCTGTGGTAGGAAAACCATCGATGATGCTTTTCATCTCTTCATTTACCAATGTATATCTTCTGATATGAGTTTCAAATTCAAGCAATTGATCTTTGGTAGGTAATTCTCCAAAAATCAACAAATAACAAACTTCAAGAAAATGAGCTTTCTCAGCTAATTCTTCGATTGAATACCCTCTATAATGCAAAATTCCTTCTTCTCCATCAAGAAATGTGATTTCACTCTTACAAGCACCAGTATTCTTATACCCTTGATCTAGCGTTACTGCTCCTGATAGATCACGTAATTTGCTAATATCGATAGACATTTCATTTTCAGTTCCCACAAAAATGGGTAACTCGTATATTTTGCCGTCAATTTCTAATTTTGCTGTTTTTGACATAGTACTTTGGAATAAATCTTAATAAAATTATTTTTCAAATTTAGGGAATTTCGAGGGAATTAAAAAATGAAATTCACAATGAAAATGTTAAAACTCAAAAAAAAAGCCATTTACTTTACGCAAATGGCTTTTTAATAAAAATCGTATGCTTATTTTATTTTAAATGCATTTTTACCAGGAAAATAGGCGGTATTTCCTAATTCTTCTTCAATTCTAATCAATTGATTGTATTTTGCCATACGATCAGAACGTGAAGCTGAACCAGTTTTTATTTGTCCACAGTTTAAAGCTACTGCTAAATCAGCAATAGTATTGTCTTCTGTTTCTCCTGAACGGTGAGACATTACTGAAGTATAACCTGCATTTTTAGCCATATTTACGGCTGCAATAGTTTCGGTCAAAGTTCCAATTTGGTTCACTTTTACCAAGATTGAATTAGCAATTCCTTTATCAATTCCAGTAGAAAGACGCTCCACATTGGTTACAAATAAATCATCACCTACTAATTGAACTTTGTCTCCTATTCTTTCGGTAAGCAATTTCCATCCATCCCAGTCATTTTCGTCCATACCATCTTCGATAGAGATAATTGGATATTTAGCGGCTAATTCAGCCATATAATCCACTTGTTCTGCCGATGTTCTGATTTTTCCTGTTGGCCCTTCAAATTTAGTGTAATCGTAAACACCGTTTTCGTAGAATTCAGAAGAAGCACAGTCTAAAGCAACCATCACTTCATCTCCAAAAGTATAACCAGCTTTTTCAACTGCCAATTTAATAGTATCTAAAGCATCTTCAGTTCCACCAGCTAAGTTTGGAGCAAATCCACCTTCGTCACCTACAGCAGTACTCAAACCTCTATCATGTAATACTTTTTTAAGATTATGGAAAATCTCAGTTCCCATTTGCAATGCATGTGTAAAAGAAGTTGCTTTTACTGGCATAATCATAAATTCTTGAAATGCGATAGGCGCATCTGAGTGAGAACCACCATTGATGATATTCATCATTGGAACTGGCAATGTGTTTGCAGAAACTCCACCAACGTATCTATATAATGGCAATCCTAATTCATTTGCAGCTGCTTTTGCAACAGCAAGAGAAACTCCAAGAATGGCGTTAGCTCCCAATTTTGCTTTATTAGGTGTTCCGTCCAATTCAATCATAGTTTGGTCAATCAAGTTTTGTTCGAAAACGGATGTTCCAACTAATTCTTCAGCAATTAAAGTATTTACATTTTCAACTGCTTTAAGAACTCCTCTTCCAAGAAAGTTTTTTCCTCCGTCACGTAATTCCATGGCTTCGAACTTTCCAGTTGAAGCTCCAGATGGAACTGCTGCTCTTCCTATTACTCCGTTTTCTGTAACTACATCTACTTCTACAGTAGGATTTCCTCTTGAATCGAAAATTTGTCTTGCGTGAATTTTGATAATAATACTCATTTTTTTTAATTTAAATGTTGAAATATAATTTATTTAGTTACAAATATACCATTTTCATAATTAACAAGAAATGAAAAAATTGTAATGTTATTAACGAAAACGTTATACTATTTTAAAAATTAAGGTGTTGAATGGTTTTCTTTTTTTTATTTACAATTTTCTAATCTAGAAATATTAAAATCAATTATCCAAACGAAGACTTTGCCAATTAACATTTTCTAACAATCCATATGTTGCTATTTATTTTGCTTTTTGAATTCGCATTTATAAATAGTACTTTTGCAAACTATTTATACAAAATATGGGCTTTTTAGAAGAAATACAACGAAGAAGAACTTTTGGGATTATTTCGCATCCCGATGCTGGAAAAACCACCTTGACTGAAAAACTACTTCTTTTTGGAGGTGCTATTCAAGAGGCAGGTGCGGTTAAAAGCAACAAAATCAAAAAAGGAGCTACCAGTGACTTTATGGAAATTGAACGCCAGAGAGGGATTTCGGTTTCGACTTCGGTTTTGGCATTCAATTATCAAGAAAAAAAAATAAATATTCTCGACACCCCGGGACACAAGGATTTTGCCGAAGACACCTTTAGAACCTTAACTGCTGTCGATAGTGTGATTGTGGTTATTGACGTTGCTAAAGGAGTTGAGGAACAAACCGAAAAATTAGTCGCAGTGTGCCGACTTAGGAATATTCCTATCATTGTTTTTATCAACAAATTAGACCGTGAAGGAAAAGATGCTTTCGACTTAATGGACGAAGTTGAGCAAAAACTGGATCTTAAAGTTACACCTCTAAGTTTTCCTATTGGAATGGGATATGATTTTCAAGGAATTTACAATCTTTGGGAAGAAAACATTAATTTATTTAGTGGCGACAGTCGCAAAAATATTGAAGAAACCATCGCTTTTCAGGATGTAAAAAGTCCTGAATTAGAGAAAATTATTGGAGAAAAACCCGCTCATAAACTACGAGAAGAATTAGAATTGATTGATGAAGTGTATCCCAAATTTGATCGTCAAGATTATTTAGAGGGAAAACTACAACCCGTATTTTTTGGTTCCGCATTGAATAATTTTGGTGTTCGAGAACTTTTGGATTGTTTTGTTCAAATTGCACCTTCACCAAGAGCTAAAGATTCCGAAACGAGATTAGTGGATCCAAAAGAAGAAAAAATGTCTGGATTTGTTTTTAAAATCCACGCCAATATGGATCCCAAACACCGTGACAGGCTGGCTTTTATAAAAATTGTTTCGGGCACTTTCGAAAGAAACAAACCCTATTATCACGTTCGCCAAAAAAAGAATTTAAAATTCTCCAGTCCGAACGCTTTCTTCGCAGAGAAAAAAGAAATTGTGGATATTTCCTATCCAGGCGATATTGTAGGCTTACACGACACCGGGAATTTTAAGATTGGTGATACGTTAACCGAAGGTGAAATTATGAGTTTCAAAGGGATTCCAAGTTTCTCTCCAGAACATTTTAGATATATAAACAATGCTGACCCAATGAAAGCCAAACAGCTTGACAAAGGAGTGGATCAATTGATGGACGAAGGTGTGGCTCAGTTATTCACCTTAGAAATGAATAATAGAAAAATTATTGGAACTGTAGGAGCGCTTCAATACGAGGTAATACAATACCGATTGGAGCACGAATATGGAGCCAAATGTACGTATGAAAACTTCCCTGTGCATAAAGCGTGTTGGGTAAAACCCAATGACCCTAAAAGTGAGGAATTCAAAGAGTTTAGAAGAATCAAACAAAAATTCTTAGCTCACGACAAATACAATCAGTTGGTTTTTCTAGCCGATTCCGATTTTACGATCCAAATGACACAAAGTAAATTTCCAAATGTAAAGTTGTTTTTTACTTCGGAATTTGAATAAAGCCTCATTTCATCCTAATTTATTAAAAGAAAAAGGAAGCAAAAAAGAATTGAATTAAAAAACACTAACTATTTGACCCTATTACACAAAAAACCTGTTCCAAGTTTTGGAACAGGTTTTTTTATTATGAAAACTAGACATTTTCTTATCCTTGAATTCTATTCTTTTGGATGGCTCTGAACTTCATAAAAACAAAGATTAAACCCAGAACTGCTAAAACCCAAATGTAGTCATTAATTGGCATCGGAGTATCTTCACTTTCTAGAGGCGTACCATTATCAGTTCCTGTGCCGGGCTCTGCAAACATTACAAAGGTAGAACACAAGTAAAAAGCAACTATATAATATTTTAATAATGTATTTTTCATTTTTGTCAATTTAATGGTTTTTTAATTTAGTAAAAAAAATAAATTTAATTATTAATTTGCTACTTTCTTACTTACTACTTTGTTATCCTCAGAAGTTACTTTTACAATTAAAACTTGATACATTGCTTTCAAATTATGAATACTAGCAGTGCTAGATTTTACATTTTTTTGTTCAGCAATTAATCTTCCTTGAACATCATATACTTTTATGTTGTTAATACTGCTCTCTTTTGAATTTACATATATAACCTCATTATTTCTGTATATAGTTACACTATTTTCATTGAAAAGTGGTGCGTCAACTTTCAATGTTTTTTGATATTTCAAAGAGAATCTGGCATTATCAACTCCTGCAATTGCAGTAAAATTGTATGAAGTTGTTTTCAAATTGGTTTCGGCTCCCGTTTTACTGTCAACCAAATAAACATCTTGACCATTGGCAAACAATCCATCTACGTGATCAATAGCAATAGTATAATCTCCAGCCAAATCGGTTTTGAAATTCAAAGGAACTACATCAGAAACATCGAATACAGGACGACTTTGAATAGTATATTCTTCGTTGTTGATATTTGATGTCAAGGCTATTTTACTATCATTAATGTATTTACCATCATATCTATCTATGCCTAAAGTTGCATCTGGTAGGTAAGCTACTAAAGCTTGACTAAAAACTCCCGTAGTATTGGTAAGATTTAACCACAAACGGTCTTTCTGTGCAACTTTTTTGGTTTTGAAAAATTGTGTGCTTGTTGGACTTGCTTCACGCATTGCATTAGTAAAAAAAGCAGGAACTGTTACAGCACTTTTTGCCTGTACAAAAAATCCTTGACCTATTTGAATTTTTCCATTTGGAGTTTCACTAGACGGTGTTGCAGTTCCTCCTACATCTTTTGTGTAAGTTGCATAAGCAGAACCTCCAGCTGCATTTGTTTTTCTCCAAAAATACAAGGTACTTTCTATGTTTGCTGTATTATCTGTGATAAATTTATCAGCATCAATAACTGTTGGATAAGGATTTCCAACTAAATTATAAGAACGTTGAACATCTGTATAACTTAAGATTACAGGGACGTCTCCATTATTAGGAATACCAGTAAAAACTCCAGGATAAGCCAAAGTAGCTGTTCCATCATCGTAACCAGAAGTTGGGTCAGTGTTAGGCATACGTATCATATAACCGGCTCCAGCAGAAAATGTGGCTGTAGTAGGGTTTGCAATAGTACTATATGCACCATTTACACCACCAACATTATAATTTGTATTAAAAGAATAAAAACGACTGACAGGTGCTTGTGTTGTCAAAGGAGAAAAATTTGCCAATGTTTGCGCTCCAGAAACTGGCGACGACCACAAAGTATAGTCTAAACGTTTTAAAGCATTGCTATTTCTCTTTACAGTAACATCTCCTGAATTAACGCTTAGTTTATTTGTTTGAATCAAATTAGCATCATTGTTTAAAGTAAAGCTGCTTCCTGCCTCAACAGTTACAGGAGCGTTTAAAGTAACTTTAAAACCTGTT
>Ga0075152_10003575_pt1 | contig 10815 bp, 9 predicted proteins | sample JI61114C2DNA_FD_70964 | JGI IMG/M metagenome (GOLD analysis project Ga0075152, IMG submission 70964) | Wastewater effluent complex algal communities from Wisconsin, to seasonally profile nutrient transformation and Carbon sequestration -... | ecosystem: Engineered > WWTP > Effluent > Algae...
CAATCGCACGGATACCAGTCTGAAGTGGTTCCTTTACCGGTTGACGATAGATAACACCAGGAGCTTTACGCTCAAGTGGCATTTCGAAAAGCTCTCCAGTGATAGGACCTTTGCCGTCGATGGCTTCACCAAGTGTATTCACAACACGGCCAAGCAAACCTTCACCTACCTTAATAGATGCAATACGTCCTGTACGTTTAGCTACAGAACCTTCTTTAAGTTCTCCACTTGGTCCGAGCAATACAGCACCCACGTTATCTTCCTCAAGGTTGAGAACGATACCACGAACTCCGTTGTCGAATTCGATCAACTCTCCCGACTGAACGTTAGAGAGGCCGTAGATACGAGCGATACCATCACCCACCTGGAGGATAGTACCAACTTCTTGAAGTTCAGCTTCCGATTTGAATCCGGCCAACTGCTCACGCAGTATATTGGAAATTTCTGCCGGTTTAACTTCTGCCATGTTATTGTTTTTTTATTGTCTAAAAATACAGTGTATTGATATCTCAATACGTTGATTAAATCTCAGGGATGTATGGATTATCAGCAAACTCTCTGCGAAGGAGTTTTAATCTATTCACCAAAGAGGAGTCGATTTGTTTATCGCCTACTTTCAAAATAAAACCACCTATAAGGGAGGCGTCCACTTTTTCTTGCAACTCCACTTTTGAGCCAGCCAATTTGATAGCAGAGTCAAGAATCCGTTGACGAGAAGAAGGATCAAGTGCGACCGCAGAAGTAACGACAGCCTCAGCAATACCTTTGTGTGTATGCACTTGCAAGTTAAAGCTTTCAGCCACTTCGTGTAAGAGACCTTCACGGCCCTTTTTCGCAAGAAGTGTAATGAAGCTCATTGTAACCACGCTCAATTTATCCTTGAAGATCATATTGAGAATGTCAATCTTCTTATCCGCCTTAACAACAGGACTTGCAAGCATGACACGCAAGTCTCTGTTCGCATCCATGGCTTCATCAAGAAGTTTCATATCCGCCTGGACAAGATCCAACTGGCCCTGTTCGATGCAGAGATTGAGCAATGATTTTGCGTAACGTGACGCTATGCGAATTCCACTCATGCTTTTTAGTTGCTGGTGATTTCAGCGATCAATTTTTCGTTGAGCGCTTTTTGCTTTTCGCTATCCGAAAGTTTTTCTCTCGTAAGCTTTTCGGCAATATCAACACCCAGAATAGCTACCTGATTTTTCAATTCAGTCATAGCTGCTTTTTTCTGGTTGTCAATTTCTGCACGAGCAGCGGTAATAATACGCGTAGATTCTTCTGCCGCTTTGGTGCGCGCTTCAGAAACGATAGAATCTTTAAGAGCTTTCGCTTCAGTTAAAATTTTATCGCGTTCATCGCGAGCTTCGCGAAGCAATTGTTCATTGCCGGCCTGAAGCTTCGACATTTCCAATCTTGCACGCTCGGCTTCGTTCAAAGCATTTTCAATGCCTTGAGAACGTTCCTCAAGTGATTTCAAGATAGGACCCCATGCGAACTTTTTCAAAAGAAAAAGGACAAGCAAGAAAGCAGTCGATGCCCAGAATACCGTTCCAACGGAAACGCTTAATAATCCATCCATTTTATGTTCAATTAAAAAGGGATTGTGCAGAGCTTTTCAGCGAGTTCTGCTAGCGCTTCTTATCCGAAAACAACAAGCAAACAAACGATCACTGCGAAAAGAGCAACACCTTCTACAAGTGCGGCAGCAACAATCATGTTTGCGCGAAGGTCTCCGGCGCTTTCAGGCTGGCGAGCCATTGCATCAAGAGCGTGGCTACCAATAAGACCCACACCGATACCAGCACCGATAGCTGCAAGACCTGCACCGATACCAGCGTAACCTGCTGCTGCTGATGCTTCCAAAAGAACTGTCAAGAAATCCATTTTATTAATTGTGTTTGAGTTTGCAAAAATTTAAATATCAATGATGCGCTTCTTCGTGATGATGTTCCTGAGTAGCATCTCCGAAATAGAGAGCAGCCAGTAACGTGAACACATATGCTTGAAGAAATGCCACCAAAAGCTCGATAAAGAACATGAATACCATAAATGCCGTAGCGAAAACACCTACGCCATAACCACCGGCTGCGCTCTTTTCACCAAAGATGAAAATGAGGGAAGTAAAAGCCAAAATGATAATGTGACCCGCATTGATGTTAGCTGTCAATCGAATCATCAATACCGCCGGTTTGATGAAAACGCTCATCAACTCGATTGGCACGAGAATGAGTTTGATAGCAAAAGGAACACCCGGAGGCCAAACAATGTGACCCCAGTAGTGAGCATTACCATTGATAGAAGTGATGATGAATACCAAACCAGCCAAAACAAGTGTAATACTCAACGTTCCGGTAATATTAAAGCCACCTGCAAATGGAATAAGACCGAGCATATTACAAGCCCAGATAAAAAAGAACGATGTGAGCAAGAAGGGCAAAAATTTCTTTGCGCGCTTTTTTCCTAGCGCAGGGATTGCAACTTCATCCTTAATGAAAAGCACAAGTGGCTCTAGCAAATTTTGCATTCCTTTTGGGGCCATGCCTTTTCTTTTTTGGTAGGCCTTTGCCATGCGTGTAAACACAAACACCACTAAGCTAAGCATGAGCAACATTCCAAAAACGGATTTCGTGATGGAAAAATCTGTTACAGCGATGCCCGAAAATTCTTCTACTGGTGCTTCCACTTCATTAATCGGATTTGCCATTTCTGCATGCGCAGTATCCGCAGCCATGTTTTCAACGATTTCGCCACTATGCGCATTATCAACATGAGTGTCATCTGAATGCGCATCGTACGTGGCTGCTTCATGATGAACATGACCTAACGTTATTGGATCAACAACATAAATTTTTTCATGGTGCAACACATACGTGTTTCCGGTAGATTCACTGAAATATGACTTGGTTGGCTGATGATGTTCGTCTGTAAAAACAGAGCTCATAAAGAAGTCAAAACCTTTGTCGGTTTTAACAATACAAGGCAATGGCACACTGATGTCACCGATGAAATGAATGGAGTGTGCATCAGAAATGTGATGCACGATCATTTCACCCGCATTGAATTTTCCACTCTCTTCGCCACCGGAAGCAAGGAGATCGGAAGAAGAAAGAGTTAACACAAGGCTTGCGACAATGGCGCAAAATCCTCTGAAAGCCTTTCTGAATGTGGATTTGGACGTGATTTTCATGCGGTTTTTTCCTCGAAATGCGCGGCAAAAGTAATTCCCCATTTGGGTTTAACAAAAGAACTCAGTGGATTTTTCATCAAAACACTCTGAAACGACTGTTAACAGCGGAATAATTTATTGTGATCGAAAAAGGCATTTCGAAAGGACATAGAATTTCAAAAAATCAGACTATTGCAAATGGTTTATGCAGCATGTTTCAGCAAAAATGCCTGAACAGACTCGTTCCAATCGTTCAAGATCTTGGAGCGCTTATTATTCAAACCTGTATTCACTAAATTGTAGGTTTTCACAGCAGCATTGTATTCATTCACTGCTTTATTATAGGCATCAGTATCAGCCTTAGTCACCTCTGACTTTTTCTTCGATTTCATCGCCGCATCAAGCTTTTCGAAGTTCTCCTTTTTGGTGTAAAAATCCAATATTTTGACAAAACCATCGCCAGCCTCATCCATAAAAAATCGCATTGCAACGGCACAATCCGATTTGAGGGAAGAATCGCCTTCATAATTGGATAGTTCTTTGTTTTTTGCCAAACCTTCAGTTGCCGTTGAAAGGAGCGCAGTTCTAGCCTGTTCAGCACTTGCGAAATCCAGTGAATTCAATGCATTCAGGAAGGTAAGTTCCTGAATGAAACTTTTAAAAAAAGTCAGATACACTGGTTCATAGTAATCGAAAGCTTTACCTGCTCTGTCCAGCTTTTTTCCAGTGGAGGACATTTCATCAGACATCAAAATTTGGTTTTCCGCAGCGTATTTTTCCACCTGAACTGTGAGCTCATCTGTGGTAGCCTTCATCTTTTCGTTCACCTGATCTTGCACCATCATATACGCCTCCATTTGATCATAGCTTTGTTCAGCGACCGCCTCCAAGTCAACAATTTTCGCATAGTCTTCGTTAAGAATGACATAGTTAATCTCCAGGTATTTAACGAAAGCTTCCTTAATGTAGTTTTTATCATTGAAGGCGGGCTTTGCATTCACAGCAGCAATAGAAGATTGGATTTGTTTGAGCAGTTCGTTGCGTCTAATGTCGATTGATTTTGCGCTTCTGCTGCGGGCTATACTGCTGGTATAGCTCCACATATCCTTAGTAACTGCTTCACTTTGTTTATTCAAAAAAGTGAGATAGCCATTTGCAGTGTTTAAATTCTGAGTTAGGCAATTGAATGTCATCAAAACTGATGCAAGCATGAATGCGGCTTTTTTCATAAATTTTTATTTCAGCGCGTTAATTAAATCAATTGATATTTGAAATGTTTCATGTAACTGGTAGTCCACTTTAGCAATTTCCGCTTGCTTCGCCAACACATCAGACAAATAAGTGTCCATTTCGATGAGAGCCAAATTAGAACTGCACGAAGCAAAAGTAAAAGGACATGTTATCTTTTCTTGCATTTGCTCTTGAATCTCTTCGAAGGCGTTCAAACCGTTTAGATCACTTTCAAATACACTGGCATTTAAAGATAAACGGTATGACATGGATGGCCATTTCTCCTTGTTCGCCAGAAGCCAAGATATTCCCGCGTTTGCATTCTGCCTTGTTACAGAAACCTTGCGTAAGTTTTCCTTTGGCAAATCGGCGAATTTTTTATAGACCAATTGTTTATCCAATTGCACTCCTTTCAAGAAATATGATTCTTCCGATTCGGACATGTGAATATCTGACAAATGATCTACAAGCTGGATATCCGGGACAACTCCAACACCCTGATGCGTATTACCTGATATTCTATGGAGCATAGCAAAAGTCTCCTTCACATACCCTTCCGACTTGCCTGTTAATTTTTCAATAGGAAGTGGAATTATTTGTTGAGCTGTGCTCTTTCCATAGGAGGTTGTTCCCACGATAAGCGCTCGATTATAATCTTGCAGCACGGCAGCGATGACTTCCGAGGCAGAAGCGCTAAAACTGTTGATCAAAATGACCAGAGGCCCAGCATATATCACACCTTTGTTGAGCTCTTTAATGACGATTGGCTTATGGCTATTGTCGGTCATCATACCAATAGGACCAACGTCAATAAAAAGTCCAGCGATATCCGTTGCCTCTTCCAAATCACCTCCACCATTGTTTCGAAGATCCAGAATAAGCGCCGACATCTTATCCGCATTCAATTTCATTATTTCCTTTCCCAAATCGTTGGCGCAACCCTTATCAATAAAATATGAGCTTGAAGAATAAAAGGCCGGTAAAGAGACATAACTTATCTTGTGACTTCCATCGCTCAAAATCGCGGAATTGATCACATTCTCATCCACACGCGCTGGTTCTTTGCGTAAGATGACATGCACCCTCACGCCGCCCGTTTTTTCTATGTACAAATCCAGCAAATCAGAATTGGAAAAATCAATTTTATTTTCCAATTCCCCTGGCTCCATGCACTGAAAACTCGAAAGATTCACACTTCCCGAAGAGACACTGATTATTCTGTCACCAACATTGACATTGTTCATTTTCCACGCAGGTCCGCCTGGCAGCAAGCCACCAACGAGCATGTTGCCATTATTGTCCTTTTCGAAAAAAACACCAACCGTTTTGGAGTCACTTGAAAGACTGGAAGTGAAATCTTGCATTTCTTGAGCACCAAAAAAAGCAGAATGCGGATCGTGAGCGACTGCGATAGCCTTTAACAAACAATCTATGAAAAAAATTTCGTCAACAACGCTTTTCTCATCCAGGCCTCTACTGCACAAGAAGGAAGGTAAAACATCAGCACGAATCATGGCATCAGAACTAGCGAGGTATTGTTCGATCGACACACCTTCTTCCTTGCGCTGCATTGCCAAGATAAGATACTCGAATCTGAAAAGTTTTTTTATCCGTTTTATTCTTTCTTCATGATTTGATTCAAAAGACCGAACGTCCTTTCTCTGGAAAAAAATCGTGTCCGACGAGTTCATGGCCGGTTTGACTTTCGACAATTCCGATAGCATCACCAACAGTTCCTTCTTACGTTGAACATACAAATCAGATGTAGTGACTATGAATTTGCACGCTTCATTTGAGCCTGTGTCGAGCAATAGATTGGCCCAAGATCGCATTGAATTAATGTCATTTTTATCAAAGAGGATACGATGAGGATCGATCTGAAGAAAAAACTCATCGATAACACGTTCACCGCTGGCGGCGTTCAAAGGCAGCGGAGCGTAGTGAAAAGCATTCAATTCTCTTAGTAATAAAAGAGAATTGCGAGAAGCAATGCATTGTGAAATCAGATCACTTGAGCGAAGGACGAGCAAAACAAGTAGAAAGAAAATTCTCATAAAATGGGAGTAGTCATGACAAATATAAGTTAGTGCCAAGTGATAGTTTCGCAAAGAGCCTTCGAGTGATTACCTTCGCCTCCCCAAATTTTAATCATCATGCATTTCGAACTTTCCGAAGAACACAAATCCGTACAACAAGCAGCGAGAGAATTCGCTCAAAACGTTCTCAAGCCAGGTGTTATTGATAGAGACGAGCACCAAAAATTTCCGGCAGCCGAGATTAAACAATTGGCAGAACTCGGATTCATGGGTATGATGGTAGACCCGAAATATGGCGGCAGTGGCATGGATACACTAAGTTACGTCATTGCCATGGAAGAAATTTCCAAAATAGACGCTTCCGTTTCAGTGTGCATGAGCGTGAATAATTCCCTTGTAACCTGGGGACTTGAGGCATTTGGCAACGAAGAACAAAAAATGAAATTCCTAGTGCCGTTGGCAAGTGGCGAGAAGATCGGTGCGTTCTGTTTATCGGAGCCGGAAGCCGGAAGCGATGCTACCTCACAACGCACGACGGCCATTGACATGGGAGATCACTATTTGCTCAATGGAACAAAAAACTGGATCACCAATGGAAGCAGCGCCAGCACATATCTCGTGATGGCTCAAACAGATGCAGCGAAAGGCCACAAAGGCATTAACTGTTTGATTGTAGAACGTGGAATGGAAGGGTTCATCATTGGCGCAAAAGAAAACAAACTTGGTATTCGTGGAAGTGATACACATACATTGATGTTTCAAGATGTAAAAGTTCCGAAAGCCAATCGTATAGGTGAAGATGGCTTTGGATTCAAATTCGCCATGAAAACATTGAGTGGAGGACGCATAGGCATTGCTGCGCAAGCCTTGGGAATTGCAGCTGGGGCGTATGAACTTGCGTTAGCTTATTCCAAAGAAAGAAAAGCATTCGGCAAAGAAATTTCACAGCACCAAGCTATTGCATTCAAACTAGCTGATATGGCAACTGACATAGAAGCTGCGCGACTCCTCGTTTACAAAGCTGCGTGGTTGAAAGATCAACATTTGAATTATGATCAAGCAAGTGCCATAGCGAAACTATTTGCATCCACTGCGGCGATGAAACATACTGTAGAAGCTGTTCAAATACATGGCGGTTATGGCTATGTAAAAGAATATCATGTCGAACGATTGATGCGCGATGCGAAAATCACACAGATCTATGAAGGCACGAGTGAAGTGCAGAAGATTGTGATTTCGCGGAATGTACTTGCGGGGTTAACGAGATAACTATAGATTCACAGTGTATTCAAACATTTTTCGTTAATTTCGTAGTCCATTAAAATAACTTTAACTAATAAGATGAAAATCAACACACTTCGCACAACATTACTATTGATAGTTAGTGTGCTCATTTTGCATTCCTGTAAACAAGAAGGATGCACAGACAAAAACGCCTCCAACTACTCTTCAGATGCCGATAAAGATGATGGAACATGCACATACAAAGGTGAGGTTGTATTCTGGTACGGCGAGAGTGTTTCTTCCTATCTAACAATACTTCAATCAAATTCTTTAACTTTCTATGTTGATGGTGTTATTGTTGGATCTACTGCTTCTTCTGTTTATTGGACAAGTGCTCCAAGCTGTAACTCAAATGCATCTATTACCGTGGAGAAAGATTTAGGTCTTGTAAAGTCAAAAGAATCGACGTACCGTGTTATTAATGAAGATGGTTTAACATTATGGGAAGGCCAAGTCACATTTGTAGCCAACACTTGTACCACATTTCAGTTAACTTTATAAAAAATCCTCGCCAATTGATAACTCACGACAATAGTTGTTTTACTGTTTCAAGGTGCGATCATAGCCCTAGAAATATCTTCTTAATAAAATAAAATTGCTCAATGTCGACCGAGTATTTAATTTTAGTAAGAAAAATTAATTGGCATTCGCTTTTTTACATTATTGACGACGTTACTTTGGATGAGGAAAATACCATATCCAGCAACTCTAGCCAAAAAGTCCGATCAATTTGATAATTCGGAAATAAATACTTAAGCACGGATTGTGAAATTGCTTTTAAACCAAAAACCTTAAGAGCCCCATCAATGAGTTTCACAGACCTCAATCTCAACAAACCATTGCTACAAGCATTGGAAGACCTTGGTTTTTCAACGCCAACAACGATACAACAAAAGGCTTTTGCGCCGATCATGGCGGGAAAAGATGTGCTTGGTATTGCGCAAACAGGAACAGGAAAAACATTGGCCTATCTTATTCCTATGATTCGTCTTTGGCAGTTTTCGAAGAAAAAAAATCCCGAACTATTGATCCTAGTTCCAACGCGCGAATTGGTGATGCAAGTGGTGGAACAATTTCAAGAAATTGCAAAGTACACCAATCTAATTGCGGTAGGAACCTACGGAGGCGCCAACATCAAAAGTCAGATGGCGGAAATTGCAAAAGGAGCTGATGTTGTAGTGGGCACCCCAGGCAGACTAAATGATTTGATCATGAATCGCACGATCTCGTCCAAACTTGTTAAGCGTCTTGTGATAGACGAAGTAGATGAGATGTTGAAGTTGGGCTTTCGGGCAGAAATAAAAAATCTGCTTGATCTATTGCCCGATCGACGACAGACTATGATGTTTTCGGCGACTATTACAGAAGATATCGATGCTCTGGTTACAAAAGAATTCAGTCGTGCTGAACGCATTGAAACTGCGGCCACAGGCACACCTCTTTCTTCAATTAAACAAGTAGCTTATCGCACTCCAAACTTCAATACAAAAATTAATTTTCTTGCTTTTCTTCTGAAAAAAGACAAAGCCATGAAAAAGGTTCTGGTCTTTGCGGGAAACAAACGTGTGGCGGATGCAGTCAATCGTGAACTTGAATTTCAATTTCCGAATCAAGTAGCAGTCATTCACGGAAATAAATCGCAGAACACACGCTTCAAAACGGTGGATCAATTCGAAAGTGGCGAATGCCGTGTGCTTATTGCAAGTGATTTGATTGCTCGAGGTTTGGATGTAACTGAAGTGAGTCATGTCATCAATGTGAATATACCAGACGCACCTGAAGACTATATTCATCGCATCGGACGTACTGGACGAGCAGACAAAAAAGGCGTTGCCATTTCGATGTTTACAGAAACAGAAAAAGAGCAAATGATGGCAATTGAAGCATTGATGGGGAAAAAGATCAGCATTGCAAAAATGCCGGATGAAGTAGAAGTATCGACGATCCTCACTTCAGAAGAAGAAAAAAAACCGGGAATGAAAATTATCCAGGTTCGTCAGCCAAAAGTGGCAGATCGCGGACTTGCTTTTCATGATAAAAAAAACAAAAACAAAAAGGTGCCGATCAAAGTTTCCAGAGAAGATAAAAAACGATTGAAGCTTGGAAAAAGGTATGGCACTACTCATGGAGGATTGGGAAAGAAAAAGAATCGCTGACAAAACCAGCTTCGCTCTTTTTATCCAACAATTTAGAATGGAAATAGTCGCGCATTTGATTACAGAAAACAATCATCATTCGATATAGTCAAGAATCTCGTTGATCAGTTTTCGTGCGCATAATCTTGAAAACACATTTGAATTTTTTGGACAGAATTGCAATTGTTATTCTCCAATCTATGCATAAACAAGTACTTTTTTTTCGATTAAAGCACATTGATTTCCATCGTGTATTTTGGAAAAAAAAACCGCCCCATCATTACGGGGCGGCCTTTTAACCAAAACTAATCAGGTGAAAACACCTATTAGAATACACCACTAACCTTTCACAAACGATTGAACAGATATTTGCTCATCACTCATGAGGCGAATGTTATAAACGCCTGATGGTAATTCAGAAATATTCAATCTAAAGTTCATCGTATTAAAATTCCCTTGTGCAACCAAAGAACCTGAAATATCATACACCTGGTACATTGCATTTGCATGATCAACAGGCATAACAATATTCAATTCTTCATTTGCCGGATTCGGATAAATGCTCGCATTCAACGAATTTGTTTCATTCACATTGGTTGGAATGGTAAGCACAGCATCAATTACGTGTACAACACCATTTTCTGCTAATAAGTCAGCTACAATTACTTGTGCATTGTTGATGAAAACACCATTCACATCGATAGTAACAACAACATCCTCACCTTGAAGTGTTTCAATTACTTGACCATCTGAAAGTGAAGTTGACAATGCACTACCACTTACTACGTGGTATAACAAAATTTGCGCAAGCGTGCCTGTTGGATCCGCAAGTAACTCTTCCAATAATGCAGTTGGCAAAGCAGCAAACGCTGCATCGGTTGGTGCAAATACTGTGAATGGACCTGTACCAGAAAGATCATCAGCAAGACCAGCTGCGATAACAGCAGCTTCCAATGTTGTG
>Ga0075152_10003578_pt1 | contig 10805 bp, 11 predicted proteins | sample JI61114C2DNA_FD_70964 | JGI IMG/M metagenome (GOLD analysis project Ga0075152, IMG submission 70964) | Wastewater effluent complex algal communities from Wisconsin, to seasonally profile nutrient transformation and Carbon sequestration -... | ecosystem: Engineered > WWTP > Effluent > Algae...
TTTTCTTGATTGAGTTTGTTTATGAAAGCAACAAATTCCAAGGCGTATCTGGACAAAAGATGTTGATAAGGTTCTAGTGGGTATAGTTCTTAATGACAAGAAACGCATAGAATCGCCATTGTGAATTCATGGAGGAAAGGTGTAGTTTCGAGTCCCAACGGAATCCAAGGAAGGAATCTGACCGGTCGAAAGAGTAAGTATGAGGCGGCCGACGACGAAGAACTCTGAGCTGAACATGAAAACGATTGGCTATGACCTCCAGGCCAACTGAGTCGTCAAGTAATCAGCCTTGAAGACCTCCCTTCAAATATAAAATATAAACGAGGCTGAATACCATATCTTCGAGTCCTAGTGGAAGCGAGAATAAGCGGAGTTCTGGCAAAGGTTTACGTAGGGAATAAAATGCAAGTGGTGTTAGATATCTGCGGAACATGCTTGATGCCATGGGAAAGTGAGAGACCTGGTTAAACACTGCCTCTCACACAGAAATGAATGAGCAAGGAACGATCAAGGAAGGCCGAATGCCTCAGCCAACTGAATGTTCGGAGAGGATGAAATGAGCCTCAAGGTTATTTCAGGGTGGACGTAGCCTCGAAGTGGGTGAACCTTCCAATCAGTCGAACGGTCCTAACTTCTCTATCCTATCCGATGAATGCTCTTTAAGATTCAACCAGGGTTCCTTCAAAGGGATTCATTTTAATGTATTTGGTTGAAGATCGCTGTTTCCTTTCGGCTTTGATTGCTCGCATTCCGCAACATGGGTCCGCATGCTCCACAGATGGGAACGCTGGCCACCTCAGTATATTGCTTCGCGACTTGTGAATGCGTTCGTGTTTGCGAGTCACGGGTTATTATAGTTTTCATCTTCATCGATATATTAGCGAGCAATCAGAACTTCGATCAGCCCCCTGGAGAGGTATGAGATGAGTGCAATTTAAAAAATGCCGATACCGGCAAAAAGAATGCTCAAGGCCTTAAAGCCGAGATTTTATTGCGAGTCGGTATCATTAAATCTTGTGCCCGCTCGCATGCCTCGAATCCTGCTCGTACTCTTCGTGCTGGTGCTCCTGCTTCAGCTGACTGCTGCTAGGCGCTGCTATGTTAAAGTCGAGAATGGACGCGGAAGAATTGTATGTTCGAAGTGGTGAAGAAGAAGGAGAATGATGTTGCCTCTAGAAATTGATAGAAACCAATAATTTTTTGAGCTCGAGTGTCTGTGAAGACTACCAACTGTAACGTCTTTTTGAGCGAGTTGCTCCTTGATTTGGTCGACGATCGATTGAATACTCTCGATTTCGCGGCTACTCACTTATCTTCGGACTGTGCTCGCTGTCGCGATTGGCTATGACTTGTATCGTCACTCCCTCCCCTCTCCCATGGACAAAGGAGCGTTGCTGATATTCTATCAGGTGTAGTTGTTGTGAGGGTAGCCCAAGCATTGAGTTGGAGTGGAATGCCAACAACAAAGACCTGCATTGATAGGCTTTAGACTACAGTAATCCGCTCCGTCATTATACTAATAAATGAAAAAGTTCAAGGTCAAACTGCAGGGCTCCGTCGTCAAAGAGGTCGAAGCCGATAGCTTAGCAGACTTCCGCAACAAGATCGCCGATGTGCACAGCCTTGAGCTCGACAAGATTAGGTTCATCAAACCCATGATAAAGGTATTGCCGATCTTACTGTAGGATTAGGCAGGTTTCGCAAAGGTTGCCGAAGGCACCTAAGTGCTCGTCATGGGCACCAAGAGAGTGGAGAAGACTGAAGAGTAGATTTACCTAGATTCCCTCACTCCGGCCGAGAAGAAACGTCTGAAGATTTGCTTGGACACTGATCTAGACTTCCTAAGCTGGGATGCGATTGAAGAATATACGGTAAGAGAATATATGGCGTGGCAATTCGCCAGTTACGGAATGACCGATTTCAAACGATGGATGCTGTTAAGAGCCAAGGAAGTAAACACTGACTTATTCAGCGTTGTAAGAATAATCTTGTCCCGATGGAGTATGGCAACTTATGCAAGAAATTCGAGGCGAACATTGACGAGGTACGCATGCCTAACTTCTTCGGCATCCAGCTCGCATGGTACAAGTTTAGAAGCTTCGCAAAAGTCGGTGTCGTCCAGCGTACACACCCTCATGAAATGATTATGGAATGGAGAAAGGCAGTTCGTTGGACGTACATGCATCCCTGCCGTAATACGGAAGTGGTCAGCAATCTGTTTGGTTTTGAGCACCTACGGAAGGTCAAGAACATCCGAGCGCCCTACGAGAAGGAGTTTGTCTGCGAGAAGCTCACTGCATACCCCGATGGCATTACTAAACACTTAGAGACCATGATGGTAATTAAGTTGGTAGACTCCATCGGAAGCAAGCACAGAGTAATTAGGAGCATACAGGGTACCGGTGGCATGATAGAACACAATACACTCCTATACCAACGCACAGAGGATAACCACTTCTAAGGCGAGACCTACGTAAATTATGACTCGGACTTCGTCGGGATCAACAAGCACCTTCCCGGATACTTTTTTGTCTTTCTGGATCGGTGGAGTGGACCCTTTTAAGATCGCAAACGAGCATTAGGGTCGACTTATATCCCAACCTACATTGACCTTTCCAAGATGTGCCTACCCCATGTCCTCGCTTAGTGTAAAGAAGGATCGGAAAAGCTGGAATACCTCATTAACGTCAAATACAGGGAACAAATTAAGCAGAAGCTTCCTTTCATTCTAAGTAATCCTTTAATAATGCAGACGGAAACGAGATGGAAGAGAGAGAACGCACCTTATGTGCCTTGGAACAAGTAGTTCCATACTACATCTACGATCAGTTATTTGGCGAGGTGAACGATTCGGTAATTCGCGGCTCAGGAACCACGACCTACAGGATATGTTCATTCATCACTAGCAACGGGGAGCCTGTAGCCAAAAATGCGATGTACGGTGGTGGATTCCGCCATAAGCACATCTATGATGAGCCAATGAGAAGGGACGAATGGTACCACATAGCAGGCGAAGTCGAACGCTTCCAGAACATCGGCGACTGCCTCAGGAAGTTTGGTGGACCAAGCAGCGAGGACCTACGCAAGGATTCAAAAATCAATGAAAAGGATATACTCCTGGCCGACCTCCTCATCTACCGAAAGTTGTGCATTGACATTATTTGACTAGTTGCGGTGGAACTTAATTTGCTATAGTGATTTTATGAGTGTAGTGCCGGACCGTAGCTCACAGAAACCTTCCGATAAGGAGGACAGCTGCTCAGACCTGAGCTACTTGAAGAACGAGGAGGGCAGAGATGATGGTTAGCAGGAAGACACTGGTCGTCGGCAAGGTGACCGCTCGAAATCGACAGTGAACAACAAGAAGCCTCAGCAGCCGCCACCACAACCCTCCCCACCTATGAAGAAAGACAAGCAGCAACAGGAGCTTTCCGGTGATGTTAGCACTGATGGCATATTTCTATACAAGCCGGGAGTGTAGCTTCCAAACCTGTTTCCTTTCATCGGCCAGTAATCTCTTGCTTAAGCCTAGGCAGATTAAGATCATCATCGCTTCGGAGTACATCACCAAAAGTAACCCCGAATACGTCAAGCGAAACATTTATGGAAGCGAGGCATATACCTCCAATTCGGATGCTTTCTGCATGGCTGTGCATTCAGAGAAGCTCAATGTCGGCTCATTCAACCACCGTAAGTACGAGGGTATTGAACTTACCTGTAAGATCACCCGCCCAAAACGAACCTATGCAGGAAGTATCAAAAACGGGCTTACTTCCCGCTCGATTAAGGGGTACGATGGCAATGCAATCAAGCCGGAGACAGTGCGCAACCTCACTACCCTTGGTCCACTCGAAATACTGGAACGCTACGCCAGCAACATGCATATTCCAATTGGCACTCGACGCTCGAAATCACGCCCAAGAAATATCAGCACGGTCATTCCCATCCCGGAGACCCACATCGTGTTCAACATGAACAACGAACCGGCCTACAAGTATTCACTATTCAACATCGCCGACCGTGGTTTTGAGAAAAGCGAATGGGTTATCAAGCGACTGGACGCTTGCGTGCTTTATCTGGAAGGCGAAGACGTGAAGTACTAGCTGTACAAAAGTACACGAGAAGATAAGCTAGAGGCTGAAAGGGAGTTCTTCGACGTCTTCCGCTTTTCGGTGGTGAGACTCCCCGACAAAACGGACAACTAATTCTTCTCAAAGAATCCACCACCGCTTGCTGAAGACCAAATTGAAGTGGTGTATAGCGACCTGTAGTGGTAGGAGATCCTCTGGGGCAACAACTCCATTCAAGTCAAGGACAAGAATTTCGGCGGACTACGCAGCTTCAAGTACTACAAGATCGACGGCAAGCGAGTTTGATGGGTGGTGGTTGGAAGACCAAAAGCTAATCGAAATCAGCAGTTACAGCTGGATGTGGTCGCTGGTTGTGGCTATACTCTGCCCCCGATGGAGATGTTTGTCCGACGGGTCTTACCACGGCGCACACCGAAATTCTACAATGAAGCTGTTGGTACCGATTCAGTGTCTGGATCGAATTGGCCGTTTTCAATACTCTTGATGATCTTTTCGCTGACCATGCGGAAGAGTTCATCTACTTTTTCGCCAGTCTTAGCAGAGGTCTCGGTGAATTCGAACCCATATCGCAAGGCCAGCCTTTCCCCTTCTTATCGAGTTACTTCTCGTCTTAACACCTTTACAATTGGTTGGGTACCTATCGGTGAGGTCGCACTTGTTGCCAACTAGCACTACATTCACCTTTTCGTGAGAGTGGTTGCGTATTTCCTGTACCCACCTCGCGACGTTGTCGAAGCTGTCTCGCTTGCTGATGTCGTAAATGATCATTGCAGCAATGCTGCCCCGATAGTAGGAGCGAGTGATGGACTTAAACGACTCCTGCCCAGCGGTATCCCAAATCTGGATCTTGAGCACATAGCCATTGATTTTGATGTTCTTCGATGCAAACTACACTCCCAGGGTGGCTTCATGCTGTGGATTGTACTTGTCCTCCGTGAAGCGCAAAGAAAGGCAGCTCTTCCCAACATCTACCGCTAAACCACCAGAACGTACTAGTGTCGCCAATCACTATGAACTTGAACAGGAAGTCGTAAGTAGCGCTCATGATGTGGTACACCCTGACATTATATTTTCCTGGAGGGTAGGAACAGCTGGAAAGATTGACCCCCACCGGGAATCCCAATCAAATAAAAGGAACTACAGAGCAAGGGTATCTTGACGCGGTTGGTTCCGCTATTGCCTGACCGACAAATGCCATTCAATATATTCCAATGAAGATTTTTTATAGGACTCTGTTATCTTTGATTTCCGTTGAACTCACCAACGCAATTCCGTGCTGCTTGCGCCGATGTTACTACTTCAGCAACTAACCACCGATATGCACTTCTCATATGCGAGCCCGATGAAAACTATTGGGTTAGCTCGAACTGAGAAGACTTTGCGGTGGCCCTGAAGATGCCGCACAAATTAAACAGCCTGTTGGATATTTCGTTTGACTCCGACTAAAATAAATTCCAGTTTGCTGGTCGGGAGCTGTCTCAAACGGTGAACCGGCCATCCTAATAGCAGGCAGGCGTAGAACTGGATCTCCACTAACGTCCACCAAGGGTTTCTTCAGAGGGATCATTGAAATGTATTTGGTTGGAGAGCACTGTTTCCTTTCGGTCTTTGATTGCTGGCATTTCGTAATACAGGTCCACCAGCTTCACAAAGGGGAACACTGGCCACGCCAGTCTGTTGCTTCCCGCCTCGTGAATGTGTTTCTGCTCGCAAATCAGATATTAACTTCCTGGCAGGGAGTTTGGCCGGTACCATCTTCATCGGCATATAAATGAGCATGACAGGCTGGGATCGGCCTTCTGGGGCGGCCATGAGATAGGCGGCGACTCTGAAGATACCAACTCCCACAAAAAAGAATGCTCAGGGCCTATAAAGCCGGGATCTCATTGCGAGTCAATATCAATTAAATCTTGTGTCCGCTCGCATGTCTCGAATCCTGCTCGCACTCTTCGCGCTGGTGCTCCTGCTTCAGCTGACCGCTGCTCGGCACTTCCGAGTCGAGGACTCCGACGAAAGTTCCCACGACGACTCCAACTCTCACGAGCACAAGCTGAGGATGTCGCATAACTGCTATCTGCAGACCGTGAATGGAGTCAGGAAAATGGTATGCCATTCGATGCGACGACCACGCCCCATTATACGCCCCATTGGATTTTGAATGATGTTGCCTCGATAATCGTCGTAAGACCACCAATTTTTCTTGATTGAGTTTAACTCCCGACCTTAGCGTCTTTTTCCGTATATTGCTCCTCTTAGCTCTTAACCTGGACACCATATATTGAATGTCTTCGATCTCGCGGCCGCTCACACTAATTTTCAGACTGTGTTTGCTGTCGAGAAAGGTTGCCATAAATGAGAGGTTTAGCTTGTATCCCCCCTCCCTCAACAAAGGATTTTGACGTATTCTTTCCTAAAGGTGAGCCTAAACTCCTGGAGGATTCATTAATATTGTGATACCGCCGCCCTTGCCTGTTTCCAAAAGTTCAAAAGAAATTGATATGATAAGCTCGCACTGAGGACTCAACTTTTGCTTGCGCAACATTGAAGCCCCCACTCATCAATCTAGCTTCGGGCTTGTTGATAAATTCTTTTTAAATTGCATGATCGGCGACTCGATATTCGAAAGCCAGTTCCCTATTGGAGGACTCCTGAACTTCCCGCCGAGGTATCCGTCCTATGCTAACTACCGTTCAGAGGTTGTGGGGATGGATACCCATGGAGCTGTCGTCGGAAGGTTGGAAGTTAGGGAAATTGGGTCTCCATAGGTCGCATACCGACCTATCAATCAGCACCGCTCCGACGAAGCAATCTACCACAAGGCTGATCTCGGATCGGCTCCCGGCTACTACGCTCAGGTCGGGGATCTTAAGCCAAGAGTGACAGACATTGGAGTTCGTCCCCAAATCGAAACTGAAGAGAAGCGAAGACAAACCATTGGTGGGAGTCCGTTGGAAGGGCTCATTGCTGAGTTTCGCAGTAACAGTCTAGGTGATGATCTTCGAAAGCTCAAAGAAGCCCATCAAGAAATTATTGAAGAACTGAAGAGTGCCATGTTCAACAAAAAATCGAAGAAAAAGGCTGGAAGAAGCCCCCAACGTAAACCTGCCGGACCTCACAACTAAAGAAATCCATTAGGCTCACCAACAAATAAAATTCGGCATGTACAGAATATTCCCGCCATGGACACCGTCAAGGAAGATAATACTCAGCATCGAAGGATTGAGGCAAGACAGGAACGACCAGCAGACAGAGTACACAAGCCACAACCCACTAAAGAGAAGATGTTTACTCAACCTGCCAAGAGAGAGCACGTCACGGAAGAGTAACAACCACAGAGAATCAAAACTGCAACAGTGTTGGAGGTTCGTGATAAACGTCAGCAGGACCACAACGGTAAGCAATCCTACCCATCACCACTTCCTAACCGAAGAGAAATAGGCCCTCGAATCGAAGTATCCCCAAAAGGCCAGCAGCTTCGTTAGCAATACGAATAGGATGGCTTCGGAACGTTGCATCCAAAGGTAATTGAAGAGATCCTTGGACTGCGAGAGATCAAGATATCCTTGATGAAGCAACTCAATCAGGAGACCAGTAATTACAATCGAGTGATCATGGAGAACAGGCAGATCCTCAACGAAAACCACCAACTCAGGTAGCAAATGGGTGCCAAGGCCAATTCTGAGAACATTCCTCTGGTTCACAAAATTACGAAAGAAAACCAAAAGCTCAAAGAGAAGATCGCGAAACTCGAACAAGAACTTCAGAAGGCCACTACAAAATCGTTCCTTGAGAAGAACAGCAAGGAAGGTATAAGATCAGCACTTGATCCGTAACACGAGGACCATATGAACCAGCTCACCAACAACGAGAGACTGCAGGAGGAGCTGAAACAGTACCGGTAGTTGTATGGCTAGCTACCAAGAGCCACCAACCCATCCAGCCCCAAACAACAGCATCGACGTATCGGTAATTGGTGATTGGCGCCTACATTATACATTGCCTTACCACAGAATTTCAATGGCCTTATAACTTCCCACCCATAGGTTCCTATAATACAATTATGTTCAAGGTTCAGTGCGAAGGCGAACTGCATATTCTCAGCAGACAGGTGAACTTTACGGGACTCAAGGAGTTCGTGAGAGGTTCATTTAGGAAGGTTCCTCAAAGCTTCCAGCTCTACTACTACGATTCTGAAGGAGATAAAATTGAACTGACCTCCGATGATGACCTTACCATCCTCTATCAGCTGATGGGGAAGAGCGAGAAGATTTATGTTGAGAAACTGGGTGTCCAAGAGATCTAGGATATGACCGGTTTATCAGATGAGGAGGTAACGCTTCTGGAAGATGAACCTGAAGAGATCAAGGAAGTGAAACCATTGGCACCACCAGCTCCATTAACCAGCGAGGTTGATGTTGCGAGGATCGTGCAGGAGCACATCAGTCGCATTCTTCCAAAGCTTACCGAGGAAATAAAAAATGAAGTGAACGCCAAGATGGCACCACCAAAAACAAAGTCTGCGTCTTCGGTTGTGCATGAATGTGTCCGATGTGACGGCTGCCAAAAGAAGCCCATCGTGGGCATTCGATACAAATGCGCAATCTGTCACGATTTCGATTTCTGTGAAGAGTGCGAAGCGCAGGATACTCACCCACATCCCTTCTTGAAGATTCGGAGTCCAGGACAAGCACCCAAGAGCATCATGGTGGCCATCGAAGATAACGATAGGCCAGGGCTTGACGTGAACGGTCGTCACTTCGCAGAATCATTCTTTCCTTCGGGGATCTTCGGAGTTCCACCTCCTCCTCCTCCCGTTCCAGAATTCAATTTTGAGATGACACCACCACCATGCATCCCAGAGTTCATCCCGAAACCACCAACCTTGAAGAAGGAAGAGCCAGCAACCACAGCGGAATAGACAATTCTTGAGAACGCCACCCACCTCGAAGACTTGTTCGAAATGGACTTGCTTTAGGCGATTCAGTTCGCTCGTAACAATCCAACGCTAAACAAGGAATCGCTTGCCGAAAAGTGGATCCTCGATACGGCTTGAGCTGATGATAACCAAATCACCAATTGATTATGCATTTGTACGACTTGCTGGCAGTTCTCCTGCTTATCGCCCCATCGATGGCGAGTCTTTACTGTGGAGACCGCAACTGCTACGAGCTACTGGAGGTCAAACAGTACCAACAAAGAAGAGTGTAGGGATGCAACAAAGCAGGAGATCAAAAAGGCATTTCGCAAACTCGCCATTGAGTACCACCCCGATCGAGCGAGGCAGGAAGACACCACCGCACTCTTTCAGTATCAGCCAGCTTACATAGGCAAATTAACCAGGCCTACGAGATCCTTGATAATGACTTCACTAGGAAAGCGTACGATTTGTACCTCAGCTAACCTGATAGTTCTCGCCTTGAGAACTATTACAGGTACTACAAGGCTTTCTATCTACCGCAAACTAACCCGTTCGTAGTGTTGCTCATCTTCTTCGGTTTGGTCAGCGGATTGCACTACGTGATGCGTCAATCAATGTACGAGACGGCCATCAACAACATCATGCGCACTGATAAGTTCAAGCGAGAAGTCAACGATCGCTGGGACGGTAGGCAAGATAAGGACGAGCTCCGTGAGGAAATCAAGAACTAGATATCCATTGAAGGCGGTCTATCTCCGCCAAAGCTCAGTGAACTGTTCCTTGTACGGCTCGTGCTCTTACCATACACCATAGCAAAGTGGTTGTACGCGATAATCAGGTGGACTTACTTGTTTCGCATTCGTAAATTCGAATACGGTGCGGAGTAAAAGTAATACTTGACCAAACGTGCACTGAACATTGGCGAGGTTCAATGGAAAGTACCGGATGATGTTACTTAGTACCTGCCTGACCCAACCAAGCTGGATCTGATAGGCAAGCAACTATGGGTATCCGCGAACTTAACGGCCTTCCAATAGGAAAACCGGAAGGCCAACATGTAGCGGATGGCCGACAGCAACAAATACAAGAAATACGTGCGAATGATGAAAAAGCACAGCTGACTACACTACATATTATGCAAGGTCAGCTCTTCCTCATAAACTTCTTCAGCTTTTCCTTGATGGTAATGTCCTGCCACGCTTCTATCTTGCCGCTGCATTTTAGCTGTTCCAGTTGCTCGCTATTCGCGTTGATTTTGTTCAGGATGTCAGTAAACAGGACAGTTTTGTCCAGGAGGTCAGCCTGTTACTTCTGACCGTTCAAGCTTTGTGTTCGAACAAGAGACGGTAAGACCTTTCGGTAAAGTGATAGGTAGGTCTTGGTCGGGCGATCGAAAGCCATGACCATCTATAGGTTTCCCTTTCCGAAGACTCCTTTGGTGAGCTACCCATTTTAGATCTCATAAACCGACAGTCTAATTCCCAGTACTTCAGCTACTATTTTGAGCGTTGTTTCATTGGGAATTGGTTCTGTGAGCTGTGGACCTACTGCTGGCTTTTTGTTGAGCACTGCAATGCGGATAATCTTGCTGAGAATCGTCTTGTCCTCATAAGAAATCTTTTCGAGTTTAGTGCGATAGTCGGCAGGCTCGCTCTTTCCCCTCAGAGATACCAAGAAAGTCATTATGAGATTGATCTTGCGTGCTGCGACGCTCTGGGCAAACGATGAAAGATCCAGTAAGTGCGTAGACTTAGCCACGTCCGCCTGGAACTGTTCAATTTGGTCTGGCTATGCTG
>Ga0075152_10003579_pt1 | contig 10805 bp, 6 predicted proteins | sample JI61114C2DNA_FD_70964 | JGI IMG/M metagenome (GOLD analysis project Ga0075152, IMG submission 70964) | Wastewater effluent complex algal communities from Wisconsin, to seasonally profile nutrient transformation and Carbon sequestration -... | ecosystem: Engineered > WWTP > Effluent > Algae...
ATCAGTACTTCGAAATAATTGTGGCATTGAAACATATTCAAAGTAAAAATAATTTTGAGTATTTTTGGATGATGGAATATTTTTGGAATACAACAAATGACTAATGCACGCCTTAACCTTACAATTTAAACTCCCTTTAAGGCCGTCTTGCTGAACAATTGGTAAAAGATTTATTTATTAATAGTGCTAAAAACTTTTTAATTATATATTGGAAACATTGCATCCATCACTAAGTAAAACTTTAAAGACAAATAACAAAACAACAAGCATGGCGTTACGGTTTATGCCGGATTTTGTTGTTCTAAGTGCAAATAATGGAGAACTATTTTACTTGGAGGTAAAATTCCGGAGCGATGTTTTCTTTGTATTTGATAATAATGTACAGAATACCAATATAAAAATGCTTGGTTTATAATTGTTTCCCTTACTAAAATCCAATGTTTGCAATATAAAATGCTAAGTAAATGCCGGTTCCTTTTTGTAAATGGAGAAATTAGATTGTTTGCATTGAAATATTTTCATTTGGAAGAGAATTTAGTGAAGGAATACGAGGGATATGCAGCAACACTTTTTAGTGCATTCAAAGAATGATGGGTCAATGTTTAGCATTTAATTTTAAAATTAATTGTAATTATGGAAAGTAACATTTATAACAAATTTTCTGAAGAATATGATCAACTATTTTATAATCAAATAATTGACTTTAAAACTAAGTTATTCCAAAAGTATGAAACACAATTTGTTGACTTCTATCCTTCTTTCGGTATTAAGCCCGGGCAGCGATGTGATTTTATTATTTATGGCCAAGCATTAAATGGCTGGGGTGCATCTTTTAACGTAAATGAGAATGATCTAGATATTAAAACGAGAGTCGCTGAAAGTATCGAATATTCCAATTCTTATTATGCAAAAAAGAATCATTGCCCATTGGATTGGGTAAATGTATATTGGTCACCTAAAAATTACTCAGAATATGCCTCTAACGCGGAAGAAAAAGCGTTTTACGATGAAAAAATTACATACAGGGCATTCAGATCTTTCTTTTGGAATGTCACCTACAAACTACTATCATCCTGTTACAATTTGGACATAAATAGTTTTGATTGGGCAAAAAGAATGGTTTGGTCAAATTTATATAAGATTGCACCTTTAAGAGGAAATCCTAATCAGTCTACAAAAGATATTCAACAGCAATACGCTATAGAATTGGTTAGGAAGGAAATTGAAGAAGTAAGCCCAAAATATTGTGTCGTTTTAACAAATGAAGCTTGGTGGGCGCCATTTAGGAACGGCCTGCAAACAGAAATTTTGCATCATGATAGTGGGCATGAAGTTATTTCGTTAGAACAATATCATGATACAAAGATAATATTGACTACAAGGCCTTACAGAGGTAATAGCAATACTCATGTTGCAAAAATATTGAGTTTAATTTCTTTAAAATTCTTATAAAAACTCTCGACTATTACTTTTTAATAATTTTGGGAGGTTCTGTTAACTCAATTGCCATTCGCATATCAATATCAAGGGTTTCTGGAATGAAGGGTTTATAGCCGCTATCATACTTTTCAAGTTTCATTATCCCTTTAAGATGATAAACATTGTTATTATCTATTTCGTATGCTTCATTATTAAATTCAACTTCATTAGACGAATATGCATCACATTCAAAATATAAATAGTATAAATTGAGCCCATTTATTTGCACTTCCTTTCCGTCAGATTTAATAAAATTATTTACATTTTCAATTCCAATAAGATGAAGATATTCTATAGTAGCTTCAACACTTTGATTATTAGTGGTGTTTGAATTCTCTAAATTATTACATGAAAGAAATGTAGTAACAAAAATGAATAATGCTGAATATAATTTCATCTGTTTTTAGTTTATAGATTTAATAAAAATGTTAATATTTTATATTTTGATTATATTTTAAAATAAATATTATATTGACAACTTACGATTAGCAAATAAATTGCACTCTTTAGCAAGCTTGCCACAACAACAAATATAACAAATATTTACCAACTTTTTACCTTATAATGCCAAAACGGTCAAATTGACCACACCAATGCAGTTTAAACAGTACAAGGTTTTTCTAGGACGAGCCAAATAATCAAATTTATATAAACTATAATAGATTAATATATTTCGTTTATTAGCATCCTAAACTCAGCATATTTAGATAGTTAAATTACCACAACAATATTAATTTGTAATCGCCCAAATTGAGCATTTACTTCATCCGCAATCCTCATCGTATTGTCTAGTAATTTCAGCCATAATAAGTAAATTGTAAATTAACCTATTGAATAGTTTTATTGCACAACTACATTCACGTAATGCGCCCCTTCATCACAAACCACCTTAACTAAATAGCTCCCCTTTGCATATTCTGATAAATCATAATTTTTACTAAATAAATTATTTTCAATCTTTCCAGCATCTTCTAAAACTACTCTGCCCACTGCATCATAAATGGTAATTGATAAGTCCGAATTACATTCCGAATTAAACACTAATGTATATCTTCCATCATTAGGATTTGGGAAAACATTTAATTGAGTCACTGCTTCTAAGGTTCCTTCTTCCTTGCATGTTTTGATTATTGCGTAAGGAGTTGATGTTTTATTACATCCAGTTGCGGCAGTAACTTTTACTTTATAATTACCAGTTGTTATTGCGTTATAGTTTTGAGTTGTTGCTCCTGCAAGCAGTGATGCACCTTTATACCATTGGTAGGTTAATCCACCTCCACCGTTTGCTTTTAATTTAATGCTGGCGTCAAAGCAAAGGTCATTTGTTGCATCTTGGTTTGTTACGGTTGCATTTGGGAGTGCGTTTACAGTTACTACTGTAACAGCTGACGTCGCAGAACAAGTTCCTTGAGTTACAGTCACTTTATAGCTACCCGATTTATTCGTTGTATAGTTTGAAGAAGTTGCACCTGGAATTAGTGCAGCACCCTTGTACCATTGATAAGTTGTAAAACCTGTTGCAGTTGATAAAGTAACAGTGCTACCTGCGCAAAATGTAGTTGGACCGCTCGCGGTAACTATTGGGTTTGGTTGTATTACTGTAACTGCATTAGGTGCAGTTAAAATATTTGATATACCCTCGCCGATATTTGAGGCTGTGAGTGTAACTGTATAAGAACCAGCTAAAGTATAAATATGAGTTGGTTCAAACGCAGTGCTTGTTGTGCCATCTCCGAAATCCCACAGGTAACTAGTTGCTCCCAAACTCAAATTATCAAAAATAACCGAAGCACCGGCGCAAATGGAATTTGGCGAAACAGTGAAATCTGCTAATATTAATGGCTCTCTTGTAAATGTGTCAGTAACAACGGAACTCCACAATCCATTAATATCCTGAAAACGAAAATGTATAGTATGGCTTGCTTCAGTAAGGGCACTAACATCAACTACATCGTTTAAATTGTACGGATTAATTGGAGTTGGTAAGGTTACAGAAATTGCACTCGCATATGGATCACTATCAAACCAATATTCATAAGTGGAAATAAGATTCGGCGTTGTAATTTGTGGGACTTTTACAAAAAATTGTGTAAGTACACTACTCCATAAATTATTTGCATCTTTAAATCTGATGTGAAAACTGTGTAATCCATTTGTCAAAGAATTGACATCAATATTATCAGTAAAATTAAATGTGGCGGCATTAATTCCAACTAGATCAATATTTCCTGCATAATTGTTGTCGAACCAATATTCCCCACCATTAATTACATTAGCAGTTACTCCGGTTTGGGTTTTGACAAAAAATTGGCTTAATACTGAGCTCCATAAATTGTTGTTGTCTTTGAAACGAATGTGTATAGAGTGCAAACCTGATTTCAATGTTGAAACATCTATTGATTCATTAAAATTTGGAGTTGGACCACTTAATAATCCATCTGTTTTTCCAAAATAATTATTGTCAAACCAATATTCATACGTAGACATTGAAGTAATTATAGGATCAATGCCATCCGATGTGTAATTAGCAGACCAACCTGAACTGTTAATTGCTCCATCAGAAATAAACTGTACATAAATTGCACTGCCCATAGTTGTTATTGAAGCTGGAATTGAAGTCCCTGAGTACGTTCCGAGAAGCGGGCTAGCAGAATTATATCCATCATAAACGTTAACATAATCATAAATTGCTTCGGTACTAAACGAAGAGAAATTTATTGTTATGCTTGAAGCAGATAATGGAGCTATCAACCATGAACAATTATTATTATTAGTATAATTTTCAGTTCCGCTCCCATCCGAAAAAAAACCAGTATTTGTATTTAAAGATATTGTTCCCGTGCAACCTAATGGTGCCGTAGTTGAGATGTAGTTCGCTGTCCATCCGTAATCATTATTATCTCCATCGGATCTAAAAACAATCAACATTTCACCTACAGATGAACTTACGATAGGCGGTATTGTATTGCCGTGCCATATTAATAAAATAGGGTCGGTTATTGCACCTCCATTGTAGACAACTAAAGTATCATGATCTGCTTCAGTAAAAAATTCGGAAAATGTTAAGGTAATTGAAGTTGCACCTTCTGGCTTTATTAACCAACTGCAATTAGAATTATTTCCATATAGATTATCGATACTGCCATCAGTAATTATTCCTTCTGATTCATTTAATTCCAACAATCCTGAACAAAACTGGGCAGGGTTATCTAAAACACCAACTGCATACCATGCATTTACAACTGAATTCCAAGTAGCGGAATTGGCGCCATCAGGTTCTGATTCTATCACATAAGCCAAAGATCCAATAGCAGCCGCAGGATAACCATCGTCAGAAAATAGATGTTCGGTCATGTTGTAATAAGCAATTTGACTTGCTTTTTCCCAACCGATAGGAGTTACATTGAACTCGTCCTCGTTAGCATTTACACCTGCGCCACCAGCACTTAGTAGATAATACCAATAATTTTGGACACCACTATTTGTATGAACACCACATCTGTCATTTAAACTGCTAGGTTCACAACCAACAACATCCACCCAAAAACTATCGGTTTTATATGTTTTAGGGTCATATACTAAATTAGGATTAGAAAGTGATCTGGAATAATGAAATGGGTTTACAAAATGCTTCTCTCCATGCTTCCAGGTAGTTTCTGTTATACCATTTAAAGAAATATCAATTGAAGTTCCGATTATATCAGCAAATGATTCGTTCAAAGCTCCTGATTCACCTTCATAAGTTAAATTTGAAGTTGCCCCTATGACTAGGTGAGTATATTCATGACCGACTGTTTCCAAATCAACAAACGGCATATACTTAATGCCATCTCCTAAACCAAATTTAATTGTTTGATATGCTGAATTGCCAGTAGCATTATTTATTTGATATGAATTCGTTAGTGGGTTTTGATAAAATGGATCTAAATATAAGTAAGCATCAATTTGAGCATTAGAGCCATCAACTCCCAAACGTCCATACTTATTCAAATAAAATTCATGAGTTTTTTGAAGACCCCAAAATACATCAATTTCAGGTCTATTTATTACTCGTTTTAAAATATCAAAATTGCAAAGACCATCATCGTAATTGTAAGTCTCATTTAAATCATCCACATATTTTCCTCCAACTAAATCATCACCTCCAATTATGTCAAAATCCCAAATCTCAATTGAAAATGGCCATTTAATTGCTGATATCGTATCGAAGGTATATGGAAATATTAAATCATCCACTGGTGAAGTGGCATATATAAAATCGCCGTCACTATCATAAAATTTTAAATAAATATCCGGAAAGGTTTCTGTTCCAAAATCATTCCATAAATCGTTAATTGAATTAATTTTTACTGAGGTTATATGCGCAACTTTTTCATTCCATACATTATCATTATCTTGAAAGGAGTGTAAACCAAAGGGTAATTCAAAAAAAGAGGAATAATTTGCATCATAAACAGTGATATTCCTCGTTTCATCGCTAAGAATAAAGTCAAATAAACCAAATGTATTTGAAAAATTTTGATTTCCAGAATAATTAGTATTCCCATTACCTACTGCAATATCATCAAAACTAGAATTCTTCTTTTTAACAATATTCCCATTGTTAGCATTTATATAATAGGTAAATATATCATGGGTATTTTCTTGATTTAATTTAACTTCATAGGTCAATACAAATTCATTTTTTGCGTTATTTGTTCCATTAAATATAATTAACAAGTCTGCATTCAAGTAGGTAATTCCACTCGATAAACTATCTTTAAAATCTAATCTTAAACCTTCAATTGCAGAATTGATAGCCATATCAAGAGTAATAGTGGGCTTAGCATTTAAGTCACTAACTTCCAATTTTTTCCCAATCACTGTTAAAATTTGTCCATCTGAATTTTCGAATATTCTAAAATTCCCGCCTTCAACTTTAATCCCATTAAAAAATTGTTGAAAGGTATATATGTTATTACCGTTAATATCATTCTTTTTATCCTTTAAAATAAATTGATTATTTTCACTAAATTTAAAATAATTGCTAGTTCTTTCAAAGTAGTTGGCAACATTTATACTACTTTTGGACGGGAAAGTCATTAAAAAGGAATTATCTTGCTCTTGAATGTAATATTGCTTTGAGTTTTTAGTTGAAGAATTTGTGTATCTTACTATTCCATTTTCTTTCTTATAATTTTCTGAATTATCGATAGTGTCTTTAAATTCTATCTTATTCTGGCAAAAAATTAAATTATTTCCAAAAATGAATAAATATATAATTGTAATGTATCGTCTCATAAAAAAATGTTATTAATCCTGAGCATTAATTTTAATATCTACATCGAGTGTCCCATCTTCATTTGACGTCGCACCAATATTTTTGGAAGAAATATGAGGATTCCCCGGCATACTCCCATCCATCCAAGCAAAGTCACCACCATACAAACAAATTTGATCTCCATCTGTTCCAGGATAAATTCCAGGCGATTGCAGGTGATAATCATTACTGCCAATTGGATCAGCGATGAAAAAAGTTGCATCATTAATACCTGTATACGTGCCTACAAAAGTATTTTGGACATCAGAATACCCTAAATTAAAGGCATTGTGAGTAAATAGGTTATTTGATCCAGAGATTATATACAAAGCATAAATACCTGTACCATTGTTAAATTTCGAATTTGATATAATTGAATTATATACTTCTTTTAATGGTTTTGAAACTCCACAACATGGATTGTAGGACGGCCCTATTGTGAATATGCAATGGTCAATAAGTCCATTACCATGGATATTACTAATAAATTGCGTAATTAAGCAGTTTTGGATTAGCACACTACCCACTGTATTAAAATCTGAATAGCTGGTATTTGTATTACCTAGCTGGCAATTTACATATTGATGATTGTCACATGTAGTTCCTATTGTATATGTTCCAGAATATGTAATTGCAGTTATCTTACAATATCTAAAATAAATATTATCAATATCAATATTATTGAAAGTAACAGAAGTGTTAATTCCTTGAAAACTTGAATTATCAGCTCCTTCGTAAAAATTTAAAGGCCCTGTAATTGTGGTTGTTCCTGTAACAGTAGATGAATCAATGTTAATACCAGCACCATAAACGACTAATGATTTCGATAAGGTTGTTGGCGCATTATAGATTCCACCGCCTAAATAAATGGTATCTCCAGACAATGAAGCATTGTAAGCATCCACGAAACCAGTATTTCCAGAAAAAATTTGTACTGTGCCTGCATGATGAAGCATAGTCAAATTATTTTGGCCTAGTAAACTTGATCCAGCTACTAAGCAGCAAAAAAATAAAAATTTTTGTTTTTTCATATTTATTCATTTTGGGCTTTAACTTTAATTTCAACATCCAAAGTCCCATCAGCATTGGAAGCTGCACCAATAGCTTTGGTTTGGATGTGGGGAGTTTTAGGAGTTCCGCTTTCTTTCCACGCATAAGTCCCACCATAAACCCCGATATCAGAACCATCAGTTCCCGCATTTTTTCCTTGGCTAGATTCTTGGAGTTGAAAATTTAAATCATATTGAAATACTTGCCCAATAGGATAATATTCAAAAATTAGCGAATCAGGCTGCGACAATAAACTATTGTAATCTACACAACCTGTACAAGTAGGTGCAGCAGATCCACAATCCCCCTCCATAGAAAAAAGATTATTATAAAATGTACAATTGCTAAAGTTATCGTTGTAACCTCCCGCTGACATAAGTTTCCCACGAAAAATATTGTTTTCAAATAAACTGCCTTTGGCATTAACAAAACTCGCTTGACAACCATACCAGAAATATCCATCAGAATAATTTTCGGCCATTGACAAGTTAAAAATATTGTTTCGGAACAAGTTATTTATTCCAACATTTTTCACAATATAAAACACATTATTGTAAAAACCATTGTTTACTGAATTATATAAATCTACTACACCATTTGTAACTAAATTTTCGTAAAAAAGATTTAACTCTGCTGTAGTTGGACTGCTGAAACCAAGATATAGATTGGTAAGGTTACAACGACTTATTTCATAGTTATTTACATCTTGATTTCCGGCCGTTGTTCCAAATCTGATTGTCCCCGCACACTTTAATCCTGAAATTGACCCACCACTTGCATTAGAAAGAATATTTATGTCACCCGTTAATAATGTATAACCAGTTGCAATCGTTGAATCTGGATTGTGTCCAACACCAAAAATATGCAGTTTTTTATTTATAGTAAGACTTGGTGTGATACTCCAACTTCCACCGGGAATATATATAGTGTCGCCATTGCTGGCGCTGCTTACCGCAGAATTAATTGATGTATAAAATGATACACCAGAAGACCCTTGCACAGTAACAAGGTTTTGAGTATACGAGAGTTTTACAATTAGTATCGGTATAACTAATAACAAATTTTTCAATGTCATAAAGATTTTGTTTGGTAGGTAATTGAATTCATTTTCACCATTACTTTACTATTTGGTTATTGATCCTGGGCATTTACAATAATATTAACATCCAATGTTCCATCCGCATTTGAAGCATCAGGAATTGATTTGGAAGAAATGTGCGGATTGGATGGAATCATGCCAACTTTCCAAGAAAAATTGCCGCCGTAAATACCAACATCAGTTCCATCAGTCCCTCCATTAATTCCTGCACAGCCTGCAGCCAAGTGATAATCTGAAACCGTGAAAACTGGGGAGCAATTAATTGTGTTCACAAAACTGTTAGTGGGCCCATTGCAACATGAAGCTAAAATACAGTTAATAAAATAGCAATATGTATCATAAAAACCTGCAAGTCCCGCATTATAACAATTTTCATACGTAGTATTTTCATTATATAGTTGTGTATTTAATAAAAGTGAATTTTTAAAATAGGAGTTTTTTGTGTTATAAATTCCACCGTAAAATATCGAATTGTAATAAGCACAATTTTCTGCTTTTTGAGCTGTAAGTGTTGATACAATGCAATTAATGATTGTAATATTATTAACCGGCGTAGGGGTTGTTGCGCCAAATTTTAATTCGTTACCGCCAAAATCACAACTTTTGAATACAATGTTATTTAAATCATTATCTAAGGCAGCCGTACTACCAATAATCAATGGATCATCAAAATAGACACCTTCAAAAGAGCTAAATGCAGCTCCAGTATTAATTTTTATTTCAGTTCCAGTTGTAAAGATTTTGGTATTTCCGGTTGCTGTTGAACTATCAATTTTTGCACCGGCACCAATTATATGTAGCTTTTTAATAAATTGACTAGGAGCTTCAAATGCTCCGCCAGGTAAATATAATGTATCACCATTAACACATGCCGTATATGCCGCATTAAGTGAAGTATAAAACGTTGTCGTACCAAGACTACTCCGTGCAATTAAGGCCTGAGTAAAACTCGACGTTGTTGCCATCAATAAAAATGCGATAAATAAACCCCTCATAATTTATTCGTTTATAACTTTTAACAATATTATTTATACAATAAGAAACATATAAAATTTCTAAAAATTAGCCATAATATATACTAAATACGAATTACAATAGCGTTTATTCAACACTCGTTGTAGATGCGTTTAATAATATTATTAAACTATTAATATAGAAATATGACTAATTACAGATGTAATATTCAATGTTCCAAATCCAAGAAAATATACAAATTGCTCACAGGTCGGGTCGCGGGATCGGGATTAATAACCAAATATACTAAATTATTTTAATACTGATAATTTACTGTAAGGATTTTATTGTTTAAAGTTTAAATTAGCTGTTTAAATAAAATCTAAATAACTACTAGATTAAGTTTTACTTGAAAATATTATTACAATGTAGGGTGGATAAAATAGATTACATAAATTGCATTATAAGCAAATTGGTGCTCATTTTGTATAGACAAATTATATTTAATGAAAAAAAACTATGTTTTTATTATATATACCATTCTAATACATTCCTTTAAAGTTTACTTTTTACGTCTAGAATTAATTTAGGTTTTTTGAAAGTACGCAGCTTGGCAGAAAATAATTGTCAACAGGGGTTGACCTATTTAAAGAGGTAAATTGTATTATTGGTTACAACATTTCCCGGGCTTACATCTCAACCACATAGCATGATAAAATTAAATTCAAGTAGGATTTCTGAAATATTTCCTACAACAAGCCAAACTTTTAAGAATACTTAATGCTTAACAATTTAGCCCAGACTGCAACGGAAACCCCTTGTGAGGAACGAGCAAGGAGTTGGAGTGGAAGGCTGGTTGGAGAGTATTTGGATTGCAGGATGCTGCTGCTCAAATTTTTACAGTTCCCCTTTTAGTCAAGTTAT
>Ga0075152_10003580_pt1 | contig 10804 bp, 9 predicted proteins | sample JI61114C2DNA_FD_70964 | JGI IMG/M metagenome (GOLD analysis project Ga0075152, IMG submission 70964) | Wastewater effluent complex algal communities from Wisconsin, to seasonally profile nutrient transformation and Carbon sequestration -... | ecosystem: Engineered > WWTP > Effluent > Algae...
GGGGGCTGGCAAGTGCAGGAATGCCTTGGTGGTGAAATTGGTAGACACGCTATCTTGAGGGGGTAGTGACGCAAGTCGTGCGAGTTCGAGTCTCGCCCAAGGCACCAATTATTGTTCCGAAGTAGTCCGATGCAGTATTCAAAGCAGGCCGGCAAGCCCAGAGAAATCAGGGGTTCCGGCCTTTTTTGCGTCTGTCGCGTGTTCTGGTCGACGGGCTTCGTCGCATCCCGCCCGCCCGTCTAGTCCCCCAGCGCAGCCAGAAACTGTGTCCGGGCCTGCTCCAGCTCGGCCTTGCCGAGGCCTTCTGCCAGGCGCAGGGCGGTGCGGTGGTAGCTCTCAAAGGCGGTCAGTACCCGGGCTTCGTCCAGCTGCCGCGTAGTGCTCGGCGCCGCGGGCGGAGTGTGGCCGTCCACCGGGCGCAGTACCGCATGGCGCGGGATCATGCGTTGGCCACCCTTTTCGGCGGCGGCGGTGATGGGGCCGGTCTTGGTGTAGATCTGGCCCTCGTACTCGAAACGGGCGCCGATGGGCAGGTGATTCAGTTTCATGGCGTGTGAGCGTCCGGAAAAGCCCGGATTCTACGCTGCAGGAATGCTCGACCTGACGCCGGGCTGAGCGTCGAGGCGCTGAAGGAATGTGGCCGCCGGGCCTTCGAGCCGCTTGCGACGACGCGAAAATCTCAAGGCTGGGGCGATCTACTGCGCTTCACGAACCACTCGAAAGCCTGTGCGATTGTTTCCGCCCGCGAAGGTGTCGAAGGTTTCACGCGCTGCAAGTCGCGCGTCATCGGGGCCGCTTTGCCATGACCCTCCCCGGGCGACCTTGCTGCACAATCCGACACCTGCAGCAATCGACTCGAACAAGCCACCGAGCACATTACCCCCACCCGCTGACTGTTTCTTGTGCATGGTTTCATAGAGTGTGTCGCTGTAACACCCCTCGACCCACTCGGATACATTGCCGATCACATCATGGAGCCCGAAATCGTTCGGGCGGAATTGGCCGGCGGGAGAGGTTGCGACGAAGTTGTCGGTGCATTCGAACAATGCGTCCGCGATGTTGGCGTAAGCACAGGACGTCGCAATGGCGCGTCCGCCCGGGCGCACGTCCGCGCGGCTTGCCCGTGCTGCGTATTCCCACTCGAGTTCGCTGGGCAAACGGTATTTCCGGCCGGTCTTGTTCGAAAGCCAGGTGAGGTAGGCGGTTATGTCTGAATTGCTGACGCAAACGACGGGGTGAGTGTCCTCTTGATGGAAGCCTGGCGCGCTCCAGCGCCGCGTCATGCTGTATGACCATTCCTTGCCATCGAACTCTCCGCATGGGAGTGCGGGAATGTAATTTGCGGCGCGAGTAAACGCCGCAAACTGGCCGCGTGTTATCTCGAAGCGGCCCACGGCCAGAGGCTTCTGGAGTTGCCAGCGAATCTGCGGGCCTTCATCACTCCTGCGTCCTGCCTCGCTGTCGGGTGAGCCCAATTCAACCTCCCCTGCCGGTACGATGACCAGCTCGGGGCAGTCACGACAATCCCGTATCACCTCTGGCGCAGGTGCTGGTGCGGCTCTGACCGACTTGACGGACTCGGGCACGGGTTCTGCGGGGGGCACCGCAACGACGGGCTTTGGCGAGGGTTTTGCCTTGCGAGGTGCTGCTTCCCTGACCGGGCGAGCCGGCGCTCGGGGCGCCTCGACATTGGACGGTGGCGTGGTGGCCCGCTTCTCGAACCCCGCATGAGCGAACTGGCTACACAGCATGAGGGCGACAAGGGGCAGCGCGCGAAGGGTCATGGCTCGGCGGAGTGGCTGAAGGCCTGCAAGAATGAGGGGGGAAAGCCTTTGGATGATATAGGGAATCAGCGGCAGGACAAAACGTGGCATGGTGGCCGCTGGGTCCGTCAGCCCTGCGCCCGGCGGCGCATGGGGCGAACGGCATGGTGCTAGAATCGGATGCGAAGGCTTGTTTTGCCGATCTGCGTGAGCGGCCTGATCATACGCAGCGGAAGGGGTTGAGATATCCCTCCAACTTATTGTTGTCATGACGCTTTTTATTTTTGTGTGGCGTCATGAAAGCGCGGCAACTGACGTGGACGTGCTGTCCGTCATAAATAGCGATAAATGATATCTGGGTTGATAGCATGGCGGGGTTTGCGATTGTGAAGAAGACTGCTCAGCCCATGGCATGCCTGTGTCTCGCGCCCCTTCGGCGATCTGCCAGACTGACGGTCGGGGGTTAGCAGTGTCCAGTTCCGGAAACGACAAGACCATTGTTCTGGGGGGCGCAGCCAGTCCCTCCCGGGATATTCCGCCTGCCACGCCCGGCAGCAGTCCCAACTGCCTGCCCATGAACACCCGGCTTGGGGAGTTCGAGATTGTGGGTCTCATTGGCGAGGGGGGCTTTGGAATTGTTTATCTGGCTTACGATCATTCGCTGGAGCGCAAGGTCGCACTGAAGGAGTACATGCCGACTTCCTTGGCTTCCCGAACACAGGACTTGCAGGTTTCAGTGCGTTCGGAAAGACATCGCGAGACCTTCGAGATGGGGCTTCGCAGTTTTGTGAATGAAGCGCGTCTGCTGGCTAAATTCGATAATCCTGCACTCGTCAAAGTCTATCGTTTCTGGGAGGACAGGGGCTCTGCCTATATGGCGATGCCCTTTTACGACGGGCTTACGCTGCGTGATGCGCTCAAGCAACGAACCGGTGTGCCCGATGAGGGCTGGATCCGCAGGATCCTGATCCCGCTGATGGATGCACTGGAGATCATGCATTCTGAAAGCTGTTTCCACAGGGATATTGCCCCGGACAATATTCTTCTCCTGAAGGATGAACGTCCGGTGCTGCTGGATTTTGGTGCTGCTCGGCGCGTGATTGGTGACATGACGCAGGTGCTGACGGTCATCCTCAAGCCGGGCTTTGCCCCGGTAGAGCAGTACGCCGAGATGCCCGGTCTGAAGCAGGGTGCCTGGACCGATATCTACGCCCTGGCGGCGGTCGTTTACTACATCATTACTGGCCGCACCCCTCCGGCTTCGGTGGGTAGGTTGATGAACGATACCTACCAGCCGCTGGCAACCTTGGCGGCGGGGTCTTACGACCCAAGCTTTCTCGCCGGGCTTGACCAATGCCTGGCCGTCAAGGCGGATGATCGACCGCAGTCGATTGCGGCAATGAGGGAGCTTCTGGGTGAGATGGCTTCACCCTCACCCGCTGGGGCTGCCGTGCAAGATGAGGCGCCGCGAGTCAGTTCAGCACAGAACATTGCAGCCAACCCTTCCAGGGCAGAGGTGAAGCCCCTGCCGCCGAAAACCCTGAACCCGGATGCCGAAGGTGTGCAGCCCGTCGCGGAGGGGAAGGGCAGGAGGTTTATGGGGCCCGCTCTGGGTATGGCTGCCGTCGCCCTGGCGGCGGTAGCCTTCATCGCCCTCAGGGAGGGGGGAGAAGTGCCGAAGCCGACCACCGTGCGTGAGATTGCGCAAGTGAAGGAATCTCCGGTGCCTGGGCCTGCCACACCAGTGGCCACGGAAGTCGTTCAGCCGGTGGCGCCGGAGACTGTCAGCTGGAGCCAGGCTGTGCAGGCGCTCAGCGGCATGGTCAGCCGGGAGACTGCGGTGAGTGGGGTCAAGTCCTCGCTGACGGTGGGTAAGGATGCCCTGTCCTTCTCGCTCAAGAGTGAACGGGCGGGTTATGTCTATCTGCTTCTGCTGGATACGACTGACAGCAAGCTGTCCCTGATCTTTCCGAACGCCCTGGATCTCGACAACCGGATTGCTGCGGGCTCTCCGATGCGTTTCCCGAGGGAAAGCTGGTCTTTCACGGCGGATGCACCTGCTGGCGAATGGCAAGTGCTGGTGATCGTTTCCGACAATAAGCGGGACTTTGCCGGGTTGGGTCTGGTGGCCCACGATGGCATCGCCAGCGTGCCGCTAAAGGAGCTTGAGCATGCGCTTGCGCGGCTTGGCCCGGATAGTCTGGCGGGAGTCTCCGTGTGTCAGAAGGAAGAGACCCGCTGCGCTGCCGATTTTGGCGTGAGTTACTTTAAGGTGACGGAAGTCGAGAGCCCACCAAAAAAGCGTTAGGGTGTTTCAAATTCCCTGCGCAGCGCGTGCTGGCGGAAAAAGGGAACGCGCCACCGAACCTCGATTTTCGTGAACGGAAAGCGGCGGGGCTTGGGTGAGGTGAGCCTGACTGAGTCAGCACTCAGCCCCGTGAGCGGAGCGCTTCGAGCAGGGTGGCAAAGAGCAGCTCCGGCTCCAGGGGTTTGCCGAGAAAGCCGTTCATGCCGGCCTCCAGGCAGGCGAGACGGTCTTCGGAGAAGGCGTTGGCGGTCATGGCGATGATCGGCAGTGTCTGTCCGTGGGGGCGCAGGCGTATCAGCCGCGTGGCCTCCAGGCCACCCATCACCGGCATCTGCATGTCCATGAAGACCACGTCATAGTGTTCGTGTTCCAGCCGGGCCACGGCGATGGCTCCATTTTCCGCAGTGTCTACTTGCAGGGCCGCTTCCCGCAGTAACTCGCTGGCCACTTCGGTGTTGATTGGCTCGTCGTCCACCAGCAGGATGCGGGCGCCCGGGAATTCACTGCGCAGGCTTTCCTCTGCGGGTTTCGGTGGTGTATCCGGCATGCCGGAGAGGGTGTCCCCGCTCTTCTCGAGACGCAGCTTCAGCCAGAAACAGCTGCCCTGACCGGGAGTGCTGTGCACGCCGACCTCGCCATCCATCATGGCCGCGAGGCGCCGGCTGATGGCCAGCCCCAGGCCGGACCCGCCATATTGCCGTGTGGTGCTGCTGTCCAGTTGCTCGAAGACTTCGAAAAGCCGGGGCAGGGATTCGGCGTCGATGCCGATGCCGGTGTCTGAGACCTCGAAACATAGGCGGACATGGGTGGCGTCCTCGTCTATAACCCGGCCGGCCAGGGTGATCTCTCCCTGATGGGTAAACTTGACCGCATTGCCCAGATAGTTGAGCAGGATCTGGCGTAGCCGGGTGACATCGCCCCGGAGGTTTGCCGGCAGCCCCTCCAGGACCTGCCGGAAGCGCAGGCCCTTGCCTTCGATGCGGTCCGCCATCAGCATGACCAGGCTGTCGATCAGCGCCGGTACATTGAAGTCGGCGTGCTCGATGTGCATCTTCCGGGCTTCGATCTTGGAGATGTCGAGGATGTCGTTGATGACCGAGGAGAGGTGATCGGCAGCGGTGACGATCTTGGACAGCTTGTCCTCCTGGACAGGGCCCGGGGTGTCACGCAGGAGTATCCGTGCCAGCCCGATGATCGCATTGAGGGGGGTGCGGATCTCGTGGCTCATGTTGGTGAGGAAGGCACTCTTGGCCTGGCTTGAGGCCTCGGCGGCGGTGGCTCGTTCCTGCAGGCGGATGTTCAGTTCGGCAATATGGGCGGAGCGCTCTGCCACCATGGCTTCCAGATCAGAGCGGTAGCGCTCAAGCTCTTCCAGGCTGCGCTTCTTCTCGGTAACGTCTTCCTTGACCGCGAGATAGTGGGTCAACTGCCCGTCGGTGTTGAAGATGGGGGACAGGATCTCCGTCTCGCAGAACACCGAGCCGTCCTTGCGGCGATTGTAGAGTTCGCCCTGCCAGGGGCGGCCCTCGCCCAGGTGGGTCCACATGTCCGTGTAGGTTGTGGACGGGGTCAGGCCGGACTTGAGGATGCGTGGTTCCTGACCGATGAGCTCCTCTTGGCTGTAGCCGGAGGCACGGCTGAAGGACGGGTTCGCGTATTGAATGTGTCCGTGGTGGTCGGCAATCATGACGCTGGTGGGGCTCAGTTCGACCGCCCGGGACAGGATGTCGAGCCTCTCCCGGATGGCGTACTCGTCGGTCAGGTCGCGGATGCTCCCCAAGGTCCCGCTGCGCCGGCCATCGGCATCGTGAAGGGGGCGTACCCTCAGGCCGATGCGCCGCGGGCTGCCATCCCGGTGGGTGATACGCAGGCACAACTCATCGGCTGCCGGGTGGGTGCTCATGTGCAGGGCTTCGTACCCCGGCACGTCTTCGCGATGAACGATGGCGGGCAGCAGGGTCGGGGCTGCCGCCATCTCATCAGGCGTATATCCGGTGATACGGGTACACGCCTCGGAACAGAACAGGTAGCTGCGATCACTGCGGACGATGAAGAGCCATTCGGAGGCGTGATCTGCCAGGAGGGGCAGGAGGACCGCTGGATCCATTTTTGGGAGCATGTCAGCGCGAATGTCCGGACGTATCAGGAGTTGGGCTCAATGCTGCCCGGGAAAACCAACCGGAATGCATGAATGGCGGAATGGATAAGGAGCGAATTGCCGGAGTTGGCCGTATTCATTCGGTAATTGGCGTATGGGAGATTTCGGCTGATATACGGCTGATTACGGAATTGACCCGGATTAAATTGGAATAGGAAGTCGGATGGCATCTGCAAAAGGCGGATTGGCAATGCAGGTAAGCCTTGCTGATGGTGGCGGTGGTCAGGTGCGCTGCGATCTCGGCCAAGGAGTCTTGGCGTTCCGCGAGATCTCTGTCAGCGGTCTTGCCGGTTATCTGCCGCACGATGTAGGGCCAGTCGCCTAGTCTTGTCCAGGGCATGATAGGTTAGGCGCGGGGGTGACGGAATCAAGGAGTCTTGAGGGTGTGTAGTTCAATGACTACATAAAAATCATGTACTTCTTGTAATAGTCCGAGGCTTTGACTGGTTTTCGTGAGTTAATCAGGAAATCAATGATAAGGACGGTCGGCCCTGGGCATGAACCGTCCCGGAGAGATACAACGTTGACCAAGCCGTGCGCCCCGACCCCGCCGGATCATGACCTGTCTTTCGATGGCCTGCAGGTTATCGAGGCCATGCCTCATTCTGCAGCCCTGATTGGACCAGACGGCACGATCCTTCATGTCAATGAGTCTTGGCGTCGATTCGCTAGAAAGAATGGGGCTGGCCTATTCGTCGAGGCGGGGGCTGGGATTGATTATCTTGAAGTGTGTCGTAATGCGGGTGCCGTGGAGGTCCTGGCGGGCGTTCAGGCCGTGCTCGCTGGCAGGCTGACACAGTTTGAGTTTGAATACCCCTGCCATTCTCCCGATCAATCCCGCTGGCTCCTGCTACAGGCCATGACCCTGGGGGCCTTGCCTGGACGTGCCCTGCTCATGCACGTGGATGTCACATCCCGTAAGCTGGCCGAGATGGCTGCGCAGGAGAAGTGCGTGCTGTTGCAGCAGACCCTCGACACGGTGGAGACCCTCATCGTGTCCCTCGACCGCGAGGGGTGTGTCACGTCCATCAACCGTTGTGGGGCCCGGATGCTCGGACGCGACCCCGCCGACATCGTAGGTGCGTCGTGGTTTGCCACCTGCCTGCCCCAGCCTGAAGGCATGACCCGGATTTACCCTGTATTCCGGCAGATCATGGACGGCGGGTTGGAGCAGGTCGAGTATTTCGAGAACGAGATCCTCGCTGCCGATGGTTCACGGCGCATGCTTGCCTGGCATAGCGCCTATCTCAAGGGTCCGGACGGCCGGCTTGCCGGTACCCTCTGTGCTGGCAACGACGTTACCGAGCACAAGCAGCTTGAGCAGGCTCTGCAGCGCAGCAACGATGAGATGTGCCGGGCCCAGGCCATTGCCCAGGTCGGAAACTGGTGGCTGGATCTGGGTAGCCAGCGCTTGAGCTGGTCCGACGAAATCCATCGCATTTTCGGTGTCGAGAAGGGTTCTCACCTGACCTACGACATTTTTCTGGAGCGTGTTCATCCGGATGACCGTGCGGAGGTCGATGCCCGCTGGCGCGAGGCGCTTGCTGGCGGCGCCTATGATATCGAACACCGTATCGTGGTCGATGGTGAGATCAAGTGGCTACGCGAACGGGCGCGGCTTGAGCTTGACGGGCAGGGGCGTGTGGTGGGGGCGTATGGAACGACTCAGGACATTACCCTGGGAAAGCTCACCGCCCTCGCGTTGGGCGAGAGTGAGCGTCTCCTGAGGGAAGCCCAGGAGGCGGCCCGGATTGGTACATATACCTACCATGTGGACGACGACCACTGGACGTGCTCGGCAGTCCTCGACGACATCCTGGGGATCGGGCCCGCCTACCCCAGGACGGCCCAGAGCTGGATCATGATGGTTCATCCGGATGACCGGGAGGCCATGGGCAGTTATCTGGCTGACATCGTTGGTGCGCGGGTTGCCTCATTCGATCGGGAATACCGCATTCGCCGCCCGGTGGACGGGCAGGTGCGCTGGTTGCATGGCTATGGTCAGGTGGACAAGGCTGCCGACGGCCGTGTGGCCCGCATGTTTGGCACCATCATGGATGTCACTGATCGCAAGGAGGCGGAAATCGCCCTGCGCGAGACCCGGGAGCGCTACCGGCGCCTGTTCTTGCTCAACCCCCTGCCCATGTGGGTGTTTGATGAGGAAACCCTGCGTTTTCTGGAGGTAAACGACGCAGCCATTGCTGCTTACGGCTACAGCCGCGACGCTTTCCTGGCGATGAGCATTCTCGATATTCGCCTGGATACAGACCTGCAGGCGCTGCTCGATCCTGTCCACAGGGGCGGGCGCTGGAGCAGACCCATGGTGAGGTCTGGCGCCATCGTCGCCAGAACGGCGAAGTCATGGATGTGGCGCTGTGGTCCGAGTCCATCGATTATGAGGGCCGACGCGCCCGGCTGGTGATCTGCGAGGACGTGACCCTCAAGCAGGCGCTCGAGGCGGCCCTGATGCGCAAAGCCAATCTGGCCGATCAGCTGAAGAACATTGCCGCGACCGTGCCGGGCGCCATTTTTGCATTTCTTCGTCATGAAGATGGGGTCTATTCCTTTCCTTACATTGATGGAAAGCAACTGGAAGCCCTCGGTTTCTCGGCGGAGGATTTTTCGTCCGACGCGAGGCCCTTGATCGGTCTGGTGCATCCCGATGACATCAGTGCCCTGCTGGAGAGCATTGAAATGTCGGCCCGTGCCATGGCGGCCTGGCACGGGCAGTTCCGGATTCTTCACCCGCATCTGGGCGTGCGCTGGATCGAGGGTGACTCCATACCCCAGCTTTGTGCCGATGGCAGCGTGCTATGGCATGGCTATCTTTCGGATGCCACCGAGCGCATTGAGGCAACCCGCCGCCTGGAGCAGTCCCATGCCCAGATCCAGGCGCTGCTGGCCCATATGGAGGTGGTGCGGGAGGAGGAGCGGACCCGCATCGCCCGTGAACTCCACGACGAGTTGGGCCAGACGCTTACGGCGATCCGCATGAACCTGCGCCAATTGAGCAGCCTTGCCGGGCCGGATCACCCCGAAATGGACAGTCGCTTGAACGACGTGGAGGCCATCGTCGAGGAGGCAATGCTGTCGGTCAGACGCATTTCCCAGGAACTGCATCCGCGCATTCTCGATACCCTGGGGCTTGGCGGTGCCATCGAGTGGGAAACCGGTGAGTTCCGTAAGCGCATGGGCATCCGCTGTCGCTGCGTGGTGCCCCAGGCCGACATCGATCTGCCCGAAACCTTCAAGACCCACATCTACCGCCTGTTTCAGGAAGCCATGACCAACATCTCCCGCCACGCCAGAGCCACGGCCGTGGATGTGACGCTGAGCTGTGACGGAAACATCCTGAGCCTGCAGGTTGCCGACAATGGGGTGGGTATTCGCAGCGACGCCCTGACGGGGAACTCCCTTGGCCTGACCAGCATGAAGGAGCGCGCCTTGCAGGTGGGTGGCGTCCTCAGCATTACGACGCATCCGGCCATCCGGGGCACCTGTGTATCCCTGCGGGTGGCGTTGACGGATGCGGGAAGGGAAAGCCAATGAATCTTCTCATCGTCGATGATCACCCCCTCATCCGCCAGGGGCTGGCCCAGGTCCTCAGGCCCAGCGAGGGGTTCGTGATTCGCCACGAAGCCCGGACGGCCGCCGAGGCCCTGGACTACCTGCGTACCGAAAGCTATGACGTGGTGGTGCTCGACATCAATCTACCGGACCAGAACGGTCTGGAGCTGACCAAGCAGTTCCGCAGTTTCAACCGGCACACGCCGGTGCTCATCCTCAGCATGCTGCCCGAGGAAAGCCTGGCCATCCGCAGCATCAAGGCCGGTGCCGACGGCTACGTAAGCAAGGAGAGCCCGCCGGAGACCCTGGTTGAGGCCTTGCGCAAGCTGGCCCAGGGGCGCAAGCACTTTTCGCCGGAACTGCTGTACCGGGTGGCCCAGGGGAAGTCCGACCTGAGCGCCGGCGCCGCTCACGAGAAACTCTCCAATCGGGAATACCAGGTGCTGTGCATGCTGGCGGGGGGCAAATCCATCGCCGGCATTGCCGAACAGCTCGAGCTCAGCCCCAACACCGTCAGCACCTACCGCACCCGCATCCTGGAAAAGCTGGAGATGGGCAGCAACGCCGACCTGACCCGCTACGCCATTGCCAACCAGCTCATCTGAGCCGGTGGCGGCCCCTCAATAGCCCAGCGCCCGCCCGATGAAGTTCTTCGGCACGCGGGCCTTGGGCACCTTCATGCCAAACCAGCTGCGCACGTCCTCGTCCAGGCCGATGCCGTGCATGTAGTTGTAGAGGGCCTTGTTGAGGGCCACGCCGAGGGCGTCGTGGTCCACACCGGTGGGGTCGATGAAGCCCACATCATTCTTGGCGAAGCTGATGGGCGGCAGGGGTTTCAGCTTCACGCCGTACTCCTCGGGGTTCTGGCCCACGGGTGAGTGCACGGTGCACACGAAGCGGTGGAAGAAGCCCGACTGGATGCAGCCGGCGTCGAAGAGCTGGCGCACGTATTCCAGCGCATCCACGGTGTCCTGCACGGTCTGGGTGGGGAAGCCGTACATCAGGTAG
>Ga0075152_10003583_pt1 | contig 10799 bp, 11 predicted proteins | sample JI61114C2DNA_FD_70964 | JGI IMG/M metagenome (GOLD analysis project Ga0075152, IMG submission 70964) | Wastewater effluent complex algal communities from Wisconsin, to seasonally profile nutrient transformation and Carbon sequestration -... | ecosystem: Engineered > WWTP > Effluent > Algae...
GAAAGAGAAAGTTGAACCGGTACTTTTCATAATTGATTTAGCAGAAAAAGCAATGAAGTCGCTCAACATAAAACCATTAATAAAACCAATTCGTGGTGGAACTGATGGTTGTCGTTTATCCTATATGGGTTTGCCATGTCCAAATATCTTTGCTGGCGGACATAATTTTCACGGAAAGTATGAATATGTTCCTGTAGAAAGTATGCAAAAAGCTGTTGAAGTTATAGTGAAAATTGCTGAACTAACCGCAACAACAGATTTTTCTGAAATAGAAAAAAAATCAAAAGGAAAAAAGAAAAAAGAGAAAAAATAACTTCCTCCAAATAAATAAAAAATCCAAATTTCAAAACCTTAAAAGCTATTGAAATTTGGATTTTTTTATTAATATGTAGTTTATGCTTTTTTATTCAAAGCTACGGTTAACTCTAATGAAATTGCAGAACGTTCCATTTTAAGTTTTCCAGACATAGTTTCTACAACAACTGTTGTTTCTGCTAATTCTGCAACTTTTCCGTGAAGACCGCTTTTGGTGATAATTTTATCACCAACTTTCAATCCTGATTCAAATTCTTTTTCTTGTTTAATTTTCTTTTGTTGTGGTCTAATCATGAAGAAATAGATAACCACAAACATTAATATAAACGGTAAAAATTGAGTTAATTGTTCCATAGTAATTGATTTTATGCTCCTTATTCAGAGACTTTTATATTTGTTTTTATTATTATTATTTCAGCACCATTTTCTGTGTTACAAGTAATTGTTACGTTTTTAGAAACTACTCCTTTTTTTCCTTCTGAATTGAATTTTACTCTAATATCGCCAGTTTTCCCTGGTTTGATAGCTGTTTTTGGATATTCCGGAACGGTACAACCACATGATGCTCTTGCACTTGAGATTAACAAATCCGCTTCCCCAGTATTTTTGAACTTAAAAGTATGTTCCACTTTATCACCTTGCTTAATATCACCAAAATCATATTCCGTTTCTTCAAAAGTCATCACAGGATATTTACCATCAGCTGGTGGTGCTAGTTTTTCAGTTTCAGCTTTTGGCAAAGCTACAGTTCCGTCAGGATTTACAGCATTTGGATCAGCTGGTGCAATTTCCGTTTTTGTAGCATCAATTTTTGATGAAGCATCTTCTTTTTTACAAGCTGTTGCAAAAAATAAAACGGTAATAATCATTAAAAAATTAATTTTTCTTTTCATACTATAAATTTTAAAGTAAACCTCTACCCGATTTTTTTATTTTATCTTCTTTACTAAATTCTTTTACTAAATTATCTAAAATTCCGTTGATAAAAATACTGCTTTTTGGTGTTGAATATTCTTTCGCAATTTCTAAATATTCGTTAATAGTAACTTTCACAGGAATTGAAGGGAATTTTAGAAATTCACAAATTGCCATTTTCAAAATAATAGTATCAATTTCTGCTATTCTTTCTGTATCCCAATTTGGAGTTTTATCAATATATTCTTTAGCTAAATCAACTTCATTCAAAACTGTTTTTCTAAACAACAAGCTAACATATTCTTTGTCTTCTTCGTCTTTGTATAATTTTGTAACTCTAAATTCATCATCTTGAGTTACTTGTTTCAATTGCTTTAAGATTTGAGTATTCACCATAGGAATATCGTCAATCCAAGTCAATTTGTTGTCTTCAATATATTCGTAAAGCTTTTCATTTGGAGCGATAATTTCGGTAAACATATCAACTACAAATTGTTTGTCTTCTTCAAAAGAATTTGTTTTACTCAACATGTATTTTTCATACAAACTACTTTGTTTAACTTCGTTAAGCAATATTAGAATGTAATCATCATTCATTATCCAATTGTCAATTTTTCTCTTTTCTAAAGCAATGCTTATTGAATTGCTATCTTCAAGATTTTGCAAAACCGCATTATTAACAAATTTTTTATTTGGATTTCGTTCTTCTGGAGTTGCTAAGTGTTTTTTGCTAGAAGTTTCTAAAAAAAGAATTTCTTTTTTGCGAAGTTCAATTAGCGATGATATCATTATCAAATATAAATTTGAAATATTGTCAATACTATTGATTAGAAATTTTTCTTCTTTTTCAATATCATCTGAATTTTTTTGGTGCAAAGCATAAATGGATTGCATCACTTTTACTCTAATATGTCTTCGGTTTAACACAGATAAGAACTTTTAAAAATTAACAAAGCGAAAGGAGTTCTTTCGCTTTGCAAAAATAGTATTATTTTAAAAACTGACTATTATTTATTAGCGTTTTCTTTTTTTCTTTGAGCAATTCTGTTCTCAGCTATTTGCATAGCAGCTTGTTGGGTTGTCATATTTTTTTCGTCAGCAAAATTGAAAATCTCTAAAGTGGTATTATAAATATTTTCAGTTCTACGCATTGCTTCAGCTTTATCATATTTTACAATTTCTCCATAAACATTGATAATTCCACCTGCATTTATTAAGAAATCAGGTGCATAAGCAATTTTTCTTTCTCTTAAAATTTTCCCGTGAACAGCTTCAACTGCTAATTGATTGTTGGCAGCACCAGCAATAACTTTGGCTTGTATTTTATATACAGTGTCATCATTAATTGTTGCACCAAGCGCACAAGGTGAATAAATATCTACGTCAGCTGAATATAAATCTGCTCCGTCAAAAATTTTGGCTCCGTATTTTGAAACCATATTTTCCATTTTATCTTGATGAATATCAGAAACATAAACAATTGCTCCTTCATTTGTTAAATAGCTAATCAAAGTTTCTCCAACATGTCCAGTTCCTTGAACTAAGACTTTTTTTCCAGCTAGATTTTCAGTTCCAAATTGATACTTTACTGCTGCTTTCATTCCCATAAAAACACCATAAGCAGTAACTGGAGATGGATTTCCAGAACCACCAATTGATTCAGATATTCCTGTTACGTGTGGTGTTACTTTTCTAATTAAATCCATGTCGGCTGTTGTTGAACCAACATCTTCTGCAGTGATATATTTTCCGCTTAATGAATTTACAAATTCACCAAAACGAGTAATCATTTCTGGAGTTTTATCTAATTTTGAATCACCTATAATAACTGCTTTTCCACCACCAAGATTTAATCCTGTAATAGCTGATTTATAAGTCATTCCACGTGAAAGTCTCAAAACATCATTCAATGCTTCCCATTCGTTAGCATAATTCCACATTCTTGTTCCGCCCAAAGCTGGTCCCATAACTGTGTTGTGAATACCAATTATTGCCTTTAATCCTGTATCTTTGTCGTTACAAAAAACGATTTGTTCGTGATTATCAAATGACAATTGACCAAATACTGGATCCATTTTTTTTAGTTCTACAGGAGTTAAAATTTCTGAAGTCATAGAATAAATTTTAATTGGTATTTTAGTTTTTTCATAAAAACCTTTGGCAAAATTAAAATATTATTCAATAATATTCGATTATATTAGAAATAATTATGAAATTGTTAATAAAATCGATTAATCTCAGCATATCAATAAATTAATTAAAATTGTTTATTTAACACAAAATCTAAACATAACCCAAGTTTTAAAGTACAACAATGAAAGAACTTCAATATCTCAATAAATATTTTGTAAAATATAAATACCATTTCCTTCTTGGCATTTTTATCACCATAGTTGCACAAATATTTTCGCTCTTCACACCAAAATTAATTAGCAAATCATTTAAAGCAATTGAAGAATTTCACAACAATGATATTGGTGCAAGTGTTGTTAAAAATGATTTAGTAAACAACATTCTTTTAATCATTGCTACTACGTTGATTGCAGGCGTTTTAACTTTTTTAATGCGTCAAACTTTAATCGTAATGTCACGTCATGTTGAATTTGATTTAAAAAACGAAGTCTTTCAACATTATGAAGTTTTAGATCAAAATTTCTATAAACGAAATAGAACTGGTGATTTAATGAGTAGAATTAGTGAAGATGTTGGCAAGGTTAGAATGTATGTTGGTCCAGCAGTGATGTACACAATTAATACTATCATCCGATTTGCAGTTGTAATTATATATATGTACAATGTTTCACCACGATTGACATTATATTCACTTTTACCACTACCTTTTTTAGCTTATATCATTTTTAAATTAAGTACTGAAATCAACAAGCGAAGTACAATTTTTCAGCAATATTTATCAAAAATATCGACTTTTTCACAAGAAATTTTTTCAGGAATTCGTGTTGTAAAAGCATATTCCATGGAAAAACAATACCAAGAAAAAATGCACGATTTGGCCATTGAAAGTAAAACCAAAAGCATGAAATTAGCAACAGTTCAATCGCTATTTGGACCATTAATGGTTGCTTTGATTGGAATTAGTAACTTGATTGTTATATACTTCGGTGGAATGATGTATATCAATAAAGAACATGGAATGGAAAATATTGGAACCATTGCAGAGTTTATTCTTTACATCAATATGCTGACTTGGCCAGTTGCTTCGATTGGTTGGGTTTCTTCGTTGGTTCAAGAAGCAGAAGCATCGCAAAAACGTATTAATGAATTCCTAAAAATAGAACCTGAAATTAAAAACAAAGCAACAGAAAATACAACAATTCATGGTGAAATAGAATTCAAAAACGTAACTTTTACTTATGAAGACACTGAAATTACAGCTTTAGACAACATTTCTTTTACCGTAAAAAAAGGAGAAACATTAGCCATTTTAGGAAAAACAGGTTCAGGAAAATCAACTATCCTTTCACTAATTACTAGAATGTATGACATTAAAAATGGAAACATTACGATTGATGACACCGAAATAGACAAAATCAATTTAAATGATTTAAGAAACAGCATTGGGATTGTGCCACAAGATGCCTTTCTTTTTTCGGATACTATAAAAAATAACATTAAGTTTGGAAAAGAAAATGCAACTGATGAAGAAGTTTTTAATGCAGCAAAAACAGCAGTTGTTCATGACAATATTATAAACTTCAACAAACAATACGAAACCATTCTTGGCGAAAGAGGAATAACACTTTCTGGTGGACAAAAACAACGTGTTTCTATTGCAAGAGCAGTTATAAAAAATCCAGAAATTTTGCTTTTTGACGATTGTCTTTCGGCTGTTGATACTGAAACAGAAGAGCAAATTTTGAACAATTTACTAAAAATTTCAAAGGACAAAACAACCATTATTGTTAGTCATAGAGTTTCTTCGGCAAAAAATGCAGACAAAATAATCATTCTCGAAGAAGGAAAAATTATTCAAGAAGGTTCTCATAATCAATTAATAAACCAAGAAGGTTATTATGCCGATTTATATTTGAAACAACTTTCAGAAAAAGAATTAAATTAATTGTTGTTTGGTAACAAAAAAATTACCATTTTTGAACTATATAGAAACACTATTAATTGACCGAAAGAATATGAGAGAAAATGATATGTTAGAAAAAGATGAAATTTTTTCTAAAGTTTTAAGAGCTGGACGACGAACTTATTTCTTTGATGTAAGAGCAACCAAAGCTGATGATTACTACATAACTATCACTGAAAGTAAAAAATTCACCGAAGAAGATGGTTCGTTTCATTTCAAAAAACACAAAATTTATTTATACAAAGAAGATTTTGCCGCTTTTACTGAAATTCTAGAAGAAATGACTTCTTATGTTTTAAACAATAAAGGAGAAGAAGTTATCTCAGAAAGACACCAAAAAGATTTCAAAAAAGAATACCAACAAGAAACTGTTGAAGAAAAAACAACTTCTGAAAAAAGTTTCACCGATATTGATTTTGACGATATTTAATAAAATCACAAAAGCCCAAAATTAAGTTTTTTGGGCTTTTTTATACTTTCAAACATGCAAAAAATTTTAGCTTTTCTTAATAAAAACAGTATTCTAATCAATTCAATCTGTATTGCATTTTGGATTTACATTATTTATGAAAATTACCAAACTGCAAAAGCAGAAAATTCTTTTGATGAAAGAAAAGGGTTTTTCATTATTCCTGTACTTTTTATTTTATTATCAATTTTCAATATATATATGGTTGAAAAACGAAAAAGACGAAACTAACCAATTCGCAAACCATTTTCAACTTTTATATCCGAAGTCAATAAAACAATATCATTATCAGTTCCAACAGAACCAAGAACTAAGCATTCGCTCATGAATGTGCCAATTTGTTTTTTTGGAAAATTGACAACGGCAACAATTTGTTTCCCAACCAAATCTTCTTTAGCATAACGCTTAGTTATTTGTGCTGAAGATTTTTTTATTCCAATTGCTGCACCAAAATCAATCAACAACTGAAAAGCAGGTTTTCTTGCGCTAGGAAAATCATTCACTTCAAGAATAGTTCCTATTCGCATTTCTACTTTTTCAAAATCTTGCCATTGTAATAATTCTTGATTTTCTTTCATTATTAATTTTACAGTTTTTTATATTTTTATTACGAGTTGTACTATGCTACAAATCAATAATATTTTATACATTTAGATTTTGTTGCAATTTATAAAATCTATTAATTGGTTTCTATATGAAAATAGCACTTTTTACCAATGAATTTCCACCCAATATTTATGGCGGCGCAGGAGTTCATATCGATTTTCTTAGTCAAGAATTAAAAAAACTAGCTAAAGTTGAAGTTCGCTGTTTTGGAAATCAAATAGAAGAAAATGACCAACTCAATGTGTTAGGAATTCTACCTTCATTAAACAAAATGGAAGACGAAAATAATCCGCACATTAAAATGTTTCAAAACCTGAGCCGAAATGTAGAAATGTCGCAACATACCTTGGAAGCTGATGTTATTCATTGTCACACTTGGTACACGCATTTAGCTGGAATTTTTTCAAGAGAATTAGTACAATCGCCATTAATTTTAACAACGCATAGTTTAGAAACGCATCGACCGTGGAAAGTGGAACAACTCGGTAACGGCTATTTTCTTTCCCGATGGATTGAAAATCACGCATACAACACAGCCGACGGAATTATCGCCGTTAGCGAGCAAATGAAAACCGATGTTATTGAAGCGTATGGTGTTTCTCCAGAAAAAGTTACTGTAATTCATAACGGAATTGATCCTGAATTTTATAAACCAACGTTTGATAATAATTTATTACTCGAATTAGGAATAAATCCTGATGTTCCGTTTGTTCTTTTCGTAGGCAGAATTACACGTCAAAAAGGAATTTCTCAACTCATTGAAGCCGCACAATATTTTGATGCAACTTGTCAAATTGTACTTTGTGCTGGTGCGCCAGATACACCTGAAATTGCCGCTGAAACCGAACGATTAATCGATAATTTAAAATCAAATCGTGATGGTGTGATTTTAATTTCGGAAATGTTACCAAGAGAAAAAATCAAAGTTTTATACAGTCATGCGCGTGTTTTTGCTTGTCCTTCGCTTTATGAACCGTTTGGTATTATCAATCTCGAAGCGATGTCTTGTGAAACTCCAGTGGTTGGAAGTGCTGTTGGCGGAATTCCAGAAATCATTGTTGAGAATGAAACGGGATATTTAATTCCGTTGGAAAGCATTTCAAGAACTGATTTTAATCCAAAAAATTCAGAAGCATTTCAGAGAAATTTTGCTGAAAAAATAAATCGTTTATTAGCTGATGAAGATTTGGCTAACGCAATGGGGAAAGCAGGAAGACAAAGAGTTTTAGAAAAATTCAGTTGGGAATCGATAGCAAAAACAACTTTCAATTATTACGAAGAAGTGATTTCAAAATTTGAAAAAGAAAAAGCATAAATTAATAAAGAGGAAGATGTTGTTTCTTTCCTCATAACGACATATAAAATGAATAAATCAACATTAGCCATAATTCTTGGTGGCGGACAAGGTTCAAGATTAGCACCATTAACTGAAAGTCGTTCAAAACCAGCTGTTCCAATTGCTGGAAAATACCGTTTGGTTGACATTCCGATTTCTAATTGTATTAATTCCGATATCAAACGCATGTTTGTTTTGACGCAATTTAATTCGGCATCGTTAAACCAACATATAAAAAACACGTATCATTTTAGTCATTTTAGTACGGCTTTTGTAGATATTCTAGCTGCCGAACAAACACCAGACAATCCAACGTGGTTTCAAGGAACAGCCGATGCCGTTCGACAATGTATGACACATTTTTTAAATCATGATTTTGATTATGCTTTGATACTTTCGGGTGATCAATTGTATCAAATGGATTTTAATGAAATGATAAAAGCTCATCATGATTCTGGTGCTTCGATTTCTATTGCTACATTGCCTGTAACGGCTAAAGAAGCTCCGGAATTTGGAATTCTAAAAACCGATGCGGAAAATTATATTACTTCCTTTATTGAAAAACCAAAAGCAGATTTGTTGCCACAATGGACATCGGAAGTTAGTGATGAATCCAAAGCCGAAGGCAAACACTATTTAGCATCGATGGGAATTTATATTTTCAATCGGGATTTGTTGGTCGAATTGATGAAAAATCAAGAAACTAAAGATTTTGGAAAAGAAATTATCCCGCAAGCCATTGGAAAACAAAAAATCCTTAGCTATCAATATGAAGGTTATTGGACAGATATTGGAAATATTGATTCGTTTTTTGAAGCTAATTTAGGTTTAACTGATGATATTCCGAAGTTTAATTTATTCGACAATTCCAGTAAAATTTATACTCGTGCCAGAGTTTTGCCTCCATCAAAAATTACAGGTGCTTCGACTATTGATAAATCAGTTGTTGCGGAAGGTTGTATTATCAATGGAGTTACAATAGAGCATTCAGTAGTTGGAATTAGAAGCCGAATTGGTTATGGTTCAACGATTATTGATTCTTATCTTATGGGTAATGATTATTATCAAAATTTAGAAGAAATCAGAACCAATGTTGAACACGGAATTATAAATATTGGTATTGGCGAACGCTGTTTTATTAGCAATACCATCGTTGATAAAAACTGTAGAATTGGAAATGATGTTCGACTAAACGGCGGAAAACATTTAGAAGATACAAATACAGATTTATATACTGTAAAAGACGGAATTATTGTCGTTAAAAAAGGTGCAGTTTTGCCTAATGGATTTACTGTTTAAAAAAATGCCTCGAAAATTTCGAGGCATTTTTTTTATTATTGCATTGCTACATAATTGAATATTTTCATTCCATCAGTTTCAGAAAGTTTTGCTTTTTTTCTCATATCTTCTACAATTGGTTTCCATTTTTCTGCCGAAAAAGCTTTGGTATCATATAATTCGTGACATTTATTACAGTTGTTTTCATATAATGTTTTTCCTTCCATCAATTCTGGATTTAAAACCGTTGCAAAAACTACTGCTTTTGGTTCTTCTTTTTTAGCAACTTCTGTCGGAATGCTTGATTTTGATGCACAAGAGTAAATTAGTACGGATAAAATTGCTAATAGTGTAATTTTTAATTTCATGGTTTATTGGTTTTTAAGTTAAAGTAAAACTATAAAAAAACCCGATAGAAATACTATCGGGTTGATTTATTAAGTAAAAATTAATTTAATATTACTTCACATCCATCAATTCTACATCAAAAATCAATGTAGCATTTGGTGGAATTACACCTCCAGCACCAGCTGAACCATATCCTAAATAAGACGGAATTACAAAACGAGCTTTATCGCCAACTTGCAACAAAGCAATACCTTCATCCCAACCTTCAATAACATGACCTTTTCCTAATGGAAATTCAATTGGTTTTTTTCTTGGATAAGATGAATCAAATACTTTACCAGTTTCTAATGAACCTTCGTAGTGAACCGAAACTGTTTTTCCTTTTTCAGCTTGTTTTCCGTTTCCTTTTTGAATCATTTTATAACGTAAACCGCTTTCTGTTTTTTCAAAACCAGCAGCTAATTTTTCCATTGCTTCTTCAGCTTGCTTTTTTGCTTCTTCAATTCTTCTTAAACGTGAACCTTCAAAAGTTCTAAACGCTTCGATAGCATTCCATTTTTGAGCTTCTTCGCCTACTCTAACAATTTCAATAGTTTCAAGAACATCGCCTTGCGCAACAGCATCAACAATATCTTGACCTTCAACTACATTTCCAAAAACTGTATGTTTGTTATCTAACCAATTCGTTGGAACGTGCGTTATAAAAAACTGTGAACCATTACTTGCTGGACCAGAATTTGCCATTGACAAAACGCCTGGTTTATCGTGTTTTAATGTTGGGTGAAACTCATCATCAAAACTATAACCTGGACCACCAGTTCCAATTCCTTGAGGACAACCACCTTGAATCATAAAATCTGGAATAACTCTGTGGAATTTTAATCCGTCATAATAAGGTTTTCCCATTGGTTTTGCAGAATTTTCTAATTGTCCTTCGGCTAAACCAACAAAGTTACCAACTGTTCCTGGCGTTAAATCGTGTGTAAGTTTTACTAAAATCGAACCTTTTGAAGTGTTGAATTTTGCGTATATTCCGTTTTCCATTGTATTTTTTTAAAAATTTTGTGCAAATTTACGAATAAAAAATTGAGAAACTATTGGCTTTAAATTACATTTGATTTCCAAATAAGACGAAAATGGAAAATCACGACAATTATATACAATTAAATAAAGAAACTTGGAACAAGAAAACAGAAGTTCATGTTGAATCGGAGTTTTATGATAATGAAAGTTTTCTTAATGGAAAATCTACTTTAAACGATATTGAATTACAACTTCTTGGCGATGTTTCGGGCAAAAAGATTTTGCATTTGCAATGTCATTTTGGACAAGATAGTATTTCGTTAGCGCGACTTGGCGCAAAAGTTACTGGCGTTGATTTATCGGATAAAGCGATTGAAAAAGCTACTGAATTTGCAGAAAAACTAAATGCTGAT
>Ga0075152_10003588_pt1 | contig 10792 bp, 12 predicted proteins | sample JI61114C2DNA_FD_70964 | JGI IMG/M metagenome (GOLD analysis project Ga0075152, IMG submission 70964) | Wastewater effluent complex algal communities from Wisconsin, to seasonally profile nutrient transformation and Carbon sequestration -... | ecosystem: Engineered > WWTP > Effluent > Algae...
TCAGCGAGGCTGATCCATCACCACGACGGTGTGCATGATCTTGTCGGCGATGGTCTGCTTCTTGGCGTCCCACAGCGGGAACAGGTAGCCGATGCCGCAGATGACGCCGTCGACGAAGTGCGCGATCTGGCGGACGATCGCCATCGGGAAGCCGACGGGCTGACCCGTCGCCTCGCTGACGAGACGGGTCTTGGCGATCTGCTTGCCGAACGACTGGCCGGTCGTGCCCTGCTTCCAGCCGCTGTTGAAGATCACCCAGGCCAGGCTGAGCAGCTGGAGCAGGTAGTAGACCGGTCCGGCCGCCGTCACCGTACCGGTCGTGCCGTCGACCTGGGGGGCGAAGGGCATCGACAGCAGGTAGATGACGAGGCTGGGGGCCGCGTAGTCGACGAGGCCGCCCAGTGCGCGAGTTCCCCAGTTCGCGAGTTGGCCGGTGGCCGGCGTCGGGGCGTAGGAGCCGGGGGCCTGATAGGGGTAGGGCTGGCCGGGCGCCTGGTAGGGCTGTGCCGGCGGCTGGTAGGCCTGGCCGGGGGCCTGGTAGGGCTGTGCGGGCGGCTGGCCGGGGGCCTGGTAGGGCTGTGCCGGCGGCTGGTAGGCCTGGCCCGGGGCCTGGTAGGGCTGGCCGGGGACGTAGGGGTTGTTCTGCGCCGGCGGCTGGTAGGGCTGGCCGGGGACGTAGGGGTCGTTCTGAGGGTTCGGGTTCTCGGACGTCATGAGGTCGCCTTCTGTAGTCGTGGGGGGTTGTTCCGAAGTGCACCCGCACGCTACCCGACCCGGCCGCGCACGCGCGACGGGTGTGATAATCGAGACCGTGACCGACTCCCACCCCGACGCTGCCCGGGTCGCGGCTCGCGCCGCGTTGGGCCGCCTGGCCGCGTTCGGAGCGGCCGGGGGCGTGCTGAGTGCGCTCGGTGCTGCCGGGATCGGGGTCCCGTGCCCCTGGCGTCTGCTCACCGGGACGCTGTGCCCTCTATGCGGGGCGACTCACCTCGGCGTCCGGCTGCTGCATCTCGACATCCCGGGCGCGTTCGCCGCGAACCCCTTCGTGTTCGCCGCGTTGCTCGTGCTCGCGGGACTGGGCGTGGCCTGGTCGGTCGCGGCGCTGGGCGGCCCCGGCGTCCGCCTCCCGGCGTGGGTGACGCCGTCGGCGGATCGCCGGTGGCTGGCCATCGGCGTCCTGGCCGTCACCTACGCCGTGCTGCGTAACGTCTGGTGACGCGGGCGGCTCAGGCGTCCAGCATGTCGCCCGTCGCGTACTCGGCGAACGCGGGCAGGTCGAGCTGGCCGGAGCCGGAGACCCCGATCAGGATCACGGGGGACTCGCCCTTGGCGGTCGCCTCCTTGACCTGCCGGATCGCGCCGGCGATGGCGTGGGACGACTCGGACGCGGGCACGATGCCCTCGGCGCGGGCGAACAGCGTCCCGGCCTCGAACGCCTCACGCTGCTTGATCGCGATCGCGCTGATCAGGCCCTCGTGGTAGCAGTGCGACACCAGCGGCGACATGCCGTGGTAGCGCAGGCCGCCGGCGTGGACCGGGTCCGGGACGAAGTCGCTGCCCAGGGTGTACATCTTCAGCAGCGGCGTCATGCCGGACGAGTCGCCGAAGTCGTAGCGGTACTCGCCCTGCGTCAGCGACGGGGCCGCGGCCGGCTCGCAGGCCACGATCTTGACCTCGCTGTGGCCGAGCAGGTTCTGCCGGATGAACGGGAACGAGATGCCCGCCAGGTTCGATCCGCCGCCGGCACAGGCGAACAGGTAGTCCGGGGCGTCCTCGCCGAACACCGCCAGCTGCTTGTGCGCCTCCTGGCCGATGATCGTCTGGTGCAGGCAGACGTGGTTGAGCACGGAGCCGAGGGCGTAGGAGGCGTCCGGGTCCTGCACGGCGAGCTCGATGGCCTCGGAGATCGCCATGCCGAGCGAGCCCGTGGTGCCGGGGAAGCGCTCGTTGAGGGCGCGCCCGGCCGCGGTCGTCATCGACGGGGACGGGGTCACGGACGCTCCGAAGACCTGCATGAGCAGGCGGCGGTAGGGCTTGCCCTCGTAGGTGTTGCGGACCTGGAAGATGTCGCACGACATGCCGAAGACCTGCGTGGCGAACGCGAGCGCGGCGCCCCATTGGCCCGCCCCGGTCTCGGTGGTGAGCCGCGACTTGCCGGCGACCTTGTTGTAGAACGCCTGCGGGACGGCCGAGTTGGTCTTGTGCGAGCCGACCGGGCTTTCGCCCTCGTACTTGTAGTAGATGCGCGCGGTCGTGCCGAGAGCCTTCTCGAGGCGGCGGGCCCGGTGGAGCGGGGAGGGACGCCAGAGGCGGTAGATCTCCTGGACCTCGTTCGGGATCTCGATCCAGCGCTCCGCGGACGCCTCCTGCTCGATCAGGCCCATCGGGAAGATCGCCGTCATGTCCTCGGGGGCCAGCGGCTCCTTGGTGCCCGGGTGCAGGTGGGGCGCCGGGGGCGTGGGGAGGTCCGCGACGATGTTGTACCAGTGCGTCGGGATGTCGGACTCGTCGAGGAACACCTTTGTCTTCAGATCGCTCACGGGGCGAACTGTGCCACCTCGGCCCGCCGCGTGGGGTCCGGTTCGACGGTCGGACGCCGTCGGCCCGGCCCCCGCGGGGCGTTCGTCAGCGGAGCCGCTGGACCCAGGCCTCGACGGCGTCCACGGTGCGGGGGATCGCCTCCGACAGGACGCGGCAGCCGTCGGCGGTGATGACGATGTCGTCCTCGATCCGGACGCCGATGCCGCGGAGTTCCTCGGGCACCAACAGGTCGGTGGCCTTGAAGTACAACCCCGGCTCGACGGTCACGACCATCCCGGGCCGCAGCGTGTCGCCGCGCTCACGCTCGCTGCGGGCGTGGCCGCAGTCGTGGACGTCGAGGCCCAGATGGTGCGAGGTGCCGTGGACCATCCACCGCCGGTGCTGCCCGCCGGTGTAGGGGTCGAGGGCCTCGTCCACGGTGACGGGCAGCAGCCCCCACTCGTGGAGCCGCTCGGCGACCACCCGCACGGCCGCGTCGTGGATCGCCACGTGCGGCACCCCGGGCCTGGCGGCGGCGATGGCCGCCGCGTGGGCGTCCAGGACGGCCTGGTAGACGCGCCGCTGGGGCTCGGTGAAGGTTCCCGAGACCGGCAGCGTCCGGGTGACGTCGCCGGTGTAGAGGGAGTCGACCTCGACGCCGGCGTCCACGAGCAGCAGTTCGCCTTCGGCGACGGCGCCGTCGTTGCGCGTCCAGTGCAGCGTGCAGGCGTGGTCGCCGGCCGCCGCGATGGTCTCGAAGCCGATCCCGTTGCCGAGGTGCCGGGCGTGCAGGTTGAAGACGCCCTCGATCCAGCGCTCGCCGCGGCCGCGCGCGACGGCGTCCCCGATCGCGGCGACGACCCCGTCGAAGGCGGACGCGGTCGCGTCGCACGCGCGCTGGAGTTCCGCGACCTCGAAGTCGTCCTTGACCAGCCGCTGCTCGGACAGGTGGCGGGCGAGGCCGGCGTCGGCGTCCGGGCCCTCGGGACGGCCGTGGGCCGCGCGCAACGCGTCGACGAGGGCGTCGAGCGTGGCGTCCAGTCCGCGCAGGACGCGCAGAGGCGTGGCCCCCGCGCCGGCGGCGACGGCGTCCGGCAGTTCGGCGATGGGGCGGCAAGTGAGCCCGGTGAGGGTGGCCATGTCGTCGAGGGACTCGCGCGTCCCGACCCACATCTCGCCGTAGCGGTGGTCGGCGTAGAACGCCGAGTCGGTGCGGGGGGCGCGCGGCTTGAAGTAGAGGACGCCCACGTGCCCGTCGGCGGTGGGCTCCAGGACGAGGGCGGCGTCCGGCTCGCGGTCGGTGCCGAGACCGGTCAGGTAGGCGAAGTCGGCGTCCGCGCGGAAGGTGAAGTCGCAGTCGGCGTTCCGCGCCTTCAGCCCTCCGGCGGGGATCACGAGGCGTTCGCCCGGGAAGGCCGCGCCGAGGGCGTCCCGGCGGGCGGGCGTGAAGGCCGCGGCCGGGAAGGCGGGGGCGGGGGCGTCCGGGTAGGGCGCCCAGTCGCGCGGGATGAACTCCGCGAAGGCCTCGGTGAACCGGGGCGGCTGGGGGCGGTCGTCGGCGTCCGACATCGTGGCTTCCTTCGTCTGGTCGGTCAGGGCGTCAGCTGTTCCAGCGCAGGACGGCCCAGGACTCCTTCTCCCGGCCGAGGACCGACACGGAGGCGACCTCGACCGGGAAGCTCTGCCCGAAGATGATCGGGAAGTCGAGCCAGGCGAGCGCCAGCACCCGGGACGCGTGCCCGTGGCCGAAGCAGATGGCCTTCTCGACGCCGGAGTCGCGGACGCGCTCGACGACGCGCGTCAGGCGGCGCCGCACCTCGAGGGCGTCTTCGCCGCCGGGGCAGCCGTTGTACCAGATGCGCCAGCCGTGGTGCAGCGCCCGGATCTGGTCCGACGTCATGCCCTCGTATTCGCCGTAGTTCCACTCGGCGAGGTTCGAGTCCACGACGTAGTCGCCGAAGCCCGCGAGGCGCGCGGTGTCCTGCGCGCGCTTGCGGGGGCTGCACAGCACCAGGCCGAAGTCGGCGCGGTTGAGGCGGGTGCTCAGCGCGCGCGCCTGCTCCTCGCCGTGCGGCGTCAGATCCAGGTCGGTGGTCGACGTGTGCTGGCCGGACTTGCTCCAGGCGGTTTCGCCGTGGCGGACGAGGTAGAGGTCGGTCATGGGTCACATCATTGCCCCTTCGGCCGTCCCGTGCACTGCGGCCGCACAGCTCGCACGGGCCCGCGCGACGAGCGCTGAGGCGTAAGGTTCCCCCGGACGCCCATGGTCACCGCAGTCGTGGTGCCCGGCGACGACGGATCTGAGAGGACCTCCCATGAAGGCTGCTCCCGAGGCGCAGCGGCGGCTGCTCGACCTGCAGGCCGTCGACACGGCTGTCGGCCAGGTGACCCACCGTCGCCGGCAGCTTCCGGAGCACGCCCAGATCGCCGCGGCGCAGGCGGCCCGCTCGTCGCTGACCGAGCAGATCACGGCCGCGAAGACGCGCGTCTACGACCTGGACCTGGAGCAGACCAAGGCCGAGTCCGACCTCGCCCCGGTCCGCGAGCGGCTCGCACGCGACCGGACGCGCGTCGACGACGGCTCGATCACCGATCCCAAGCAGCTCCGCGCCCTGCTGGAGGAGATCGCGCACCTGGAACGCCGCATCTCCGAGCTCGAGGACTCCGAACTGGAGGTCATGGAGCGCCTGGAGGCGTCCCAAGGCGAGCTCGCCGAGCTGACGGCGCGGAAGTCGGCCGGCGAGGACGAACTGCGCGCGCTGATGGCCGCGCGCGACGCCCAGCTGGCCGTCATCGACGAGGAGCTGGCCTCGCACGCGACCGAGCGCGCCGCGCTGGCCGCCACCATCCCGGCCGACCTGCTGGCGGCCTACGCCAAGACCGCCGAGCGATCGGGCGGAACGGGCGCCGCCCTGCTGCAGCACGGCCGCTGCACCGGCTGCCAGCTGACGCTGACCCCGGCCGACCTGGGCAAGTTCCGGGCCGCGCCGGCCGACGAGGTGCTGCGGTGCGAGGAGTGCAACAGGATCCTCGTCCGGGTGCCGTGATCCCGGCGGCCTGACCGCGCCCGGGTGTGTGCGGGCGTGTCCTCGGCGTTCCCTCAGGCGTGCTCTGACAAGGTAGGACGCGAGGAAGGGAGCCAGGAGTGGTTCAGTTGCATTTCGCCGTCGCCGAGGACGTCCCGGCGCCGCTGAAGGACGGTGTCGCTCGGCTGCGTGAGGCGCTCGGCGTCCCGGCCGGCTTCCCGCCGGAGGTCGAGGCGGAGGTCGAGGCGGAGGCCGAGGCGGCGGCGTCCGGCGTCGAACTGCCGGACGCGGACCGCACCGACATCGAATTCGTCACGATCGACCCGCCCGGGTCGATGGACCTCGACCAGGCCCTGCACATCGAGCGGGCCGGCGACGGCTACACCGTGCACTACGCGATCGCGGAGGTCGCGGCGTTCGTGCGTCCCGGCGGCGCCATCGACGCCGAGTGCCACGCGCGCGGCGAGACCCTGTACGCGCCCACGCTGCGGACGCCGCTCCACCCGGCCGTGCTGAGCGAGGGGGCGGCGTCCCTGCTGCCGGGACAGGTGCGTCCGGCGCTGCTCTGGGAGATCTCGTTGGACGCCGCGGGTGCGATCACCGCCGCGAAGGTCACGCGGGCGCGGGTGCAGAGCCGGGAGAAGCTGACGTACGAGGGTGTCCAGGCACAGTTGGACGGTGGGACGGCGTCCGAGTCGCTGAACCTGCTGAAGGAGGTCGGCCTTCTGCGGCAGGCCCAGGAGGTCGCGCGCGGCGGCGTCAGCCTGCAGGCGCCGGAGCAGCAGGTCGTCGCGGACGGCGACGTGTGGACGCTGGAGTACCGCGTCACCCTGCCCGTCGAGGACTGGAACGCGCAGATCTCCCTGCTCACCGGGATCGCGGCTGCCTCGCTGATGGTGGGGGCGAAGATCGGGATCCTGCGGACGCTGCCCCCGGCGCAGCAGGGTGACATCGACCGGCTACGGCACATCGCCAAGGGGCTGGGCCTGAGGTGGCCAGGGGCGATGGGCTACCCCGAGTTCGTGCGGTCGCTGGACCCGGCCGTGCCCGGGCAGGCCGCGATGCTGACGTCGTGCACACGGCTGTTCCGGGGCGCCGGGTATGCCGCGTTCGACGGGACGCCGCCCGCCCAGCCGCTGCACGCGGCACTGGCGACGACCTACGCGCACTGCACGGCGCCGCTGCGGCGGCTGGTCGACCGGTACTCCGGCGAGGTGTGCCTGGCGATCTGCGCCGGTCAGCCCGTGCCCGAGTGGGTGCGCGCGGCGCTGCCCGCGCTGCCGGCCGAGATGGAGGCCGCGGACGCCCGCGCGAAGAAGTACGAGCGAGGCATCGTCGACCTGGTGGAGGCGCTGGTCCTCCAGCCGCACATCGGCGAGACGTTCACCGGGATCGTCATCGAGACCGACCCCCGCGGGGGCGGTGGGATCGTGCAGCTCGCGGACCCCGCCGTCGAGGCGCGCGTCAAGGGCGCCGTGAAGCTCGGCGCCCAGGTGCAGGTGACTCTCCTGTCGGTCGATCTCGGGACCGGCGTCGTGGAGTTCCGGGCGGCGTAGGGACGCTCGCTTGCCGACTGGCCGCCCCGGGCACAACCAACACGGTATTTCGCGACTCAACGGAACCCGTCGCGACCGGGCACGCTCAGAGGTCGAGTGAGCGGACGCTCACTCGCGAACTGACGTGTTGGACGCACCCGGGAGGACCCCGCCCGGGTCGGCGTGCGGGAACGGCTGGGCAGGCACGGGCGGCGTGCCATAGGCTCGTGCCGCCGGGCGGCGTCCATCGATGACGGCGGTCCAGGCAGGGAAGGCACCCCGGATGAGCCCCACGGGCCATGATCGCAACGAGACGCCGCGGATCATCGCGGCCCTGTGCGAGCGGGCCCTCAAGGTCACGGCGCCCGCCGGGCTCGGCGGGCTCTCGGTCGCCATGCACACGCCGGGGCTGATCGACGAGCTGCTTTACGCCTCCGACCCCGTCGCCCTGTCGCTCTTCGAGATGCAGAGCCTGCTGGGCGAGGGGCCGAGCGTCGAGGCGCAGCGGGCCAACACGATGCGCCTCGAGGGCGATCTGAGGCACGATCCCCACGAGGGGAGATGGGTCGGCGTCGGACGCGAGATCAGCCGACTCGGCGTCCAGGCGGTGTGGTCGGTCCCGCTGCAGGTGGGCGTCATGTGCCTGGGGGTGCTCACCCTGCACGGGCGGCGGCCGGTCGACGCGGACGGGCCCCTCCTGAAGGTGGTCCTGAAGCTCGCGGACTCCCTCGTGGCCGCCATGCTGTCGCCCGCTGCCACGGACGCCGACCCGCAACTCGCGCTGAGCGACATCCCCGGACGGCGCGTCCAGATCCATCAGGCCGCGGGCATGGTGATGGTGCAGTTGGGCGTCTCGCTGGGCGACGCCATGCTCGCGCTCCGAGGCGCCGCCTACGGCTCGGAACGGCCCCTGCTCGACGTGGCGGACGACATCGTCCACCGGCGGCTTCGACTGGACGGGAGCCCTAACGGGGGCGTCCCAGAGGAGAGTGATCCGAATGACAGCTGAGTCCGGTGACACGGCGGTGCGGAGTCTGCCCACCGACACTTTGGTGTCCCTGGCCGACTCGCTGGTGGACGGCTCCGACGCGGTCGATCTCGCCGATCGCGTCGTCCGGGACTGCCTCCGGTTGGAGGGGGTCGCCGAGGCGGCCATTGTCCTGGACGACCTGCGCGGCAACGTGCGGGTCCTCGCCAGCTCCACCGAGGACGGTCAATTGGCGGCGCTGCTCGAGGACGGCGGCCTCGCGGCGTCCGAGTTCGAGGAGCGGCTCCGGGCGTGGGGCTGACCGCCCGCTGCGTGGTGCCCATGCGCTTCCGCGACCGCACCATCGGGGAGGTCAACCTCTTCTGCCGCGGCGGCGGGCTGAGCGAGACGCAACTCGGGGACGCGCGGCTGCTGGCGAGCCTCGCCACCGTCGCCCTGCTGACGCACCGGGCCCTGGATCGGCGCGAGGCGGTGGTCCAGCGGCTCCAGTCGGTGCTGAACGACCGCATCACCATCGAGCAGGCCAAGGGTGTGGTGGCCGAACGCGAGTCGCTGACCCCGTCCGTGGCGCTGCAACGGCTGCGCGACGAGGCGGAACGCGACCGGGTGACCCTGTCCGCCGTCGCTCACCGCGTCGTCACGGATCAGGAGCGCCGGGCCCGGCCGGGCCCGCCTCCGGGGTCGTAGGCCGGCGGCGTCCCGGCGGACGGGAATCGAATCGGGACGCCGAGGGTTGACGTTTCCGAGCGGGGATCCGTCCTGTCGGCGGCGCCCCGTAGCCTTCTTGCACGCGAGGCACCCCGGCACTGCACGACGAAAGGCGCCCGATGATCAGGTTCGCGGACGTCCGCAAGGTCTACCCCGACGGCACCGTCGCCGTCGACGGGCTGTCCTTCGAGGCGCCCACGGGCAGGATCACGATGCTCGTCGGGCCGTCCGGGTGCGGCAAGACCACCTCGCTGCGCATGATCAACAAGATGATCGAGCCGACGTCGGGCTCGATCGCGATCGACGGACGCGACACCTCCACCATGGACGCCGACGAGTTGCGCCGCGGCATCGGCTACGTCATCCAGAGCGGCGGGCTCTTCCCGCACCGGACGGTCGTCGACAACATCGCCACCGTCCCCCTGCTGCTGGGCTGGGGCAGGGCCCGCGCCCGCGTCACGGCCATGGAGCTCCTGGAGCGGATGGGGCTGTCGGCGTCCCTCGCCAAGCGCTATCCGAGCCAGCTGTCGGGCGGGCAGCAGCAGCGCGTCGGCGTCGCCCGGGCGCTGGCAGCCGACCCGCCGGTGATGCTGATGGACGAGCCGTTCAGCGCCGTCGACCCGCAGGTGCGCGACCAGTTGCAGGACGAGTTCCTGCGCCTCCAGGGCGAGCTCGGCAAGACCATCGTGTTCGTCACCCACGACATCGACGAGGCGGTCAAGCTCGGCGACCAGGTGGCGGTGTTGCGAGTCGGCGGCACGCTGGCGCAGCTCGCGTCCCCCGACCGACTGCTGGCCGACCCGGCCGACGACTTCGTCGCCGACTTCATCGGACGCGACCGCGGCTACCGCGGGCTCGCCTTCGCCGCGACGCATGACCTCCCGATCCGGTCCGAGCCGACGGTCCGGCTGGGCACCGGCTCGGACGCCGCCCGCGCGGCGGCGTCCGGACGCCGGTGGCTGCTGGTGGTCGACGACGCGGACGCCCCGGCGGGCTGGGTGGAGCCGGCCCGGCTCGGGGCGACGGTCGAGCGCGCCGACCTGCACCGCGGCGGGACGGTCGCGAAGGCGTCCGGCTCGCTGCGCGCGGCGCTCGACGCCGCCTTGTCCTCGCCGAGCCGCCGCGGCGTCCTCGTCGACGACTCCGGACGCCTCGTCGGCACCGTCGCCGCGGCCGACGTTCTCACCGAGATCGAGCGGGACCCCGGGGAGGCCACGTGAGCTGGTTCCTCGGGCACCTGGGGCTGGTGGCGTCCCTGTTGGCCACGCACGCCTACCTGGCGGTCGTGCCGCTGATCCTCGGGCTGGCGCTCGCGCTGCCGCTCGGGTGGCTGGCCCGCCGCGTCCCGGCGCTCTACACGCCCCTGGTCGCGGTGACCGGACTGCTGTACACGATCCCGTCGCTGGCGCTGTTCATCTTGATGCCGCTGGTCCTCGGCACGCTGACGCTCGACCCCGTCAACGTGATCGTCGCCCTCACGGTCTACACGGTGGCGTTGCTGGTGCGCACGGTGGCCGACGGGCTCGGCGCCGTCCCGGAGACGGTGCTGCAGGCGGCGACGGCGATGGGCATCGGACGCGTCCGGCGGTTCTTCACCGTCGAGCTACCGCTGGCCGTCCCGGTCATCTCGGCCGGGCTGCGGGTGGCGGCGGTGAGTAACGTGTCGATCGTGTCGGTGGCGGCGCTGATCGGCGTCAGCCAGCTCGGCTCGCTGTTCACCGACGGCTTCGCGCGCGACTTCCTGGTCCCGATCGTCGTCGGCATCCTTGCGTCGCTGCTGCTGGCGCTGGCCCTGGACGCCGCCATCTCCGGGCTGACCAGGCTCGCGACCCCGTGGCTCACCGTGCGGAGGGCGACGTGAACCTCCTCTGGGCGTACCTCTCGGACCCGGTGCACTGGCAGGGCGGGGCCGGCATCCCGGCGCGGCTGGGCCAGCATCTGGCCTACTCGGGCGTGACGCTCCTGATCGCGGCCGCGATCGGCGTCCCGCTCGGGCTCTGGATCGGCCACACCGG
>Ga0075152_10003591_pt1 | contig 10790 bp, 4 predicted proteins | sample JI61114C2DNA_FD_70964 | JGI IMG/M metagenome (GOLD analysis project Ga0075152, IMG submission 70964) | Wastewater effluent complex algal communities from Wisconsin, to seasonally profile nutrient transformation and Carbon sequestration -... | ecosystem: Engineered > WWTP > Effluent > Algae...
TGCTCACAGGCATTCTTAAACGGTCCGTTTTACCACACCGGTTTTAAAATGAATTATACGCATAAAAAATTCGGTATGATGGTAGGTTTCTTTAATGATACCGATACAAAATCTGACGGAGACAGAAATAAATATGTAGGTGCACAATTAAGCTATGCTGATGATAAAACATCTTTATACATCAATTATCTGGGTGGAAACCAAATGGATAAAAACACAGATACATTGAATAAATTGAATTACAAAAACGGTCTGGACTTAACATTCTCAACTCGTATCAAAGGAAAAGGAACAATTGCATTAAATGCTGCCTATTATATGTACCGCAACAAAACATTAGCAGATCCATCCACCATCAACCGCCCTAAATACTATACTGCTTACTTATATGGTAATGTTGATTTAGGTAAAAAAGGCAATGGAAAGATTGGTGCACGCGTTGGTTATTTTAACAATACAGATGCTATTGCACTGGATGCGGTTTCAGCTCATATCGCAGACTTTACGTTAACAGGTCACTATAACATCGGACCATTACGTCTGGTACCTGAATTCAGATTAGACTATTCAACTGAAAAAGTATTCTTAAAACGAAACGGAGATCCTGGCAATCTGCAGACTACATTAAGTCTGGCAGCTATAGTTGGATTCTAAAAATAATTTATTTACTACTTGCATACTTTCAGAGCCCGGATTTCTATCCGGGCTATTTTTTTTAAAACATGAGCAGAGTCGGAAAATATTCGGTAAAAAAATTATCTTTGCAATCTTCATTCACATTTTGGCCACGTGTTGAAATTGGTAGACAAGCTACTTTGAGGTGGTAGTACCCGAAACGGTGTGCTGGTTCGAGTCCAGTCGTGGTCACAAAAGTCTGAAGCAGAAGTTCTTTAATGCCCGGGTGGAGAAATTGGTAGACTTACCAGATTCAGGTTCTGGCGCTGTAAAAGGCATGCAGGTTCGAGTCCTGTTCCGGGCACTTTTTTATTTTAATTCATTCATCGCAATCCAGGCCATCAGTCCTGCACCAATTTTTAAGCAATTTTCATCTACGTCAAATGTAGGTGTGTGTATGGGTGAAGTGATTCCTTTAGCAATATTTCCGGTACCTAATCTATAAAAACAGGCAGGCACTACTTGCGAGTAATAAGAGAAATCTTCTGCAGTCATGCGCGCAGGCATTTCTTCTACATTGGCTTCACCTAAATATTGTTTGGCTAACTCAAACGCTGTTGATGTAGTGCTTTCATCATTCTTTAAAAACGGATAGCCGATATCAATCAACACATCACAACTGCCACCAAAACTTGCTGCAGTATTGTTGCAAATCAACTTAATTTTTTCATGCGCTTCAACACGCCATTTTTCATCAAAGGTTCTGAACGTTCCTTCCAGCCTAACTTCATCCGGAATAATATTGGTAGCACCATTTGCAATAAATTTACCAATACTCAATACACTTGGCAACGTTGGATTTGCATTTCTGCTTACTACACTTTGCAGCGCAATTACAACGTGAGAGGCAATTAAAACAGGATCTATTGCTAAATGCGGCACCGCGCCATGTCCGCCTTTTCCTTTCACCGTAATATAGATTTCATCGCAGCTGGCCATAGCAATACCACTTTTAAAAGCGACCTTTCCGGTTTCTAACTGCGGCAATACATGTTGTCCGTAAATAGTTTCTACTCTCGGATTTTCCAGTACGCCTTCTTTTATCATAATAGAAGCACCGCCGGGCAGTTTTTCTTCTGCCGGTTGGAAAATCAGTTTGATGGTGCCTTCAAATTCTTCTTTTATTTCATTCAGTATTTTTGCAGCACCCAGCAAAGAAGTGGTGTGTACATCATGTCCGCAGGCATGCATTACCCCTTTGTTTTGGGACACATATTCCGTGGTGTTTTTTTCTTCAATGGGCAGGGCATCCATATCTCCTCGTAAGGCAATTATTTTAGAGGAAGCATTTTTACCTTTTATTAAACCAACTACACCATGTCCGCCAATATTTGTTTGATGTTCTATGCCAAATTCGGTTAGTTTTTTAGCGATAAATTTTGACGTTTCCACTTCTTCGTAACTCAGTTCCGGATGAGCATGCAGATGCCTTCGAATAGCCACCATTTCATTAAAATAAGTATCTGCTAAATTTTTTATTTTATCTTTTAAATCCATAATTCCGTAAATTCGTTCTGTTGTAATGCTTACAAGTGAATAAAAATAAACATTTTCAAATTAATACTTCCGAAAAAATCGGAATTCAAATTTTCAAATTACAATATGAATAATTTTGATTTAATAGTAATAGGATCCGGGCCAGGTGGCTATGTAGCAGCGATTCGCGCATCACAATTAGGTATGAAAGTAGCTGTGGTGGAAAAAGAAAGTCTGGGTGGTATTTGTTTAAACTGGGGCTGTATTCCCACCAAAGCTCTCTTGAAATCTGCACAGGTATTCGATTATTTAAATCATGCGAAAGATTATGGAATTGAAGTTGCAGAGGCTAAAGCCAATTTTCCGGAAGTGATTAAACGAAGCAGAAGTGTAGCAGAAGGCATGAGTAAAGGCGTGCAGTTTCTGATGAAGAAAAATAACATAGAAGTGATTTACGGATATGGAAAAGTGTTGCCCGGCAAGCGTGTGGAAGTAACTTTAACGGAAGGCGGTATCAAAATATACAAAGCAAATAACGTGTTGCTGGCAACCGGTGGCAGAGCAAAACAATTGTTCTCCTTGCCGATTGATGGTAAAAAAATAATTGATTACAGAAAAGCAATGGTACTGCCTGAATTACCAAAAAATATGGTCATTGTCGGTGCTGGTGCTATTGGTGTGGAGTTTGCTTATTTCTATCAAACCATGGGTACGCAGGTAACACTGATAGAATTTTTCGATACTATTTTACCGTTGGAAGATAAGGAGGTTGGAAAAACGCTGGAGAAAATTTACACTAAAAAAGGAATGACTATTTTAACGTCCTCCAAAGTATTGTCTACAAAAATAGATAATGAGAAGGTACAGTTGCTGGTAAACACCAAAACAGGGGAGCAAGTAATAGAAACGGATATTGTGCTGAGTGCGGCCGGTGTGGTGGCCAATATTGAAAACATCGGGTTAGAATTATGCGGAATTCAAACAGAAAATGATAAGGTAAAAGTGAATGCTTTTTACCAGACAAATGTGGAAGGCGTATATGCCATCGGTGATATTGTAAAAGGACAGGCTTTAGCGCATGTGGCGAGTGCAGAAGGGATTATCGCCGTAGAACACATGGCGAATCATCTTCCGCAACCGCTGGATTATGGCAACATTCCTGGTTGTACCTACTGTTCGCCGGAAGTGGCAAGCGTTGGGATTACAGAGCAAAAAGCAAAAGAGAAAGGCTTAGATATTTTAGTAGGGAAATTCCCGTTTTCTGCGAGCGGAAAAGCCAAAGCTGCAGGAAAATCAGATGGTTTCGTAAAATTAATTATTGATAAAAAATACGGCGAAGTATTGGGCGCACATTTTATCGGTGAAAATGTGACGGAAATGATTGCGGAAATAATCGTTGCCAGAAAGTTAGAAACAACCGGTATGCAGATTCTAAAATCCGTACATCCGCATCCAACGATGAGTGAAGCCATTATGGAAGCTGCAGCCGCAGCTTACGGAGAAGTGATACACCTGTAATAGAATAAATTAAAATAAAAAAGCGAACTCATTGAGTTCGCTTTTTTATTTTATCAATCAGAAAACTTATCGAATGATATATAGTTTTCCATAACCGTGTTTAAAGTATTTATCAATCGAAGATTGTTTTACCTCTGTCGTTGTTCCGTCTAAATTTCTCGTCATTACACGGTAAAAATAAACACCATTTGCTAAACGGTCGCCGAAGTTATCTGTACCATCCCATTTATAATCGGTTACGTTAGTACCAACATGCAAATTACCCAGCTGTTCTCGCGTAATTTCTTTTACTACTTTTCCTGTTGCACTGAAAATCTGAATAATCAACTGCTCCGGAATAGTAGCACCAGTGAGTGTAAACACAAACTGCGTAGAGGTAGAGAATGGATTTGGATAATTCAGGATATTCGTAATGGATGGTTTGGAATCCACTTTAAATTTAATTCTGTAATCGTATTTTCCGGCATCATTTTTACTTCTGTCAATACCTTGTGCTCTGATTTCATAGGTGCCGTCTGCCAGTGTAGGTTTGTAAGTTAAACGTGCTTCGTTAGTTTTTCCATTATTCAGATTGGTAGCTGGCACATATATTACATCAGACTGGCTTCTGGATATTTGTACAGGATCAGTTGGATTGCTCGGATAATACATGTAAATCAGGAATTCTGATGTGTCGTTTAATGCCAGATATTTATTTTCGTCTTTTAGTCGGAATAATATTTCCGGATTTGCAGAAACATATTCACCATCAGTAATGTGCCGCCCGTCAAAAGTTACATCAAACAGAGGATTTATTTTATCACGATCTACGTAAAGCGTAAACTCTGCAAAGTTGTTAAAGTGAAATTGTTCCGGTTGGTCATCATCCGGATTAACTTCGACTGTAACAGAATTTAATCCAAAGAAATTAAATCCGGAGAATGTATAATCAAAACTAATATTTCTGGTTTGTTTTGCCGGTAACGTGCCGAAACGTTTGTTGATTACAGTAATGTTATTGGATGCATCTTTAATAATGAAACGAACCAATAAGCTATCCATATCAATCGGTGTTACATTTTCTACAGCAACTGTCATATTAAAGTTTTCACCGGAAACTATGGTGTCTCTGGTTTTGGAGAAGAAGATTGTTGGATTTACAACAGCTTCAGGTGCTTTGTCGTAGTATAATCTCCAGTATTCCATTTGCGGCGGTGTGCCTAATATGTCATCTTTGGTTAGCCATTGCATTTGTAAAAACGGATACTCTTTGGCGTCAATATTAACAGGCGTAGTGAAGCCTTTTGCTAAATCAGTTCTTAATATTCTTCTTGTTCCAAACGTATCATACCCATAAAGGTTGACGGTTCCTGCATCATTTGATGATGGTTCCAGAGAACGCCAATCCATATTAAAGTCTTTCCATTCTTTAGATGGTCCGATAATCGGCGACTCCATAGTTCCCTTTGTCCATGTACCATTAAACGTAAACGCAGTATCAATGATATTCGGAGAAAATCGTTGTATCTGTAATGGTGTGTAAGTCGGATCACATTTGTGTATAAAGAAAGCAAAAGGTTGGTTTTCCTGCTGTTGACGTATTTTTGTCACACCAAGATTTTCAAACGCCTGATATAAATTTTCATCTCCTGCCTGAGTACTGTCTCTTAACCATTGAGAATAACCGGCGTTGTAAAAACTATATCCTAAAACATATGCATTACATGGAATAGAATTTATGAAGTCTGCAGCATATTTTCTTTCCTGCTTACCTGTTGATAAATCATTTGTTGTAAATTCTACTACATTTGTTGGGTACCGATTGCAGGTAATATCATTATATGGGCCTCTGCAGCTGTTTCCAATCTGGTATGTTTGCCAGTTTTGACCTGTATTTCCGTCATATACAAAAAAGATAAAACCTTTTCTTGCCCAGGCATTTCTGGCAATCAGATATCCATCCCAGTAAGCTTCTATCAGTTGATCCAGAGGTGGCTGATAACCCACTTTTATCTGTATGGACCTTGTAGTATTAGGATAATGGAAAATTCTGTCGTTTTTCAGGCTTAAGGTATTATATGAATTTTTTAAATACTGAAAATAATGTGACTGATTCCAACCTGTAGACAATGAAGTGTTATATAAGAATGAACTGTTTTTCCAGTTTGCTGGAGTTCCTACAGTTGTATCAAGTGTTCCTCTCCAGTAATATACTTTATTTTGGATTAAAGGTATAGATGGTTTCCAATGTATGGTTGCACCCGGTTGTGTTAATCTAACCTGAGTTAATATAGGACTGTTGAAAAATTCTGTTGTGTCAATCTGAAAAAGATATGTTTTTGAAGTGGCAAAAGCATCTGCAGTGGAAAATACTAATTCAACGTTTGGATCATTTACCATGCAGAATTCATAAGGATATATAGGAATTATGTCGTCTGCCAGAATAAGTTTAGTAACAGTTACTTCATTATTTAACTCCGAATATTCACTTATTACATTTTCATAATCCACTTTAATTTTAAATGTATTTAATCCAGGTCCATTTAGTCTGTCTGGTTTTATCCATAAGTAAGCTGTATCTGTATTTCTTGCACTGGGAATGGTAATTTTTGTAACTTGTATTTGACCATTTGGGAGTATTCTGTCCACATTTACAACATAAGATTCATTTACAGCAGAACCTAAATTTTTAACTACAACCTTTATTAAGAATGAATCAGCAGCTGCATTTATATTTTGTGGATTAAAAATTATACTACTTTGGTCAATGAAATAATCTGGTCTGAAATGGGAATTTATACGCAAGCCGGGATCTCCATGAAAAATCATTTGTTCTCCAATCATTGGGTCTATTTCACCACCATCCTGTATTACTTTTTTGGATGTTTCTTTTAAGATATTACCGATTTTATCATTGTACATGGTGTTGGAAAAACGATTATAAAAATCGCTGGAATAGGAATTTAAATTAGATGCTACAGCATATGTAACAGGTGCGATGTATCCGATAGCCGCTTTGTTGGAAGTTAATACAAATCGTTCACTTAGAGATCTGAAGTCCTCAAAAATACTTCCGACGAAACATCCATTCGACAGCATCAGGTGATATTTTCCTTTATTATCCATGCGGTCAGGATCTAAATTAAAATCTGTAGTAGTTGTAGCCGAGTGGCCAAAAAATGTAATCAGAGATACACCGGTATTTACCAGTGAGTCTAAATAAATATTTTGTGCAATTTGTATCGGGTCTGTTGTGTTTTTAAATAAACTTCCAACATTGGCGCCAAATCTTGGTGATTCAATAGTTGATTTGTAATTATCTAAATAGGATCGAAACAACTGTTGTTCGTAGTTGTTATTTCCACCACCTAGATGAAGCACGTTTTTCATCCACAATTTGTTAAACGGAGTCTGGGATATATTGAACGTGTCATTTAATATTGATTCATATTCTTTTACTTTTTCCAGGTAAAGCCGTATATCATCACCATTTGTTACAGCAAGACGGCCAATTCCAAGCTGTGGATAGTTTAAAGACCCGGAACGCGCAGTTAACAAAATATCTGAAGCGGGCTCGCCATAAGTTTGAATAAAACTTCTGTCAACAAGAGATTGATTGCCGTAAGTGTAGGTATATTGAAATCCTTTTCCAATTATAAATGTCATTTCCGGTTTTACAGAAAATTTATCGATGGCAAAGTTTATAAAATTTCTTATTGCCAAGGGATGCTGATTGATACCATAAGCAAATTGATCATTTAATTCGTCAATAAAATATGTTTTTGCGTTGTATGTTCCGCCAAGATTGGAAGTTCTGTATTTTCTGTACTCTTCAATATTATCAACTCCGTTAATGCTGTTTTTAAGTTTTTTGTTGGAAATAATCAGATAATTTCCTTGTTGATTGTTGTTTAGGAAATTCGTAAAATTGATTGGAGTTAATACATTTAGTAACGGAATGTCTGCAATTGATTGAGAAGATAAATATAATCTTTCTTTTCTTTGAGATGTTTCAGTTAAATGGAATTTCAATACACTGTCAGTTATACCAAGATATCTCTGATTATTATTGATGTCGTATAAAACAGGGGGTGTGCTTACAGCATTGAAGTTCTTAATTTCGAAATAAAGATCATCTTTCTTTTTGAATCCAAAATTAATTCTTGACTCATTGTCGAAATTTAATAGTCTTGGTGTTTCAAAAAATGCATAGGTAACATAATTATTACTGGTATTTTGAACCAATTCAGTTAATCGGATGTTGTTGCCTCCTTCATTTAAATTCTGGCTGTTTACAACATAGGTGTTTCTTTTTAAAATAGGACCAACGGTCGATTCAACAGTATCAAAACCGTTAATTGTGGTTTTTATTGTATGATTGCCCTGATCCTGCAATAATCCTAATGAAATATAGGCGTCGACATCAGGCGATTTGTAGAGATATTTAAAGGCTAACCAGCCTCCATTGTTTAAAATTTGATTATATAATCCAAAATAGGTATTTGGAAATGAACCAATGCTAACTCCTTCACCTAAATCAAAATCTGAATTATATAATTGTGGGAAGAATGGTGAAACGGGGAGTCCTCTTAAAAACCCATATGATTGATTTGTTAAGTCACGGTAACTATAAGTAGTATAATAACAATATTTTTCAGCAGGTGGAGTGAAAGTTAAATCATTGTTCTGTTGGACAACCCTTGCATTTATAATAAAAGGATCCAATGTTAGAAAGAAGGTAGCTGAGTCAGAAAATAAACTTTGGAATTGATTTGGCTGGTCATTGACATTTTTGTAAAGAATAGAATCAACTTTGCCATCATTCTTTTCTCCATAAAATTCTATGAAGTCTGAAGGTCCAAACTGATTATTGGTAGTTACATATAACGGAACCTGCTGCCCGTTTCGAATCAGCTTAAAAGCAGTGCCTTTCAAATCAGATGCAGGAATACCCAGAGATATTAAGGTTGGGTAATTTATCCTGTATAAACTTGTTTTTCCTAATTTAAACTTATAGTACGTTTTAGAGTAGTCTATCCATTCGTTACCGTAAGGTTGTGCTTTTGCAACGGTAAATAAACCAATCAGGCAGATAATTTGAAAGATTCTTTTCATCATTTTGGTTGATTTTGGGTTGGTTCAACAGGTGCTGTTACCGGTTCTGCCGGAGTAATCGTTCTTTCCGGTTCAGCAGTTATTTCAGGAGCATTTATCAGCTCGGAACTTTCTTTGCGTTTGCGTTTGTTAATTCCCACTTTCAAAGAAACTACATGTGAGTACTGACTTTCAGATGCTTTGCCCACATCTGTGTAAGCATAATCTACAGCTACAAAATCTTTGTATTTGAAACCTGCTCCGAGATTAGGCTGTACACTAAACGTTTTTTTGCCTTTAGAGTTTAGCACTTTCTGGAAATTATTAACGCCGCCACGTACGTAAAAGATTTTCCATAAGCCTAATTCCACGCCAATGCGCGGATCCATACTTATCTTTCTGGTAGAAACGAGTGTGTTTCTCTGTCCGTCAGTAGTTAGTTCCCAGTCTATTTCAGCTGTCAGTTCAATTTTCCCTTTGAACGTTTTGTGATAGGCGGCACCAAACTGAATTCTCGGCAAGGTAATTTCTGTAGAACTCTTTGGAATGGTATTGCTTGTTTGCGCCAAAATCTGTTTCTCTCTATCTGTAAAACTATAAGACCAGGCATTGAAAGTTGTTGTGATATCTTTTACCGTTAAACCAATTTTCCAGTCCTTTATGGTATACATTACGCCCACATCAGCACCAAAACCCCAGGATTTTGCAAAACCGCCGGCTTTGTTGTGTACAATTTTAGTAGTAACACCAACGGATAAATTAGGAATGATAGTACGCGCATAAGAAAGCAAAATACCATAGTTTCCAACAGAGAAATTACGAACGTTATCATAATTAACGCTTCCGTCCGCATCAATCAGGTCTAATGTATTGGGAATGTCATCCACTCCGAAACGCATAAAATTAATGGCAAAAGCGTGTTTATTGCTGTCTAAAGGAAAGGCAATACCGGCGTAATCGTATTTGGCAATACCGGCAAAATATTCATTATGCATGAAACTGAACTGCATTTTGGTTGGAATTCTCACCAAACCCGCCGGATTCCAGTAGCCGGCCGTAATATCATCCGTAGATGCAACAACAGCGTTGGCCATACCAAAATTATGGGCGCCTACACCGATATACATAAAATCATTACTATATTTTGGGGGCCCTGCGAAAGAACAGGTGGCCAGTAAAATCAGTAAAACAAAAAAAGATAATTTGGTTTTTTGTAAATGCATCATGTATTTAAACGATTCATTAAAAATAGTATTGTGCCAATAACGCATGGCATTGGTAAATTTACCCAAAATCTCGTAATATTCAGATAATATTTACTGAATTTTAGTTGCATTCAGGCTGTTTTATAAATATTTGGAAAAATTATCGTTCACATTTGAGTTTTAGCATTTCACAATTCGTATTTTTGCCGAAACTGAACAGATAAACATGAATTTTGTAGAAGAGCTCAAATGGCGTGGAATGTTGCATGATATCATGCCCGAAACCGAAAAATTATTAAACACAGAGGTGGTGAAAGGCTACATTGGCTTCGATCCGACGTCTGATTCATTAGGAATTGGAAATATGGTGCAGGTGATGACTTTATTGCATTTTCAGCGTTGTGGCCATAAGCCGATTGCATTGGTGGGTGGTGCTACCGGTATGGTGGGCGACCCAAGCGGTAAAAGTGCGGAACGGAATCTGTTGTCGGAAGAATTGTTACAGCATAATCTGGAAGGTCAGAAAAAACAACTGGAGAAGTTTCTGGATTTTGACTGCGGTGCAAACTCTGCGGAGATTGTAAATAATTACGACTGGTTTAAGAATTTTTCATTTCTGGAATTTATCCGGGATGTTGGAAAATACATCACCGTAAACTATATGATGAGCAAAGATTCTGTAAAAAACCGACTGGAAGGCGGTATGTCTTTTACGGAGTTCAGTTACCAGTTAGTGCAGGGATATGATTTTTATTATTTATGGAAAAACCACGGTGTGAAACTGCAGCTGGGCGGCAGCGATCAGTGGGGGAATATTGTAACAGGTACAGAGTTGATTCGTAA
>Ga0075152_10003592_pt1 | contig 10784 bp, 7 predicted proteins | sample JI61114C2DNA_FD_70964 | JGI IMG/M metagenome (GOLD analysis project Ga0075152, IMG submission 70964) | Wastewater effluent complex algal communities from Wisconsin, to seasonally profile nutrient transformation and Carbon sequestration -... | ecosystem: Engineered > WWTP > Effluent > Algae...
CTAAATGAGTTTGTTTACAAGTTAAATAGAAGATATTTTGAAGAAAAACTATTCGATAGACTAGTAATTGCTGGCATTACAGGATTATGACAAAAAACGGATAATCAAAAAACAATATATTTACTAAACTAAAACCTAATAGTTTTAAATTTTTCTAAAACAATCCATTTATCTCAGCATCAATTCTATTAATAATATTCCCTAAATCTTCTGGATTATTCACAAAATCAATGTTGTCAACATCAATAATTACTAATTTTCCTTTGTCATACGTTTGAATCCAGGCTTCATAGCGTTCGTTCAAGCGACTCAAATATTCTATCGAAATTGAATTTTCATAATCTCTGCCTCTTTTGTGAATTTGACTTACTAAATTTGGTATCGAACTTCTCAGATAAATCAACAAATCGGGAGCACCAACCAAGCCTTCCATCAACTCAAAAAGCGAAGTATAATTGTTATAATCTCTATTGGTCATTAAACCCATCGCATGAAGATTTGGTGCAAAAATGTGCGCATCTTCATAAATGGTTCGGTCTTGAATAATTTTTTTACCACTTTTTCTAATTTGCAATACTTGACGAAATCGGCTATTTAAAAAATAAATTTGCAAATTAAAACTCCAACGCTCCATTTGATGGTAAAAATCATCTAAATACGGGTTGTCTACCACATCTTCAAAATGAGGTTCCCATTTAAAATGCTTGGCTAAAAGTTTGGTAAGTGTTGTTTTTCCTGCTCCGATGTTTCCTGCGACTGCTATGTGCATTATGGTAGAATGATGTTATAATTAGTAATTTTATTCTCGGTAAAAATAGCTAAAATTCCATCGGCAAAGAAAAAATTTGCAACGAAATTTTCTGTAATCTTAATTTTTATACTTTGTTTTTTTGCAATATCATAGAAGAACAATTGATTATCATTATAATAAAGCAAAATTTTATTATTAATCAATTGAATTTTTTCAAAGGCAGGAAAATCAGCAAAAGTTTCAATAGTTCCATAAATTGAAATAGACAGAAAATTGTTTTTGTCATTCAACCAATAAAACCGCGTAAAGTTTGATTTATAGTGTTTTATAAGAGAATCTAAAGGCGTTGAAATCCATTTAATAGCATCGTTATTCAAATTATAAAGTCCAATTTTTGATGAAATTGCATCATAAATCCACAATTGATTTTGAGATGACAACGCAATTGCATCTATATTTACAGCTTCTGAAAGCAAGTTGAAATCAATTATTTTTATTTCATTTAATTGATTATCTAATAAAACTGCGGTATTAAAATCGTTATAAAAAACAATAATTTGCAATGGATTTTGAAAGTCAACATGAGTTATTTTTCCTAAACTCACATTTTTATATTCAAATTTTGAATTGCTATTCGTTTTAGATAAAACATTATTGCTTATGGAATAATAATTTTGTTGGTTGTCAAATCCTAAAAAATTATCGGTAAATAATAAAATTTTACTTTGCTCTTTTGCAAAAATACTATCCTGTGAAAACATAATTTCACTATTTAGAAAGAATAAAATAACTAAAAAAAGTCTTTTTTGAATCATTGATTCTATAAATTTTGAGTACGAAGGTACTACTTTAACACAAAATTAGCAGATAAATTGTGCAACTATTTGCACTTTTGGTCGTCTAAACAATTATTAAATTAATTCTATCTATAATGAAAAAAATATTTATTGCTTCAATACTACTAATTAATGGGTTTCTGCAAGCTCAAAATTTTCAAGGAATAGCGGTTTATGAATCAAAAACTAGCACTGCCGAATTTGCAAAAGGCATCAGTGGAAATAAAGATATTACGCCCGAAATGCAAAAACAAATTGAAGAACGCATGAAAAAAATGTTTGAAAAAACGTTTATTCTAAATTTTGATAAATCGGCTTCCATTTATAAAGAAGAAGAAAAACTAGATGCTCCAGGACAACAAGGTGGCGGACGAATGATGACTTCAATGATGGGCGGCGGAGGAACACATTATAAAAATGTAAAAGACAAACAATATGTTGTGGACAGAGAATTTTTTGGAAAAGAGTTTTTAATTAAAGATTCATTACCAAAATATGATTGGAAAATGGAGGGCGAATCAAAGCAAATTGGAGCTTATACTTGTTTTAAAGCCACTGCAATTGTAAAAGTGAATGAATCTGATTTTAGAAATTTTAGATTCAGAAATAAAGATAAAAAAGAAGAAGAAACTAAAGCTGAAACCGTAAAAGATACTACAAAAGCAAAGAAAACTAATTTTACAGATGATTGGGAAATGCCAAAAGAAAACACCATAACCGCTTGGTATTGTCCAGAAATTCCTGTGAATCAAGGGCCAGAAAATTATTGGGGTTTACCTGGATTAATCTTAGAAGTAAACGACGGAAAAACAGTAATGCTTTGCACAAAAGTAGTTATGAACACAAAAGATAGAGTAGAAATAAAACCCACAACCAAAGGAAAAGAAGTATCGCAAACAGAATACAACGAAATCATCAAGAACAAAATGGAAGAAATGCGAGAAATGAATTCGGGACCAGGAAGTGGAAGAGGTGTGCAATTTAGAATGAGTAGATAAATAATCACATGAAAAAAATATTCTTATTACTCATTTTATCCTTTTCTACCACTATTTTTTCACAAAATATTCGCTTTGAAGGAACAGTGAAAGACACAACTGGCGTTGGTTTAGACATGGCAAATATCATGGCTATAAATCAGCAAACGAAAGCTATGGACGCTTATGCAATTACAAACGAAGCAGGAAAATTTATGATGAATTTAAAAGCAAATACTGCTTATACTATAAAAGCTAGTTATATTGGTTATCAAACTTTTGAAAAAACAGTAAATACAACTTCTTCAAACATGAATTTTCCTATTTCATTGAAAGAAGGAACGCTTTTAAAAGAAGTAGAAGTGGTGCATGAAATGCCTGTAACCATTTCGGGTGATACCATTATTTATAATTCAGATTCGTTTACCAATGGCACCGAACGCAAATTAGAAGATGTGCTAAAAAAACTACCAGGAGTTGAAGTCAATAAAGATGGCGAAATTGAAATTGAAGGAAAAAAAGTGCAAAAAGTAATGGTTGAAGGCAAAGATTTTTTTGATGGCGATACCAAATTAGCTACTAAAAATATTCCTGCTGATGCTTTAGATAAAATTCAGGTTTTAAGAAATTATAATGAAGTTTCAAACTTAAAAGGATTAGAAAACAACGAGGAAAGTATTGCTCTAAACATCAAATTAAAAGAAGGTAAAAAGAATTTTTGGTTTGGCGATATTACTGCAGGAATTGGCGTTGGACAAGAAGAAGAACGCTACATTTTCAATCCGAAATTGTTTTATTACAATCCGAAATACAGTTTAAATATCATTGCAAATAAAAATAATATTGGCGAATTACCTTTAACAGCCCAAGATTATTTCAAATTTACAGGCGGATTTAAAAATATGATGCAAAAAGGTGGTTCATCGTTCAATGTGGTTTCAAACGATTTGGGAATTTTAGGTCTTCGCAACAATCAAGCGGCAAATATTGAATCTACTTTTGGAGCAGCAAATTTTAGTTTTAATCCTTCAAAAACCTGGACTTTGAGTGGTTTCGGAATTCTTCTTGGAAATAAAACCGAAATAGAAACCACAAATATTTCCAACCGAACCGATAATTTACCAGATGGAACTTCACAAAATATTACTGAAAATCGTAAAGAATTTACACGTCAAGACAGCAAATTGGCTTTGTTGAAATTAAGTTCAAGCTATGTTCCTTCTGCAAAAGTGCATTTTGATTATGATGCTTTATTGAAATTTTCTGACCAAAAAGAAAATTCGAGTGTGTTTTCAAGTTTACTTTCTGATATTTATACGACAAAAAAGCAAAATCCATTTTCTTTTAATCAAAATTTGAATTACTATTATACACTTAATGAAAAACACATTTTTGCTGCAGAATTGCAACATTTATATCAAGAAGAAGATCCGTTTTATAATGCTAATCTAACCTTTCAACCTTTTATTTTGCAAGGATATAACGCTTCTCAATCTCGAAATGATATCAATCAAAAAAGATTTGTAAAAACCAATAAATTAGATTCAAAATTTGATTATTATTATATGTTAACGCCAAAAAGCAATATCAATTTGACTTTGGGAAATACATATTCCTATCAAAATTTTGATTCTTCTATTTTTCAAATTTTAGACAATGGTTCGCAAAATAATTTAGCAGCAATTGAAAACACAAACGATGTAAATTATGCGTTTAATGATGTGTTTCTCGGAGTTCATTATAAGTTTTTGGTTGGGAAATTTACGTTCAATCCAGGTTTCAGTGTGCATCAATATAATATGAATGATGAGCAATTAGGCACTTCAAACAAGCAATCGTTCAATAGAATTTTACCTGATGTTTATGCACTTTGGCAAATTAAAAAATCGGAAACTTTAACTTATAATTATTCGTTTTCTAATAATTTTACTGATATTAATAAATTGGCTCAAGGCTATGTTTTTTCAAATTATAACAGTTTATTTAGCGGTAATAGAAATTTAGAAAACGCAACTTCTCAAGTGCATTCGTTGCGCTATTTTAAATATAATATGTTCAACTTTGAGAATATTTTTGCCAATATTTCTTACACAAAACAAGTTGATGCTATTAAAAATAAATCATTATTAACAGGTGTAAATCAGGTTTCTTCTGCCGTGAATATCAATTCCAATTTTGCTGACGAAGCCTTGTCAGGAAGTGCAAATTATGGGCGTTCGTTTGCAAAATATTACAAAGCTAATTTTCGTGCAGCTCTAAATTGGAGCAAATTTAACAACATTCGTGTCTATCCAGATGGCGACGTAAATCCAAACAACAACCCTACAGAAATCCAAACAACCGAATCGTTCAATCAGAGTTATACCATCGGATTTTCAACTAATTACAAGAAAATTCCTAATCTTGGCTTGTCTTATAATTACTCAATTAGCGACAATTTTTCAGACACAATTTATACTGATAGTCCATCGTTAACCTTAGAATATTATTTCTTAGATGCGTTTTCGTTTACGTCAGAATATAACTTTTTTCACAACTATAACAAGTCAAAAACCATTGATAGTGAATATGATTTTTTAACCGCAAGTTTAATGTATCAGAAAAAAGACAGCAAATGGGAATGGAAACTTTCAGGAACTAACTTATTAGATACTAAATCATTAGATTCAAATAGTTTTAATCAACTTGGCGGAACGAGTAATTTTTCAAGCTATCGTGTGCAACCAAGATTTCTTATTTTGAGTTTAAAATATAACTTATAATTTCATTTTTTACTTGAAGCTATTTCCAGCTTTTCATTGCAAGTCTTTTGCAAAAAAAAACATTTTTCTAAAAAAACAAAAAGAGCTTCCTTTGGTCGCTTTTTTGTTTTAAGAAAAATTGGTTTTTTTTACAAAAGAGCTTTCCATTTCACTCTGGGCTAAAAAAAAACCGATTACATTCATAATCGGTTTATTATTTCAAATTTTTTAAAAATTACAATCCAAAAATACTTTTCACTTGATCAACAAAATCTAATTTTTCCCATGTAAATAATTCTACAGTAACGGTTTTTGATAAACCACCTGGAGCATTAAACGTTTTTGTAACCGTTTCTGGCGTTCTTCCCATGTGTCCATAAGCAGCAGTTTCACTATATATTGGATTTCTCAATTTCAAGCGTTGTTCTATAAAATAAGGACGCATATCAAAAATAGCTTCTACTTTTTTAGAAATTTCGCCATCCGTTAAGTTTACTTTAGAAGTACCATAGGTTACTACATTTATTGATGTAGGTTTTGCAACCCCAATTGCATAAGAAACTTGAACTAAAACTTCATCACACAATCCTGCTGCAACTAAGTTTTTTGCAATATGACGCGTAGCATAAGCAGCAGAACGGTCTACTTTACTTGGGTCTTTTCCAGAAAATGCTCCACCACCGTGAGCTCCTTTTCCTCCATATGTATCCACAATTATTTTTCTTCCTGTTAAACCAGTATCTCCGTGTGGACCACCTATTACAAATTTTCCCGTTGGATTAATATGATAGGTAATTTCATCATTAAAAAAATGAGCATATTGTGGATATTTAGCTTTAATTCTTGGAATCAAAATCGAAATTAAATCGCTCTTAATTTTTGCTAACATTTCTGCTTCAGGAGCAAAATCATCATGCTGTGTCGAAATAACAATGGCATCAATTCGTTGCGGCTTATTATCGTCAGAGTATTCTAAAGTCACCTGCGATTTTGCATCTGGACGCAAATAAGTAATTTCAGTATTTTCTCTTCTTAAATTTGCCAATTCAATCAATAAAGCATGTGCAATATCAAGAGCTAATGGCATATAATTTTCAGTTTCATTGGTTGCATAACCAAACATCATTCCTTGGTCGCCAGCACCTTGTTCTTCTTTGCTTGCTCTGTCAACTCCTTGATTAATATCGGCAGATTGTTCATGAATTGCAGATAAAATACCACAAGAATTTGCTTCAAACATATACTCACTTTTTGTATAACCAATTTTCTTGATTACATCTCTTGCAATTGTTTGAACATCTAAATAAGTGTCAGATTTTACTTCTCCAGCCAACATAACTTGCCCCGTTGTTACTAATGTTTCACAAGCTACTTTTGATTCTGGATCAAAGGCTAAAAAATTGTCAATTAATGCATCAGAAATTTGATCTGCAACTTTGTCAGGATGTCCTTCACTTACTGATTCTGACGTAAATAAATAAGCCATAATAAATATAATTTTAAATTAAGCGAGAAAAAATAATTGCTGAAATTGCGTAAAGAAGTAGAGAATACTGCTTTAGCATTTTTTAATGAGGTTGCAATCAGTTCAAATTTTTCCTCTTGTTTTCGTTTGCAAATATATAAATTATTTTTGTTTTAAGATGTTTTTTTAAGTTTTAGTTTTTTTTACTAATATTTTAATTTTTGTAGATTATTATATTACAAAATACTTAAAATATAGAATATAAATCTATTCATGTTGAAAAAATAATAAAATTTTAGATTTTATTTCTTTATTTTGTTTTTGTTACTATATTTGCACCGTTCATAAACATATTGATTGTTATCACGAAAGCTGGAGGGATTAGACCCATTGAAAGCTTAGCAACCCTATATTCATAGAAGGTGCTACATTCTATTCTGATTATATCGGAAGCAGATAACCAAACGAAATTCCTTCCTAATTTCTGGTAACAAACAAAGTAAAAAATAAAGTTATCAGATGTCAACTATACAAGACGAAATCAAAAAAAGAATCCTAGTTCTGGATGGAGCAATGGGAACCATGTTACAACGCTTTAAATTTGAAGAAGAAGATTTTCGAGGCAAACGTTTTAGAGATTTTCCACATCCATTAAAAGGAAACAATGATTTGCTTTCTATCACACAACCCGAAGCTGTAAAATCAGTTCATCGTGCTTATTTTGAAGCAGGTGCAGATATTGTAGAAACCAATACTTTTTCGGGAACAACAATAGGAATGGCAGATTATCATTTAGAAGAGATTGTCTATGAATTAAATTATGAATCAGCCAAAATTGCCCGTGAAGTTGCCGATGAATTTACAGATAAACCTCGTTTTGTTGCTGGCTCAATTGGTCCAACTAACCGAACAGCTTCTATGTCGCCCGATGTAAACGACCCAGGTTTTAGAGCCGTAAATTTTGATGATTTAAAAACAGCTTACAAACAACAAGTAGAAGCTTTGATTGATGGCGGTTGTGATTTGCTTTTAGTAGAAACAATCTTTGATACGCTAAACGCTAAAGCCGCACTTTTTGCCATCGAAGAAGTAAAAGAAGATAGAAATATTGATATTCCAGTCATGGTTTCAGGTACAATAACTGATGCTTCAGGAAGAACATTGTCTGGTCAAACTGTCGAAGCTTTTTTGATTTCCATTTCGCATATTCCGTTGTTGAGCGTTGGGTTCAATTGTGCTTTAGGAGCCGATCAATTGAAACCTTATTTAAAAAGATTAGGAAATAATACTTCTCTAAATATATCGGCTCATCCAAATGCTGGTTTGCCCAATGCCTTCGGTCAATACGATCAAACTCCACAAGAAATGCAACAATTAATTCGTGAATATTTACAGGAAAATTTAGTAAATATCATAGGTGGTTGTTGCGGTACAACGCCAGAACACATCAAATTAATTGCGGAGGTAGCAAAAGAATTCAAACCAAGAGAAAGTATTTTGGTTTAAATAAAGAAATACAATGAAAAATAGAATAATAAAAATAAATTTTGAAGGGTTTCTTCAGTCACAACGATTTTGGGTTTGCCAATATCTTAGTGATAGTAAAATCTTTTGGAAAGATGTTGCAAAACACTATAAAAGAATAAGTAATGAGTTATAATTCCAATAAATATTTAAAATTATCAGGTTTAGAGCCTTTGATTGTAACTCCAGAAACCAATTTTGTAAATGTTGGAGAACGAACAAATGTAACAGGTTCTCGTAAATTTCTTCGATTGATAAAAGAAGAAAAGTACAACGAAGCGCTTTCGGTTGCACGTGAACAAGTAGAAGGTGGAGCACAAATTATTGATGTCAATATGGATGAAGGAATGCTTGATGGCGTTTATGCAATGACAAAATTCCTGAATTTAATTGCTGCCGAACCCGATATTGCAAGAGTTCCGGTGATGATTGATAGCTCAAAATGGGAAATCATTGAAGCTGGGCTAAAAGTAATTCAAGGAAAAGGCGTTGTAAATTCCATTTCTTTAAAAGAAGGAGAAGCTACCTTTATTCATCACGCCAAGTTGATAAAACGCTATGGTGCAGCCGTAATAGTTATGGCTTTTGACGAAAATGGTCAGGCTGATACGTATGAAAGAAGAATTGAAATCTGCAAAAGAAGTTATGATATTTTAGTTCAAAAAGTAGGCTTTCCAGCCGAAGACATCATTTTTGACCCCAATATTTTCCCAGTAGCTACAGGAATGGAAGAACATAAACTGAATGCTTTAGATTTCTTCAGGGCTAGCAAATGGATACGTGAAAATCTTCCTTATGCAAATATTTCTGGGGGCGTTAGTAATGTGTCTTTTTCTTTCCGTGGCAACGATAAAGTGCGTGAAGCCATGCATTCGGCGTTTTTATATCATGCGATTAAAAACGGAATGACGATGGGAATTGTAAACCCAGAAATGCTGGAAATTTACGATGAAATAGACAAAATTTTATTGGAACACGTTGAAGATGTTCTACTTAACCGAAGAGAAGATGCTACCGAAAGACTTTTAGATTTAGCCGAAAGTTTAAAGGGTGATATAAAATCAAATGAAAAAGCAATTGCAGAGTGGAGAAATCTCCCAATTCAAGAACGATTAACGCATTCTTTAGTTAAAGGAATTGACGAATTTATCGAAATTGATGTTGAAGAAGCTCGCTTAAATTCAAACAAAGCCATCGAAGTTATCGAAATCAATTTAATGGTCGGAATGAATGTGGTGGGAGATTTATTTGGAAATGGAAAAATGTTCTTGCCTCAAGTAGTAAAATCTGCCAGAGTTATGAAAAAAGCCGTAGCCTATTTGCTTCCATTCATTGAACTTGAAAAAGATAGCACTGCTTCATCAAGCAATGGAAAAATCTTAATGGCAACCGTTAAAGGTGATGTTCACGATATTGGTAAAAATATTGTTTCAGTAGTTTTAGCATGTAATAATTTCGAAATCATTGATTTAGGTGTTATGGTACCGCCAGAAAAAATCATTAAAGCAGCAGTTGAAAACAATGTTGATATAATTGGGCTGAGTGGTTTGATTACACCTTCATTAGACGAAATGGTATATTTGGCCAAAGAAATGGACAAGTTGAATATCAAAATTCCAGTAATGATTGGTGGAGCAACTACTTCTCGAGCGCATACGGCTGTAAAAATCGCCCCCGAATATGCAGCAACTGTTGTTCATGTAAACGATGCTTCAAGAGCAGTAACTGTTGCAAGTAATTTGCTTCAAAATGAAACTAAGGATAGTTATTCTAAAGCTTTAAGAGAAGAATATGATACTTTGCGTGAAGGCTATTTGAATAGAAGTCGAGAGAAAAATTTCTTATCAATAGAAGATGCACGGAAAAATAAATTGAAACTGGATTGGGATAATTTTACTCCTTCAAAACCAAATTTCATTGGTACTAAAACCATTGAAGTGGAACTTTCAGAATTAGTTGATTTTATTGATTGGACACCATTTTTTCAATCTTGGGAATTATATGGCAAATTTCCAGCTATATTGACAGACGAAATTGTGGGTGAACAAGCAACTCATTTGTATGAAGATGCTCAAAAAATGTTACAAAAAATTGTATCAGAAAAATGGTTTATTGCCAAAGGAATTCTCGGTATATTTCCAGCAAATACAATCAACGATGATGATATAGAACTTGAAATTTCAACTTCTAAATCCCAAATTCCAAATGAGAAAAAACTTCCAATTTCCAGCTTACAGCTTCTAACTTTAAGACAACAATCTCAAAAAACTGCTGGTGCTCCAAACATTGCTTTAGCCGATTTTATTGCCCCAAAAGATTCAGGAAAGCAAGATTATATTGGTTGTTTTTGCGTTTCTACAGGTTTTGGAGTAGATGAAAAAGCATCAGAGTTTGAAAAACAATTAGACGATTATAACTCAATTCTAACGAAAGCTTTGGGCGATAGATTAGCTGAAGCATTTGCAGAATATTTGCATTTGAAAGTGCGTA
>Ga0075152_10003593_pt1 | contig 10783 bp, 20 predicted proteins | sample JI61114C2DNA_FD_70964 | JGI IMG/M metagenome (GOLD analysis project Ga0075152, IMG submission 70964) | Wastewater effluent complex algal communities from Wisconsin, to seasonally profile nutrient transformation and Carbon sequestration -... | ecosystem: Engineered > WWTP > Effluent > Algae...
TGTCATTGGTATCTTGGTTGTTACCTTGGTTGTTCCACGTCTAATTGAAGGAGTCCTGTAATGAACATCGTCATCCACGCAACTAAACTCAATCGTCTATTCCGTCGTGCTATGGATAGATACTATCAAGAATTCCCTATTGATGCTACACTCTCTGACAACGAGATGGACGACATCGACAACATCTTCGCTGGGTGTGCTTTCGAGTAAGGTTCAGCCTATAGGTCGGTCATCGACTGGCCTATGGGATGCATCGTGCATCACTACAAAACACTCATTCTCAAACACAAGGAGCTTCAAATGTCTATCATCTCTTCTATCCGCAATTCCATCGCCAACCTCATCGCTGCTGATCGTCAGCCTGTCCAAATGATTGTTGACAACAGCAAGTCGTTGACTCATGCCAATGCACCGGCCCACATCCTCACCCAAGCAGAGCGTGCCGAGCAAACAGCCATGGCCAAGGGTAAGTTCTACGTCATTGACCTGTCCAAGCTGAACAGCGAACGTGTCCGTGATGCCATCGCAAGCCTTGGCTGCTGGTCTGCGATTGCACGTGGGTTCTCCGAGTATGAGCGCACGGTCGGTAATAAGCAGGCCAACGATGCTAAGCTGTCTATCCTCATCGACGAATACCATGCGTGGAATGCATCTTCTTCCGCCCGTGGTTATATGGACACCGATCAACTGTTCGAGGCTGTTGCCAAGATGGCAGTGGTCAGTGCACCGAAAGGTTCCAAAGAAACCGATGCTATCCTTGCCCGTGTCAAGCGTATGTCTGTTGAAGATGTCCGTGCTGAACGCATGAAGAAAGCTGAGACCAAGACTCGCGCTCGTATCGAAATGATCGAGGGCTTCGTGGCAACAGTCGAAGCAGGTAGCGCAGGTGACATCGACCACCACGCTATGTCCGCTGCGAAGGCACTCGACAAGGCCATCCAAACTCTGGACTGGGTTGCCGGTTGGGATTCCAACAATCCGGCTGAACAAGCAGCAGAACTCCTGTTGATCGAGGACGACATCAAGATGATCCGCGAGTTGGCCAAGCTCGAAAAGCACAACGACGAAGACTATGTCGAGGGTGTGATGGCAAGCGACACGTTGAATAAGAACATCGACGCGCTCGACAACCATCGCCGTGCTGGTGAGTCTGCTGTTGGTCATGCAGGGTACGAGCCGGAGCCGATGGAAAAGGCGCTGGCCGATCTCGAAAGCCAACCGGTGCGTCCTGCTCGTCGTCGTATTGCTCGACAAGCGTAAGTTCCACACAGAAGGCATGGTCGGTCACAACCGGCTGTGCCTTTTTTAATGGGACTGAAGAAAGGCAAAGACTCGTGTTCGCAAGCTCACACAAAAGGCAGGTGACACCATGCTGACTGGGTAACAAAGGTCGGTCATGGTCAGATTACTGGCCTCAATGCAAGGGCAAAAGCGGATACACCAATTTGGTAGCAACTTGTAACAAACATTTCTACACACTTTCTCAACCACTCCACAAGGAGAGTATCATGCTTGTCACCAAAAACAACCAGCCGGTCAACGTGTCTTCAAAGTTGTCCTCCACTTCCCATCCCAAGATCTTCGCGAATTTGCGTGAGAAATTGGAACCCACTCCGCGCTATGTTGGCAAGATGTTCAACATGGAACAACGCGCTCGGATAATCGTACAACATTAATCAACAACCCTCTCCGTAGTTCAGCACGGTAGAACAAAACTCAAGATAGCATCGTCAAGACCATAAGTAGAGAGAATAGATATATTTTATGATATCTAATTATGTCGAACATGTGCGACCATCCTTGCGAGTTATGTCGTTGGTTCAAATCCAACCGGAGAGGTTCCCAATACAATGAAAGGTCGGTCATGAGATCCACCAAAAAATCAACCAAACCAAACACATTTCCAAAATTACAAATTGCAGAAAATGGAAATATTTTTATCATGCAAAATCCAATTTGTGGAGTACAAGTATTTTCAGCATTTGGATGTTCCGAAGATGTTGGTAACTATTACAAAAATCTAACAACCTCAAAATTATCTGATTATACTGGTTCAATAACTCTGGAGAATTAAAATGGCAACACGTCCAGTTAGTAGTATAAAGTTCATTCACTGCCGCTCGGTCAACAAAGACGGCACCATCAAACCACAAGGTGGCCTAACCATCGCTTATAACCTGAATGCAAATTTCAAGGTTGTTGGTTGGGCAGCAGCAAAATGCCACGAAAAAGATCTCTACAACAAGCAAGTTGGTCGCATGAAATCCAGCGGTCGTCTGTTATCTGAAACGTATTACCACGATGAACCGGAAACTGACGAATCCACGTTCATCCAACAAGCCAAGGAAGGGTATCAACGTGAATTCAACTAAAACTAGCGTTAAATACGTGCCACTCGAAGGTTGTCCTATTCAGGTCGGTCATCGTGCCAACGTCAAAACAATCAACGATCCCCGCGACCTTGAGGTGTCCTGCGACCAACTAAGGGGATATCTACAACACAAGCAGTGGTTCGAAGATGGGAAGATTCGCAACGTCGCAACTATCTGGCACCGGCAGGACAATGAAGACGCTGAGGTCGTCTTGCCGCTCTCGTACGTCAAGGACTATTGGCAGCGGATGCGCGACGCTCTCGCTTCGATCGCGTCCTTTGAGGAACGCTCAGCCCATGAGGTCCTGAACAACGTCAAAACAATCAACGATCCCAGCGAACATCTGCGTGATGCTCTTTGGGTTCACACAACCACAGTACAATCTTATGATGAAGTGTCCGGCACTTTCATCACCAAGAACACTGCCTACCATCTTCACAAGGAAGAATAAATGAAACAGTTCTACGCAATTCTCGTTTGGATCTTTACATGCAGCACGATGTAATCATCCAATTCCTACAAAAATCTACTCAGTACATATTCGGAGAATAACATGTTCATTTGTATTGACACTAATCAATGTGCAGGTCACGGCAAAACCCTTGATGAAGCCTTCGAAAATTATCAAGAGTTTCACGATAATGAAGGAATTGGCGAATGCACTTTCTTTGAAGCTGAAGAAATCAAGATCGAAGTCAAGATTCACCGTGTTGAATCTATCACAAAGGCTCCAGCAAAACGTGCCTAAAAAACGATATGTGGTAGTTGCTCATGCCTTTGACAAACGCGGCCGCCTATTAGCTGTTGCTACTAACAGCTACACAAAGACCCATCCTATTCAGGCTTACTTTGCTGAAAAGGTCGGTCATTCCGCAAAACAATTTGCTCATGCAGAAATCCTCTGTATGCTACGATGCAAGGACAAGCAAATTCACAGATTGATGGTCTATCGGTATGACAACGATGGTCAATTGGTCTGTGCTAAACCTTGCGTTATTTGTCAAGAAGCAATTACTGCATATCAACCCACTGAAGTTTGGTATTCAGATCATGGAACAATGGTGAAATTATGCTACCAGAAATAGGTGATATCGTCTATGCTTACCAGCATATCAACGACAGAGCAGGAGAGACCATGTTTCTCATGTCTACACAAGAACATATCACTAGCGATCCAGAAGTAGGTCTCGCCGAGGCCCTCGAAGAAGTATGCAGGACTGGCGAGATGCAAATGATTGATGGATCATATGTCGAAGTAATCAACCAAGAAGATGCAAAGAACTTGGTTGTCTGGAAAATGCAAAGGATCAGATAATGCCAACCCCACACAAACATGCCAAAATCATCAAAGCTTGGGCAGATGGCCACAAGGCACAAATTCTAAATGGTTCATGGAAGGATTGCAGCATACCAACATGGCCTAACAACTGCGAATATCGCATCAAACCTGAACCTGTTGTTATCGAAGGTTTCATTACAGGAAAAGCATATCGTACAGATGAAAAAATCTTTGTGTTTTCGACAAATCCCTCTCCAACACAATATGACAAAGCAACATTAACCATCCACCCCGACGAGTAAACACGCCATTCCCATCAATCTCCGACAATAGGAGTCGCAAATGATCACCGGAGAAATCAAGTTGTACAACGAGCCGTTGCCTGCATACAACTCAGGTTACAACGTCGCTTTCCATTCACAATCGCTTGCTGAGAAGGAAGCATGGCATAAACGCTGTCATGAAGACCTTGATAAAGCCAAGCAACTATTCAATGTTGGCGACCAAATCATCGTCAAGAACCAAGCACGTACCCTGCAAACTATCGTCAGTTTCGTAGAAGAAGTCGAGCGGATGCAGCGGTATCAAGGTAATCCTTGTGTTGTTGAATGTAAAAACATGAACTTTGTGAATGCCAACAACATTCAATATTCAATCGAAGAACTAGATCTTGCCACCCTCATCAAACTGGAAATTCCCAATGTTTGACATTAACAAATACCCAAAATCCCTCGGCCAAGATGTCGTGATTAAGAAGGTCGGTCACAGCACCATCGACGTGTTCTTCGGTAAGGAAGGTTGGACAACTCATGCTCGCTTCACTACCAAGCGCACTGCCCGTGGCACCTTTCTTTCGCAGGTCAGTGGTGACAAAGTACCACAAGCCATTTTCAAAACTGTTATCGAAAAGGTAAACTAACATGGCATGTAACTTCATCATTTGTCTGGATGTGGATGAGCTTGGTACTGGCGAACTCAAAGCCAACCAAATATACTTCACCAACGATGAACATCGCATCCAGCAATACATCAGCAGTCTAGCGATGAACTGGCCGAACAACACCATCTGTGTATTCCGTCTGAATCAGCTACAAAAGCTGAAGACTAAGCCAACCTATCAACTATACAACGTTACCAAGGAAGGTGAAGTGATTCCAGTATGAAATACAAAAAACTCTATAGTGCCGGGTTCAGCGAACGTGATCCCTTTGGCATCTTCGATACCACTATCCGTGTCACACGACCAGAACATCTCATGGATGATGGCATGTTGATCCTCTGGGGTGGTGAAGACATCAGCCCAGCGATTTACGAACAAGACGTTGTCCATGCGCGAGCATCAAGCAAGCCAAGTGCACGTGACACCATGGAAATCAATCTATTCAAGCAAGCTGTCAAGCTTGGCATTCCAATTATCGGTATCTGCCGTGGCGCGCAACTCGCTTGTGCCCTATCTGGTGGTACGCTCTACCAACATATTCAAGGAGGCCATCATGGTGATCACGAAGTTGAGACGTATGATGGTCAAACGATGCATACGTCATCCTGTCATCATCAAGCGCTCAATCTATCGAAGGTTGAACATGAACTACTTGCTTGGGACAAGGATCGGATCACCGTGGCCTTCACTGACAAAGAAGTTGAAAAGGTGGTGATTCCAGAGGTTGTCTTACTAAAAGAAACCAACACTCTCGCAATTCAAGGCCATCCTGAATGGATGCATCGCAAGGATGCATTCGTCAAGTGGTGTTCAAATATTCTTACTACGAGGTTTGCATAATGGGTCTCTCTCACGGTTGTTCCAAAAAAGCTGACGAACTCTTCGCCAAGCGTCACACTACACAAATGCCCTCGGTCGTCGCCCAGTACAACTCCATTAGCACAGCCATGCTCACCATCGACGGTGTTGTCAATACCCGTATGGATCTCACATATCTACGTGGTGACTGTACGGCATGTACAGCCTATCTGGAGTATCTTAAGATTGATGAACTTCCAAAGATGTTCACAGCCATTCAAGAATATATGTCCATCAACGGCCGGATCTCCTGTTTCTTCAGCTTGAAGAAGTCGAAATATTCTCTGAAGGATTGGATTGACCAGATCAAGAAGTTCCCTGTTGCTGGTCTACATGTCCAAAAGAGCAATCGCGAGCCAGATGATGATTACTACATGCTGACTGGTATCCTCAAGGTGCCAAATCCCATCATCAACAGCTATCACGCACATAACGAAGAGTATCCCGAGAACCACAACAACAATGATGTAACCTATATCAACGCGCTCAACAAAGAACTAAATCTGCAAACTTTCTAAGGAAATAAAATGAACATGTTCTCTATCGGTGTGCTTCCAAGTATGAAACAATAGCTCTAAATAATCTTTATTTGTCAAATAATTCTTATATATGAAAAGGAAATTGTATGCAATGGACAATAGGTTGCGACCCAGAGATCTTCCTCGTGGATGAAAATCACAAATTCAAGTCCGTCATCGGCCTGCTCGGTGGTGACAAATGGATTCCTCGCATGTTGACTAAGGACGGTCATGCCTGCCTTGAAGACAACGTTGCTGTTGAATTCAACATTCCTCCATGCAACTCATTCGAGCAATTCAAGAAGGAAGTACAAGCAACCATGGAAATGGTCAAGGGTATTCTTCCTGCCAATCTCCATTACGATCAATCCTCTGCCGTCAGCTTTCCTGATGACGAACTGGCTTGCGAACAAGCTTGGGTCTTCGGTTGTGAACCGGACTATAATGCGTGGACAATGGAAGAAAATCCCAAGCCACATTCTGACGACAAAAATCTACGCTCTGCTGGAGGCCATATCCATGTCGGTTCTGCTCTCGCTGTCACTGATCCTGTTGCTGTCGTTAGGGCTATGGATCTTTTCCTTGGTGTACCTTCTGTTACTCTCGACAGTGGTACTCTGCGACGCCAACTGTATGGAAAAGCTGGCGCCATGCGACCGAAACCATATGGTGTTGAGTATCGCACTCTGTCTAATTTCTGGATTTTCTCTGATAATCTCATTAATTGGGCTTATACAGGAACTCAGCGGGCATTGGATTTTGTTCATTCCGGTAAGGAACTTCCTGCTGAACATGGCGAACTGATTCAAGAATGCATCAATAATAATAACAAAGACGCATACAACAAACTTCATCAACTCTATGCGGTGTAAACAATGGATATCTGGAACGAACTAACCGATTCCTTTAATAAGGATATGGCAATCGACGAGATGCGTAAGAAATATGAAAATACTCATCTTGTTATGATTCAGCCGGATGGACGCGAAAATCTCGTTACATATAAGGGATTTGCTGATGGCTTCCATTTCTTCAAGGATGAACTTGGAGTTGACCTGAAGCTACGCCATGAAACCAACGTGCGGATTGCATGTGTGTTCCCAGAACGTCGTCTGTTCAATACGGAACAGATGGCACTGGAATTCATTCGGCTGCCTCATCGTCAGTATCGTCGTGGTATCTGTAAGGATAATGTCCAGATATATTCTCCTGTGCGTCAGCTATGGAGTACGGACGGTTATCCATGGACACTGCCCACACTGCGCGCTGCACTATATCCTAAGTACCCGTCATGTGCTGATGAAGCCATCAAGGAACTTAGATCTGGCAAATGCATCAGCATGGCACTAAACGAAAAGTTCATGTTGTCTTTGTCCTTCACAACCAAGAAGGACTATCTATACCTTTGGTACTGCAACAAATGTATTGGATATTTTCACAAGGATGTCTTCAAGATTGAACACAAGCTGTTCACTCAAGAAGTACTAGACAACGCTGCTCTGTTTAAACCTTATCGGATTGAGTTATAATATGCCAGTTATTAATATTAATGGTGGACAAAAAATTATATCGTGGGCACAGACTCTTATATATGCAGATACAATGGGACTTACAGCACCAGCGTTTGCAAATAGATATGGTCCTCCACCAACTGGACAGGGTCAAATGTTCTGGATAACTGCAGCCCAACAGTTGCAGACAGCTCAAGAGATTCCACAAGCAGCTCCAGACGATAACTTCACCATCCACACGAATAATGTAGCCCAGGAATTTCATGCACAACTGGGTGACATCGTTTCCATGTTCAATGCAAAACCTAGAGCAACCAAAACTGTGGACACTACCAATACTGGCAAGCTTCTTCAAGAAGTATACAAGTACAAGGCAATGACTCTTCGCAAGGCTGACAGCATCGCCTACGAAAAAGCCAACACCCTCAAGAACAAACCTTTCGACTGGACTACAACCCAAGGTATGGTGGGCATCGAGATCGAAGTGGAAAACATCCGCAACAGTGTGAGTGGTTTGTGTGCATACTGGGATGCAAAGGCTGATGGATCACTGCGTAATAATGGTATTGAACTTGTATCTATTCCTCTGCAAATCAAGCAAGTTCAACTGGCTCTAGAGCATGTATATGAATGTCTATACAAAAATAACGATCCAGATTTTAGCAATCGTACCAGTATCCACGTTCATGTAAACTGCCGTGACCTGACACAAGACCAGATCTTCAACTTCGTGCTACTATACGCCCTATTTGAGAAACATTTCTACCAAGTGGCAGGCGCAAAGCGCATGAACAGCATCTTCTGTGTCCCACTGTTCCGTACCAATCAGATGACAACGATCAACGAGGTCATCTATGGTATGGTTCCCAACTGGCACAAGTACTGTGGCATCAATCTTCTACCACTGTTCCAAAACAGCGTAACTCAGGGTTATGGTACTATCGAGTTCCGTCACCTATATGGCACCAAAGATCAAATGGAAATCCTTCACTGGATTAACGACATCTTGTGTCTACGCAAGTTTGCATGTGAAATTTCCAAGGGTGATCTACTGGAAGCTATCAAGACAATGAACACAACCAGCAGCTACATGGCGATGTACTCACAAGTCTTTGCCAAGGGTCGCCGTCTTCTCAGTAACAAGAAAGACTTTGAAGAATGTGTTAGTAACATTAAACGCGAACTGTTCGGTAATGAATATATCGAAACACTACGTGGAACTGATACTGGACCCTACTGGTCTATGTCTCGCGAACTTGGCGTAAGGGGTTAAACGATGTGCGGCTTAGTAGCAATCATGAGCAAACAAGCAAACACCGGTTTCTTGTATAAGGATAAGACAATCTTTCTACAAATGCTTATCTCTGACATGTTCAGAGGTATGGATAGTACCGGTATGTTTGCAGTCAACAAGCACGGCAACCTCAAGATGGTTAAGGATGCCAGCCCGGCACCTTACTTCATCAACAAGAAAGAAACAAACACCTATCTAAATGAGATGGTGCAGGACTACCACCTGATAGTCGGTCATAACCGCAAGGCTACCATGGGTGGTGTTACCTCAGAAACTGCTCACCCATTCATCGAAGGGAACATCTGTCTTGTCCACAACGGCACCCTCCAGAATCATTACAAACTTGCCACACGAACTGTGGATTCAAATGCGATCGCAGCCCACATCAACGAGCATGGATATAAGTCTCTTCTGCGCAACATCGAAGGCGCTTACGCACTCATCTGGTACAACGCAGCAGAAAAAACCGTATACTTCACACGCAATGTAGAAAGGCCCCTCCACCTTGTGGAAACGAATGAGCGCATCTATCTAGCATCTGAACCAAAGATGTTGGATTGGATTCTTGATCGTAATGACATCGGTAAATACACAATTCAAAATGTTCCTACGGACAAGGTCTTTAAGTTCAACCTCGAAACTCGCAAGCTAGAGGCTGAATCCAAGCCAAAAAAAGCCGAACCCGTGAAGAACAAGTTTCACCAATCGAACCAAAGCCAGTCGTCACGGGCACAACAGATGTCTTCGGGCTTTGGAAGTCTTGCGTTAGCTTACTCCTCGGAACGCAAACAAGACACTAACACAACAACGACAACACACAAAGCCAATATCGAGACTTACAAAAGTGGCGAGCGCATCAGTTGGAAACTCAACAACTGGGAACCACGTCAAGGTTCTACCAAGTTGGAAGGAGAAACAACCGACGGATTTAGCACACCGGTTACTATCTTTCTCGATAGCAATTTGTTTGATGATGCTGCTATTGATAAGCTCACGGACGCCGAATGGCTCACGGGTGTTATCGCAACCATCTCATCAAAGCATGGCAACGTCCAAGTATATCTCAAAACTTGCTCTGTCGAAGATATGTGGACTTCTGCCAATCACAAAAAGATTTCTCCGGGAATGTTAGCTGATGCGGGCGGTGCATGTTATTCTTGTGGTACAGTAATGACCACTAAGGAACATGTGCAAGATTCCGTTGTGAGTATGAACTCACGAGGTGAAATTCTCTTCATCACTTGTGGTGAATGTTGTTCTGGTCATCCTTATGCTTATGGACACTGTTAAATCAATTGTTGCAATAGTAATTTACAATTGCTATTGGGTAAGATTATCGCCTGAAGATCGCTTCATTAGAAGGAATCAATTAATATGAAACAGAAATTTCCTCGGGGTTCATTTGTACATGTAACAAAAAATTTACCTATTTATATGTCCCACTTTGAAAAAGATTTTGATGCTGTTGTTGAATACACATATGCACAACGATATGGTGGAAAAGGACAGAACCAAAAAGAATATTCTGTTATTGTATTGTCAAAAGGTAAACCAGTAAACTCAATTGCTTGGTATGAAGAAGAGCATTTAACTTTGCTGAAAGGTAGCATTGAGGAAGGTAAAAAACTAATTGAGGAATTTCATTATGGCTCGCATTAAACAAAAGCGTATCATTCTAATCGGTTATAAGATTGGCAGCCGGTCACTCAAGAATCTCCAAACCCAACTCAAGGAAGACCAAGATGAGCGTCGCGTTCTCCGTGTTCGTCGTACTAGTACTCGTTATCGTAGGCGTGTGTCTGATCGTATCGTGGCGTGGGGACCAACGGCGCCGTGCGCACATGTGGATCAAGCACAAGAGACAGCAAAAAAAGTTGCCAGTAACAAACTGCTGTCCTTCCGGGCATTCTCAGCACACAACGTGCCAGTGCCACAATGGACAACCAACGTGCAAGAAGCATTGTCATGGATCACACCCACACAATCTGTAGTAGCACGATATCTACTGTGT
>Ga0075152_10003600_pt1 | contig 10775 bp, 8 predicted proteins | sample JI61114C2DNA_FD_70964 | JGI IMG/M metagenome (GOLD analysis project Ga0075152, IMG submission 70964) | Wastewater effluent complex algal communities from Wisconsin, to seasonally profile nutrient transformation and Carbon sequestration -... | ecosystem: Engineered > WWTP > Effluent > Algae...
TCACAATAACCCACCATTAAAATGGTATTTTTCTCATTCCCAATATTGTTCATGATATGGTGCTTCACGCGTCCAGCATCTGCCATACCACTGGCCGATATAATCACACAGGGTTGTTCCAAGAAATTCAATCCTTTGCTCTCATCTACTGTTTTTACATAATTCAACCCTTCAAAATCAAATGGATCATCATCATGTTCCATCACTTTTTGAATTCTTTTATTAAAATATTGTGGATAGCTTTTGATGACTTCAGTAGCTTCTCTGCTCAATGGGCTATCAACATAAATAGGCACTTTGGGCAAGCGTTTTTCTAAGGAGAGTTGGTTTAAGTCATACAGAATTTCTTGGGTTCTTCCCACAGAAAAAGCAGGGATAATCAATTTCCCTTTTTTAACGCTACAAGTATGCTGCACCCACTTGAGTAGATTGTCTGGTGTACTATATACTTCATCGTGCAATTTATTGCCATAAGTACTTTCCAATAACAAATAATCAACGGCTGGAAAATTGGCGGGAGATCGTAGAATTACATCGCGATAGCGACCAACGTCTCCACTAAAACAAATACTGGTGGTCTTGCCCTTTTCTGTGATTTTTAAAGTCACTGCTGCACTACCAATAATATGACCAGCGTCTGTAAACATGATTTCAACGCCAGCAATGATGGAATGCCATTGACCATATTCCGCGGTTTCAAATAAGGTCATGGCCAAAGCCACATCGTCTAATGAATACAAGGGTTCATACAAGGGAAGCCCTTGTTTTGCCCTTCGCTTATTGATAAACTTGGTATCTGCTCTTTGAATTTCTGCTGAGTCTTCTAATAAAATAGCTGCCAGATCTTTGGTAGCCGGGGTGCAAAAAATCTGTCCCCTAAATCCTTCTGAAACCAGTTTGGGAATCAATCCAGAATGGTCAATATGTGCATGAGATAAAACCAATACATCTACTTCAGACGCAACAAAACCAAAATCCCGATTGTAGGAATCCGTTTCTTTTCCCATGCCCTGAAACATGCCACAATCCAATAAAATTCTTTTCCCCTCATCGGTTACCAATAAGTGTTTAGAACCGGTGACCGTTCTGGCGGCGCCATGAAAACTGATAGTCATGATAGCAATATTAAAGGTTCGTTGATGATTGTTTATTTGGCCTTGAAACTCCAGGTAAACCAGAATTCTGAAACCGTTTCTCCTGCTTCATTCTTGCCTATGGAATAACATTGAATGGTTTGCCCATGTCCTGTTTGTGTTGCTGCTTCTACAGCATTGGCAATGGCCAATCCATCTTCACAATAAAAGGAGATTTTACCTACTGCTTTTTTATGAAATTTGGCTTCCATACCCACTACCAACATACTTACTGCTGGATGTCTTTGATACAATTGTCCAAATGCCAAAAGACCCGTACTCATTTCTGCTGCCATGGATTGAACAGCAAAATACATAGAGCTAAATGGGTTTTGATTGAGCCATTTGTGCTTTACAGAAATCACAGCCCCTTGAGAAGAAAGATCCTGTACCCTCAAACCCGCTATCAATGCTGATGGCAGTTTTTGCAGAAGAAAGAACCTGAATTTCACAGGATGCAAAATGATTTTTTGAAAATTTCCAAATTTGGGATTCACAACGCTGAATTTTACTGTTTATCAATGGCAACTATACAAGCTACCGCATTTTTATCTGCAACATCGGTTTCAAAAGACATGATCTTACCATCGCTGTTAAAGCGAATGCCTCCAATGCTTTCTCTTTTAACTGCTTTGTTAACGGCTGCTTCAAAACCCAAAGACTGATATTGGTTCACCGCCTTGTTTAATTCAAATACATTCATGGGTTCCTTACTCATCACTACTGCCATATAATCCTTGTTGCCAATACTATCTGCCATCAGTTTCATTCCTTTGGGAAACAATCGATAACCCGTGATACCGCAATAAGGAGAGAACTTGGTCTTGGAAGGATCAACCTTGCTAGGATAAGGAAATAATACATAACTGCTTCCATCGGTCTCCATACCAAGTACATAAACATAACAATCCGTATTGTTCTTGACTTCAATTTTAAAGCCTGTTCCTTTTGAGATGGGACTAGATGTTTCAAATAGATTTCCATCAGCCAATTGAAGGGGCAAATAAGCCTTGGTATTGGCATCTACCAAACCAATGCTGCAGCTCAAATGATTCACAACCGCATCTCCAGTTTTTTGAAGCGGATTTAGTCCATAAGCTTCTCTTACAAATCTTCTAAAATCCTTGTACTTGATCCAAGCCACACCATTGATCCCCCAGTCAGATCCCCAAGAATTCATGATCTGAAAAGCGCCTCCCTCTTTTCTATCGTCATATCCAATGACACAGATGGCATGACCTCCAAAACCCATCATGGTATAGTCATCGCTATTGGGTTCCCATACTTCCTTTCCAGCCATTTCTTGCATAAAAGATCCGCCTACCAACATCCCAATCACAACGGGTGCATCATTGGCCAAATGTTCTTTAATAGCATGCAAATTCAAACCCCTGGTGTTTTCCCCATCGGTTAGTCTATTAAAACCCTTCATTCTAAATTGTTGGGCAGCTTGTTTGAGTGAACCATCTGGTTGACGGCTACAATCATTTTCATCATAAGGAAACTCATTAAAAGGAACAGCTCCTACCTGTGTCATGTTTTCCATGGCACGAATAATATAACTGCCCTGGCATCCGCTAAGTCCTATTTGATTGTATAAAAAAGAGGGACTAAAAGCTAGTTGATTAGGGTCCTCTCCTGTACTTACTGCTTGTAAGATGGTTCTGGCACCATAAGCGCTACTCCAAGCCACACAAGAACCCTGATGACCTTGATTCAAACGCTTAGGAGCATATTTTAATAAGGAAACTGCTTCCGGTAATTCGTTTTTGGATTCATCCAATCCCTCATAGACTTGGGCCTTATCAAACTCTTTGGCATCCAAGATTCCTCCAGTGGCCAGCTGTGCAACATCTTGCATGCTGCTCATGCCATTACAACCATCCTTCAAATAAACAAATCCAGCAATGGCCAGTACTACTAACAAAAGAGAAGGCTTTCTAAATAAAAGACCTATGACTAAGGGAAGCAGATTGAACAAACCACCACCTCCGCCTCTTCCGGAGTTTCCACCTCCGCCACTACCATCATCATTATTGTCCTGATCATTGGGATCATCCACCATTCTTATGGGCATAACAAATTATTTGTACACTAAATGTAACAAGTAGTCCTTGCTGTAAAAAATTTTAGCAGGGTATTTGGCAATAGTTTACAAGAGAATGGCAGCTAGGGCATAGTCAGCCACTAGAATCAGGATACAACTCACCACTACTGCAGAAGTACTGGCCCTTCCAATTTCTAAGGAACCGCCTTTTACATTATAACCATAATAAGCAGGAACCGAACTCAGAATAAAGGCAAACGTATATGACTTGTACAGCGCAAAATTGATATTATAGAGATTCAAATTCTGTCTTAGACCCGCGTCAAAAATATCATTGGCCAAAATGCCAGACATGGCACCAGCTGTTCTTCCACCCCAGATTCCCAAAACCGCAGAAATGACAATCAAACATGGAATCACTAAAAGGGCCGCCAAAATCTTGGGCATGATCAAATAGCTCTTAGAATTAATACCCATGATTTCAAGCGCGTCTATCTGCTCACTAATGCGCATATTCCCCAGTTCGCTGGCAATCTTACTACCTACCACACCTGCCAATACAATGCTCAATACCGTAGGCGATAATTCCAAAATCATACTATCTCTAACAATCTGTGCAATGGTAGACAAGGGCACCAAGGGACTCACCAACTGGTAAGCAGTTTGCACCGTGGTTACCGCACCTAGGAAGATAGAAATGATGACCACAATGGGTAATGCGCCAATACCTATTTCTACACACTGGTGCATGAATTCCTTCCAGTACATGCGCCAGTTTTCAGGCTTGGTGAACATGCCTTTCAGCATCAATAAAAAAGTTCCAAAGTGGGTGAAAAAACTCATGGTTTATTTTTTTCTTTTTTTCAAACGCTTCCACCAGCTACTGGTTTGTACCGCTTCTTCAATATTGCCCTTGCATTTCAATTGCGCATCTACCACAGCTACAATGGCCATATTGATAATATTACGCACACTACTACCCAATTGCAATACGTGTACGGGCTTTTTCAATCCCAATAAAATTGGTCCAATAGCGTCTGCGCCACCTACTTCTTTTAAGAGATTATAAGTTACGTTACCCGATGTTAGGTTAGGGAACATGAGCACGTTTACTTCCTCATCTACCAACTCACTAAAGGGATAATTATCTTTTAATATTTCTTTGTTAAACGCCAGACTTCCTTGCATTTCACCATCTACGATCAAGGAAGGATTCCGCTGTTTTAGAATCTTGGTTGCCTGAGCTACCAGTCTTGCTTCTGGTGAATCACTGCTACCAAAATTACTATAGCTCAACATGGCAATTCTAGGTGTCAGGTTAAATGTGCGTACTTCCTTAGCCACCATCATGGTAATATCGGCTAGTTCTTCCGCAGTAGGATTAAAGTTCACGGTAGTATCAGCCAAGAATAATGGACCTTTCTTGGTTAATAACAAATACATACCCGCAATTTTCTTTACACCGTCTTCTGTACCTACAATTTGCAAAGCAGGTCTAATGGCTTCTGCATAGTTTTTGGTTAATCCAGAAAGCATGGCGTCAGCATCTCCGGTTTCCACCATCATACAACCAAAATGGTTGCGGTCTTTCATCAGCTTCTTACTCTCATAAGCATTCACCCCCTTGCGTTGACGCTTCTTGAAAAATAGATTGCCATATAACTCGCGCTTCTCTTCATTTTCATCGCTACGCGGATCAATAATGGGCAGGTCTGTTAAATCAATATTATTTTGTTCCGCTATGCGATTGATCTTGATTGGATCACCCAATAATATAGGATAGGCAATACCTTCATCATAGATAATACTGGCGGCTTTGAGGATTTTTTGGTTATCCGCTTCTGCAAATACCAAGCGCTTAGGACCTTTTCTGGCTTTGTTACCAATTACACGCATAAGTTGGTTATCCAGACCCAAGCGTTTGTTCAGTTCTACTGCATAAGCTTCCCAATTATGGATGCTTTTTTGTGCCACACCGGATTCCATAGCAGCTTTTGCCACGGCTGGTGCTACTGCTGCCAATAACCTTGGATCCAAGGGTTTTGGAATAATATATTCTGGACCAAAGCTCATGCTTTGTTGGTTATAAGCCATGTTCACAATATCAGGAACTGCTGTCTTTGCTAAATCGGCCAAAGCCCTTACAGCAGCCAGTTTCATGGCTTCATTAATTTGTTTGGCGCGTACATCTAGTGCTCCACGGAAAATATAAGGAAAGCCCAATACATTGTTCACTTGGTTGGGATAATCCGTTCTACCCGTTGCCATGATAATGTCTTTTCTCACAGCAGCAGCATCCGGATAAGTAATCTCGGGATCAGGGTTGGCCATGGCAAATACAATGGGATTTTTAGCCATAGACTTAACCATGTCTTGGGTAACCACATTACCCACACTCAGACCCAAAAATACGTCTGCATCCTTCATGGCTTTTTCTAAAGTCCAGTCAGATTTTTTAACAGCAAATTTTTCTCTAATGGGTCCTAAGTCTGTTCTACCAATATGCAAAACACCATCCTTGTCAAAAACAATAAAGTTTTCGTAACGAGCGCCTAGTGCAACATATAACTGAATACAAGCCATGGCTGCTGCACCAGCACCATTGATCACAAACTTTACTTTCTCAATTTTCTTTTTCTGTAATTCCAATGCATTGAGCATAGCTGCACTACTGATAATAGCAGTTCCGTGCTGGTCATCATGCATCACTGGAATATTCATCTGCTCTTTTAACTGCTGCTCAATATAAAAGCATTCAGGAGCTTTAATATCTTCTAAATTGATGCCTCCAAAAGTGGGCTCCAACGATTTGACAATTTGAACAAATTTCTCTGGATCCTTCTCGTTAATCTCAATATCAAATACATCAATATCAGCAAAGATTTTGAAGAGTACGGCCTTTCCTTCCATCACGGGTTTACTGGCATCTGGACCAATATCGCCCAAGCCCAATACGGCTGTTCCATTACTGATCACACCAACCAAGTTTCCTTTGGCGGTATATTTATAAACGTCTTCTGGATTTTTGAAAATTTCTTTACAAGGTTCTGCTACTCCTGGGCTATAAGCCAAACTCAAATCTCGTTGTGTCTTGGCTTCCTTGGTAGGAACCACTTCTATTTTACCTGGCCTGCCATTGGCATGATATTCCAACGCTTGCTCTCTTCTTAAATCGGCGTGTTTAGACATACATATTTTTTAGTGACCAATTTTTGCATTTGCACCCAACCAAGCCATGATTCCAATGCCCGTTTCAATAGCATTTTCGTCAATGTCAAATTTTGGGGTATGCACATTATGAATGATTCCCTTTGCTTCATTTCTAACACCAAGTCTGAAAAAGCAACCGGGGATCTGCTGCGTATAATATCCAAAATCTTCTGCACCCATTCTCATCTCTGTTTCTTCTACATTTTCCTTACCCATATAGGTTTCTGCTAGCTGCCAATTGGCACCCGTAAATGCAGGATCATTGTCTACTGTAGGATAACCAATATCAATTAACAAATCAATCTCAGCACCCATGGATTCCACCAAACCTATGGCCTGCTTGGTTATGAGCTCATGCGCTTTAAAACGCCAAGCTTCATCCATAGCCCTAAATGTTCCTTTTAGTTTTACTTCACTAGGAATTACATTGGTTGTATGACCACCTTGAATAGAACAGATAGACAGCACAGATGGTGAAAGTGGATTATTATTCCTTGATATAATTTGTTGCAAACTCACAATCAATTGTGAGGCAATTAAAATGGTATCAGCTGTTAAGTGCGGAGCCGCAGCATGACCGCCCTTGCCCTTGATGGTAATATAGATTTCATCGGCGCTAGCCATGACCCTACCCTTTCTAAAACTCAATTTTCCAACAGGCAATCCGGGATGAACGTGTAAGGCAATGATGCCGCTGGGCGATGGGTTTTGTAAAGCACCATCTCTAATCATAAAACTTGCACCACCTGGATTTTTTTCTTCACCAGGTTGAAATAATAGTTTCACAGTTCCAGACCATTGGTCTTTTGTTTCCTGTAAAATTTTGGCAGCACCTAGTAAAATACTGGTATGTACATCATGACCACAGGCATGCATCACACCTTCATTCAAACTGCAATAGGGTACTTGATTTTCTTCTTGAATTTGCAAGGCATCCATATCAGCCCTAAGTGCCATGACCCTGCTTGATGGATCCTTGCCTTCAATCATTGCCACTAAACCAGTAGTAGCTTTTTGTTCAAAACCAATGCCCATAACACGGAGTTGTTCTTGAACAAATAAACTGGTTTCAAATTCCTGATAACTCAGTTCAGGATGTGCGTGCAAATGCCTTCTTACCGCAATAAATTCTGCAGCATAAGCTTTTGCCAAAGATTGTATGTGGGCTAATAATTCCATTCAATTTAGTTTGCCATATTTTCTTCCTCTTCCTTGGTAGGTGTATAGTCAATGGCGTCTTCTACAATAAATACGCCTGTTGGATAATATTTACTAACCAGGTTTCTAAATTTTTCAGCATCCGCTTTCTTTAGAAAATTTCCAATCCTTACTTTAAAATTGGGCGATTGAAACAAGGTATAGGATTTTTGATCAGGGAATCTAGTCAGCAATTCAGATTTTACTTTAAAAGCTTGATCTCTGTTTGAAGTACTCACTACCTGTACCCTAAAACCTTTGTATTGTCCTGAACTGGTTAACAAACTGGCGTGCTTATTAATCTGATTTTGCTTTGCCGTTAACTGGTCCATTCTTGGATCTTTGTGCACAATCACCGTGTCATTGGCCATGGCCACTAATCCTGCAAAAACGGCTACCAATAAAAAAAATAAATAATTAGGGTTCTTCATATTTCAATGGACTATGTTCTTCAATAGTCTTACAAGTTAAATTAATATCCTGAATCTTGTACAGGGGCACCAGAAACAATGGCCACACCCGCGCTACAACCCAATCTGGTTGCACCCGCATCCACCAATTCTTTGGCAAAAGCATAGTCCCTAATGCCACCAGAGGCTTTTATTTGAACCTGGGCTGGAAGGTGTGCACGAAACAGGGCCACGTCTTCAACAGATGCGCCTTTTTCTGCATACCCGGTAGAGGTTTTTAAATAGTCAATCCCAGCTGCTCCATAAATATCGCAACAAGCAATAATTTCTTCCTTGGTCAATACCCCTGATTCAATAATCACTTTAATGGTTTTACCCTTGCTTCTGATAATGGGCATGATATGGTTGATCTCACCTGCTATATACTGGAAATCTTTGTTCTTGATTGCGGAAATATTGCAAACAACATCTAGTTCATCTACCCCATCTACCATGGCCAATACTATCTCTGCAATCTTGGCTTCCACTGCACTATAACCAAAAGGAAAACCAATCACCGTAGCCACTTTTACAGCAGTTCCAGCTGTTAATGCTTTGGCCTGTTTGATAAAATTAGGTGGCACACAAACCGCCGCAAACCCATACTGGATGGCTTCTGCACAAAGTTTATCTATATCGGCCACCAAGGTGGTTGGTTTTAAAATGGTATGATCAATATATTGGTTCAGTTTCATGGAAAAACTTTGAGGGGCAAAGGTAAACAAAGCAATCCTTACAATGTCATAAAATACCCAATTCAGGGTATTCAGAAATCTTTCAGAAATTTTTTTTTTGCTAAAAAAAACAATAACATGTTTCAGAAAAAAATTTCCTTGAGTTTATTACTCTTGATTGGCTGTATGGCTGCTTTTGCGCAAAAGACAAAATTATCAGACAATGGCAGGTTAGATATTAGTATTGGATTGGCTAATCCCAAGGCAGAAGCCGTTTTTGGACAGTTTTACAAGTCAAAAGGCATTCAACCCCGTTTAACGCTTGAATATGGATTAATAGGTCTTCCTTATAGTAAACAATTTCACGCCCGTGTTGCGGCAATAGCAGGTTTAGAACCGGGTTCCTTTACCAATAAGACTACCATGCTTACGGAAGCCAAGATGACCAACAAACCACTGGGTGGAAGATTCTATCCACTAGCACTAAGAAATGGTTTAGACGCAGTAAAATGGAAGCATGTGGGCTATTTTGTAGACGAGGCCTTATTGGGTGCACTTTGGTTCTTAAATGGTTTTTATCTGGAAGCCGGAACTTCACCTGGAGTAACCATTAAAGAAGAAGGCTACGCCGATGTTAGCCGATCACCCAGTTTCAGTGGATGGGGTATTGCTTTATACGATTTTGCACCTGAAAACAAACTCCGATTCAAATTCAATTTTGGCACCAGAAAATACAAATGGACCAATGCCAGTAATACCAGTTCAGAAATCAAATCCTTCTGTGTAGACTTTGGACTTAGTTATCGTTTCTAATTACCCAATCACCCCTACCCTATTCCTAAACAAAAATGCCCCAATCGGGGCATTTTCTATTTTACAATTTCTTCGCACTCTTCACTTCCTTCTTCTTCCCATTCTTCACTCTTCACTCTTCACTTTCCTCCCCCTCTTCAATTCCTTCTTCTTCCCATTCTTCACTCTTCACTCTTCACTCTTCACTTTCCTCTTATGCGTCTTTTCCATGACAAGCCTTGAACTTCTTCCCACTTCCACAAGGGCAAGGATCATTACGTCCAATCTTTGGTCCTACTTGAACGGGTTGTTGCTTCACGGTTTCAGAAGGATCAATATAGTCATTGTCATGACCTGCTGCATCCAATTCTTCTTTCTGGGTGCGCATTCTACTCAAATCTGTTTTTTGAGCTCGGCCTTCTTTTACATTGTCACCATCACTTAATGGAATGGCTGAATGACAAAGGAATTGAACAATTTCACGATTCACTTCACCATCCATTTTCTTGAATAGGTCAAATGCTTCCATTTTATAAATTACCAATGGATCTTTCTGTTCGTAAGTAGCCGTTTGAACACTTTGTTTCAGGTCATCCATTGAACGCAAATGCTCTTTCCAAGAATCATCAATAAAGCCAAGGGTAATAGTGCGTTCCAGGGCATTCAATAATTCTATCCCACCAGAATTGATGGTCTTGTCCATAGATGCCAAAACATTCATCATTCTTCTACCATCGGTAAAAGGAACAATCACGTTTTCAATATGGTTACCCTGTTGCAAACGAATATTCTTAAACACTGGAATGCTCTGAGCAGCTAGATCCGCTTTCTTGCGCTCGTAATTTTCAACCGCTTCGTTATAGAGTCTTTCCGTTAATTGCTGCTCATTGGTTTTAGACAATTCGTCTGCAGTAATTTTTGAATCAATCCCAAAATTCACAATCACAGCCAAGCGGAATCCTTCGTGGTCATTTTGTTCTTTAAATGAATTCACTAAGCCTTCTGCAACGGTATAAAATGCATTGTCTAAGTCAAGTGCCAAACGCTCTCCAAACAATGCGTGGTTACGTTTGCTATAAATCACCGTACGCTGTTTGTTCATCACATCGTCATATTCCAACAAACGCTTACGGATTCCAAAGTTGTTTTCTTCTACTTTCTTTTGAGCCCTTTCAATAGACTTGGTAATCATGCTGTGTTGGATTACTTCGCCTTCTTTATAACCGGCAAAGTCCATCACTTTGGCAATACGCTCACTACCAAACATGCGCAT
>Ga0075152_10003601_pt1 | contig 10774 bp, 9 predicted proteins | sample JI61114C2DNA_FD_70964 | JGI IMG/M metagenome (GOLD analysis project Ga0075152, IMG submission 70964) | Wastewater effluent complex algal communities from Wisconsin, to seasonally profile nutrient transformation and Carbon sequestration -... | ecosystem: Engineered > WWTP > Effluent > Algae...
GCGAACGGTGCGCGCATCCGCCTCGCACCGCAGAAGTTCTGGGCAGTGAATGATCCAGCGCAGCTCGGCAAGGTGCTGGGCGCGCTGGAGAAGATCCAGGGTGAATTCAGCGCGAGCGGGAAGAAAGTGTCACTGGCTGACCTCATCGTGCTCGGTGGTTGCGCCGCTGTGGAAAAGGCCGCCAAGGATGCCGGCCACAACGTGACGGTGCCCTTCACCCCGGGCCGCATGGAAGCCAGCCAGGAGCAGACCGACGTGGAGAGCTTCTCCGTGATGGAGCCGCAGGCTGATGGTTTCCGCAACTACCAGAAGAAGACCTACAGCGTGCCGGCCGAGGAAATGCTCATCGACAGGGCCCAATTGCTCACGCTGAGCGCACCGGAGATGACGGTGCTTGTCGGCGGTCTGCGTGTGCTCGGTGCCAACACGGGCGGCAGCAAGCATGGCGTGTTCACGGATCGCGTAGGCCAGCTCACCAACGACTTCTTCGTGAACCTGCTGGACATGCGCAATGCGTGGGCACCGAAGTCCGGCGAAGAGGGCATCTACGGGAGCCACGACCGCAAGACCGGTGATCGGAAATGGACCGGCACACGTGTGGACCTTGTCTTCGGAAGCAACTCACAACTGCGCGCCCTCGCTGAGGTGTACGCACAGAGCGACGCCAAAGAGAAGTTCGTGAAGGACTTCGTGAAGTCCTGGGTGAAGGTGATGGAACTGGACCGCGTTTGAACGTTCTGAACTGAACGGACGGGCCGCTCGCAAGGGCGGCCCGTTCTGTTTTCACGGATCGCGCTGGTACACGCACACGTAGTCCACCTCCATTACGGCAGGGAGGTCGGATGAGGTGTGGGTTTCGAGCAACTCACGGGAACGGCCGCAATCCATCCCAGTTCTCCTTTCCCCAGATCTCCCAGTAGCGCTCCTTCGTCATTCCGTCCCAATGGACGATGGTGCTGAGGTACTGCTTCTGCTGGAAGAGGTTCAGCCGCACGCCCGCGAGGATCACCGTGGCCAAGAGCGCGCCGAGGAGAATGTGTTTGTGTAGGGCCTTTTCCGCGAGCACGGCGATGGGCAGGGCGAGCAGGGGCAGTGTATCGATCATGGGGCGTGAACCGAATCCACCGCCATACCACCACTGGTACCAGCTGAAGATGCCGTACAGCGCGGGCGGGAAGAACGCGATGACAGGCCAGGCCAGTGCGCGCTTTGACCGGTCAAGCAGCATCACGGCCAGGCCGATGAAGCCGAGGACCACGAGCGGGGACCAAACGAACCAACCCTTGCGGTAGCTGAACAGCCCGTCGATGATGTGGGGATCGGACCAATTGAAACCTTCGGTGCGGTAGGAGTAGAAGATGAAGTGGCCGGTGGTCGCTTTCCAGTACAGCAGTTGAGGGATCAGCGGGACGATCGCGGCTATCGCTGCGAGCAGGATGTGCCCCCGGTGCTTTCGGACAAGCGCCCATTTCGCGCGCCATCCGTATCCATGCGTCCAGAGCAGCGGCACGAGGACCACCACGATGTCGATCGGGCGGGTGAGCAGGATGAGCCCCAGCGCCAGTCCCAAGCCGATGGCTTTGCCACGCGCAGGCGCTCGATGCCATGCATCGGTGCGTTCGAGCACGGCAGCGAAGAGGAAGAAGAGGTACGGGTGGCTCATGCCGCTGTCCACCGTTGAGTAGAAGAAAAGGTTGGTGCCGAAGCCGATGGCGATCAGGGCCAATGTCGCTGCGCGGTCGTTCGTATGGCGCAACAGGAACGAGCGCAGGAGGAGCAACCCCAAGACCGAGAAGAGGATGGACGACAGGGACACGCAGAGCTGGTACGGAGCCGAGTAGCCGTCCGGGGGATGAGCGGTCCACGGGCTGTGGCAGAACGCATGGGCGACCAGGAACAAGGGCGCTTCGAAGAGCGCGGTGCCACAGGTGTACTTCAGGCATTCGTGACCCGTTTCGGCGACATGGAAAATGCCATAGCTCGAAGGATGGTCCTTGTGAAGGCGATCATCCAGGTTCGCCACGTAGTCCAGGTCGCGCACGTCCCCGTGGATGATAGAGGCGGGCAGGTAGTGGTAGTACGCTTCGATGTCCCATTGCAGCACGCGCTGCTGGCGCCAGAAGCCGATATCCATGACCTCCTGCACGGCCGCCCAAGCGAAGAGCAGGCAGACGAGAGCGCTCCAGAGACCTTGGGTCCAGTGGCGGGAGGAGGGAAGACCGGTCAAGTTCTGCTGCCGGGCTTCAACCTCGGCGTGGCGACCAAGATCGTGCTACTTCGGTGCCTTCCAATAGATCCACGCGCCGATGAGGGCGAAGACCACGTTGGGTGTCCAGACGGCGATGAAGGGGTTGAGCCCGGCGTTGGTGGCGGCCACGGTGCTGAGCTTGCCCAGGAAGATGAACACGAGGATGAGCATCACGCCGTAGACGAGGTGGACGCCCGTGCCGCCGCGCACCTTGCGGCTGGCCACGCCCACGCCGATGAGGGTGAATACGAAGGTGGCGAAGGGTGCGGCGGTGCGTTGCTGCTGCTCCACCTCGTAGTAGGCCACTGTGCTGCCGCCGCGCATCTTCTCCGCCTTGATGAACGCGGCGAGCTCATGGCGGTCCATCGCCCCTGCGATGGCGAGGCGCTGTCCCAGGTCGCTCGGTTTGAGCGGGATCAACGTGTCGATCCGTTCACCCCGTGAGATGTGTTCGATCCCCGCGATGCGCGCGCGGGACGTGTCCCCATCCGTGTTCTCGGCGTCCGCTGGAATGGTCCGCAGCTTGTATTCGAAAAGCTGCCACTTGCCGGAAACCGAATCGTAGACCGCCCGTTCGGCCTCGAGCTTCGAGCGCATGGCCCCGTTCTCCCACTGTACGATGCTCATGCGGTTGGCGGTGCGGGCCTGCATGTTCATGTCATAGATGTAGACGATCGTACCTGGTGCCACCTCCCGCAGCACATGCTTGTCGTCGAGGTCGTACGGGTTCCAGATGTGCGCCTTCTCGAAGGCCAATCGTGTGCGGTTCGCGGTCGGCAGCAGGAACACGTTCACATAGAGCGAGACAAGGGTGAGGAACGTTGCGGCGATGAAGTACGGCCTGACGAACCGCGGGAAGCTCACCCCGCTGCTCAGCATGGCGATCACCTCGCTGCGGCTGGCCATGCGGCTGGTGAAGAGCAATACCGCCAGGAAGATGAAAAGCCCGCTGAAGAAGTTGCTGTAGTACAGCACGAAGTTCACGTAGTAGTCCAGCGCGATCTCTTTGAACGTCGCGTTGCTCTCGGCGAAATCCTCGGTCTTTTCGCTGATGTCGAACACCACGGCGATGGCCATGATCAGCACCAGCAGGAAGAAGAAGGTCCCGAGGAACTGCTTGATGATGTAGCGGTCGAGCGTCTTGAGCACGGGTGTGAAGATCGGTGGGATCGCCGCAGCTACGAGCTTCGAGCCATGAGCCACGAGCTTCAGTGCTCAAAAAGCTCGCAGCTCATGGCTCACGGCTCGTGGCCTTCAGCCGGAAATGCGCGTCTTCACCATCGGCAACAACCTTGCCTTCCACTCCGTGAACGACCCATCGAGGATCTTCTCCCGCGCCTCCTTCATCAGCGATACATAGAACGCGAGGTTGTGGAGGCTGGCGATCTGCAGGCCGAGCATCTCGTTGGTGACGAAGAGGTGCCGAACGAGCGCCTTGCTGTACGCCTTGTCCACCCAGCAGGTGCCGTCGGGGTCGATCGGGGAGTGGTCGTCCGCCCAGCACTTGTTCTTTATCTGCACTACGCCGTTCCGCGTGAAGAGCATGCCGTTGCGGCCGTTGCGCGTGGGCATCACGCAATCGAACATGTCGATGCCGATGGCCATGTTCTCCAGCAGGTTCCACGGAGTGCCCACGCCCATGAGGTAGCGTGGTCTGTCTTTCGGTAGTATGTCGCAGCACAACTCGGCCATGGCGTACATCTCGTCTTCGGGCTCGCCCACGCTAAGGCCACCGATCGCGTTGCCATCAGCGCCTTTGGTGGCGATGAACTCGCTGCTCCGCTTTCGCAGTTCGGGGAAGGTGCTGCCCTGGACGATGGGGAAGAGCGCCTGTTCGTAGCCGTATTTCGGATCCGTGGCATTGAAGCGCGCGAAACACCGGTCCAGCCAGCGGTGCGTCATGTGCATGCTCTTCTCGGCGTAGGCCGGTTCGCAGGGCCAGGGTGTGCACTCATCAAAGGCCATGATGATGTCCGCGCCGATGCTGCGCTGCGTGTCCATCACGTTCTCGGGGGTGAAGAGGTGTCGGCTGCCGTCGATGTGGCTCTGGAACTTCACGCCCTCTTCGGTGATCTTGCGGATGTCGCTGAGCGAATGCACTTGGAAGCCGCCGCTGTCGGTAAGGATCGGCCTATCCCATCCGTTGAACTTGTGCAAGCCGCCCGCATGCTCCAGTACATCCGTTCCGGGTCGCAGGTAAAGATGGTAGGTGTTGCTCAGCATGATCGGCGCGCCGATGTCCTCCCGCAGCTCGCGCATGTGAACGGCCTTCACCGCGCCCAAGGTGCCTACGGGCATGAACACAGGCGTGGGCACGATGCCGTGGTCCGTGTGCAATTCGCCCGCGCGGGCCTTGCTTTTCGGGTCGGTGGTCAGGAGATCGAACTTCATGGGGGCCGCGAAAGTAGAGCCATGTCCACTGCCCCTTCCACGTCCCCGCTGTTCATAACTGCCATGCCCCGCCACCCTGCGCGGAAAGGGTCCCGATAGCTTCGCCCCAACACCCGCGCACGTTGCGGGGCCCTTCGTGTTCGCCCTCATCGCCCCTTACGTCCTCTACACGCTGATCGCGGCGCTGGTCATCCTGGCCTTCTTCCATTTCGTGATCTTCAGTCGGTTGGCGTTCAAACACCCGAAAGTGGAGCCCGACCGGTCGCTGCCCGTGAGCTTGGTGATCTGCGCGCGTAACGAGAGCAACTCCCTCCAGCAGCTCATCCCGCTGATGATGGACCAGGACCACGAGGAGTTCGAGGTAGTGGTGGTGAACGACCGCAGTGACGACGATACGTGGGAGACGCTCCAGTGGATGAAGCCGAACTACCCGAAGCTGCGCCCGGTGAACATCCAGGCCGACGAGAAGTTCAGCTACGGCAAGAAGATCGCGCTCGGTGTGGGTATCCGCAGCGCGAAGCACCCGCACGTGCTGCTTACGGACGCCGATTGCATGCCCGTTGGCCGCGACTGGGTGAGCACGATGTGCGCGGGGTTCAGGAACGGCAAAAAGGTGGTGATCGGCTTCAGCCCGTACGAGAAGACCGGTGGGCTCACCAACGTGATCGAGCGATTCGACGGCATCAGCAAGGCGATCCAGTACATCAGCTTCGCGCAGGCGGGCTTCCCCTACATGGGCGTTGGGCGGAACCTGGGCTACACGCAGGACATGTTCCTCTCGGCGAAAGGCCCACGCCGCCATTCCGCGCTGATGAGCGGCGATGATGACCTCTTCATCAACGAAGTGGCACGCGCGAAGAACACGAGCGCGATCGCCGATGGCCGCTCGTTCATGACCACACGCGGTACTCCCGATCTGGCCACATGGGTGCGGCGCAAACGGCGCCACTATACAACCGCACGGTTCTACCGCTTCGGTCATCAAGTCCTGCTCACGCTGCTGCCGCTCGCGCGCTTGCTGCTGTTGGCGGCGGTCATCTATCTCGCGTTCACCGGTCACATCATGCAAGCGGTGCTGGGTGTTGCGGCCGAGCTCCTCATCTTTTTGCCGGTCCGCATGTTGGCGATGCATCGCCTCGGTGCGGGCGGCGTCTTATGGCTCACACTCCCCCTCGAATGGCTGTTCCTACTTTTGGAGCCCGCGCTGTACCTCAGCACGCTCCTGATAAAACCCCGCCGATGGAAGTAAGCGAGAACCTCAGCGATAAGGCCGTCTACGACCTGGCCCTCGTTCGCCGCGCGGTGGACAAGAAGGACCAGAAGGCATACGCCGAACTGATGTCCCGGTACCGCGACTCGATCTACTTCATGTTGTTGAAGATGATCAACAACAAGGACGATGCGGAGGACCTCACGATCGAGGCGTTCGGCAAGGCGTTCAACCGCTTGCACCAGTACACGCCGAACTACGCGTTCAGCACGTGGCTCTTCAAGATCGCCTCGAACAACTGCATCGACTGGATCCGCAAGCAGAAGAAGAAGCTCCTGAGCATCGACGCGCCCATCGGCACGGATGACGGTGATGAGATGCACATCGAACTGAAGGGCACCGGCCCGGATCCGGCCGATGTCGCCATCCGCAACCAGAAGAATGAGGTGATGCGCGAAGTGGTGGACAAGCTGAAGCCGCGCTACCGCCAGTTGGTTGAACTGCGCTACTACCAGGAATACAGTTACGAGGAGATCGCTACGGAGCTTGATCTGCCGCTCGGTACGGTGAAGGCCCAGCTCTTCCGCGCTCGCGAGTTCCTGCAAGGCCTGCTCGAACAGCGCAAGGACACCATCTGATCGGCACAGGCTTCCAGCCTGTGATGAAGATATCGTGGCACAGGCTTCCAGCCTGTGATTTTCCATGGAAACAGAAGTGAGCATCATACACCGCTACTTCCCCGACCTGTCTCCCGAACAGCGCGCCCGGTTCGAGCTGCTCGGTCCGCTCTACCGCGAATGGAACGAGCGCGTGAACCTGATCTCCCGCAAGGATATCGATCATCTCTACGAGCGTCATGTGCTGCACTCGCTCGGCATCGCTAAAGTGCATGCGTTCAAACCCGTAGAACGCGTGATCGACGTCGGCACCGGCGGAGGCTTTCCGCTCGTTCCATTGGCGATCCTCTTCCCCGAAAGCACCTTCCACGGCATCGATGGCATCGGCAAGAAGATGATGGCCTTGCAGGGCGTGATCGAAGGGCTCGGCATCACCAACTGCACCGCTGAGCAAGTGCGCAGCGAGGAGCACAAGGGCCGCTACGACATCATCATCAGCAGGGCCGTCACCACGTTACCGGAGTTCATCCGCGCCACCAAACATCTGGTTGCGAAGGGGGAGGGTCGCATGCTCTACCTCAAAGGCGGCGACATCATGGATGAGATCGCCCCCGTGCGCGACCGCGTGCGCGTGCATCACCTGCGCGAGTTCTTCACCGAAGAGTTCTTCGAAACGAAGAAGGTGGTGGAGGTGGCCCTGTGAGAAGTGAGAGGTGTCAACTGTAAAGTGTGAGGTGTGGAGTTGGCTGCGCTTCACACCTCCGCACTCACACTTCACACCGCACTCAACTGCGTCCTGCTCAAGTTGAAGTACAGCCCGTCCGCGTCAGCGATCAGGTCATCGTGGCGTCCGCTCTGTATAACAGTTCCCTTGTCCAGTACCAGGATCCGGTCCGCATTGCGCACCGTGCTCAACCGGTGCGCGATCACGATGCTGGTGCGGCCCTTCATGAGTTTGTCCAGCGCATCCTGAACGAGCTTCTCGCTTGCGGTGTCGAGTGCGCTGGTCGCCTCATCCAGGATCAGTATCGCGGGATCCTTCAGCACGGCACGTGCGATGGCAACACGTTGGCGCTGCCCGCCGCTCAGCTGGATACCTCGATCGCCCACCACCGTGTCATAGCCCTGCGGGAACGAAGCGATGAACTCGTGCGCATTGGCTTTGTGCGCGGCATCCTCGATCTCCTGTTGTGAGGCGCCTGGTCTTCCGTAAGCGATGTTTTCCCGGATGCTCCCGCCGAAGAGCAGCACCTCTTGCGGCACGATGGCCATGCGGTCGCGCAGGGCGTGCAGGTCGTAGTCACGGGCATCCCGTCCATCAATGGTGATGCGACCGGCAATGGGTTCGTAGAAACGCAGGATCAATGAAGCGATCGTGCTCTTGCCCGCGCCACTGGGTCCGACCAAGGCCACGCGTTCACCCGGTCGAACCGTGAAGTCCACATCCTTCAGCACGGGCATGTCGGGCCGTGAGGAATAGTGGAAGGCCACATGCTCGAACGCCAAGCCACCTTGTATCCCACGCTCCGAATTCCCCCTTCCCCCTCGGGGAAGGTCGGGATGGGGTGCATTTCCTCCTTCCCCGCCGGGAAAGGCCGGGATGGGGTGCACTGGGATCGCCTCCGCCTTCTCATCCTGGATATCGATCAGCCGTTCCGTAGCGCCGAGGGCCTTCAGCACGGTGGCCATCAGCTCGGGAATACTCGCGAAACCCGCACCGATGAACACGGTGTACATCACAAAACTGGTGATGTCCCCGCTGGAAATGGAACCCTCGATCTTCAGGTGTACCGCGCGCCAGACCACTACGGTGATCGCGCCGAACATGCACAGGATGATGAACGAAACGAAGGCTGCCCGCCAGCGCACGCCCTTCAGCGCCAGGTCACGCGCTGCGGCAACGCTGCGCCCGTAGCGCAATGTTTCCCACGCCTCGTTCGCGAAGGCCTTCACGTTCTGGATCCCTTGCAAGGTTTCCTCCACCATGGTGCCCGTATCGGCGATGCGGTCCTGCACCTCCTTGCCGAGCTTCTGGATGAAGCGCCCGAAGAATACCGCCACCACAGCAACGACCGGGATGATAGAGAGCATGGTGAGCAACAACTGTGGACTGAGCCGCGCCAGCATCACCGTGCTTACGCCGATCACCAGTACCTGCCGCACCAGCTCGGCGGTCACCGTGGTGAAGAGATCGTTCAACAATGCGACGTCGGCGGTGATGCGGCTGTTCAGTTCACCCACACGGCGCTGCGCGAAGAAGTCCATCGGGAGCCTCACCAGATGCTGGTAGGTATCCGTGCGCACGTTGGCCAGCGCATGCTCGGCGATGTACCCGGAGAGATGGATACGGAAGAAGCCGACCGCGGATTGCAGGATGAACGTGAGCCCGAGCAGTTTCGCTATCGAATCGATGTTGGTGAGGTCGGTGAGAGGCGCGCCCAAGAAGTCCGAGCCAGCGCCAGCGTCCAACAGTTTGCCCAGCAGGAAAGGGAACACGAGGCTCAGTGCGCTGGTGATGAACAGCAACGCCATCATCAGAGCGAAGCGCCCGCGATAGGGCTTCAGGTAGCGGAATATGCGCACGGCCTTCCGCAGCGTCGCCTTGTTCAGCTTCGCTTTGGGCGCATCGTGGTCCTTGAAACGCTTGGCCATCCGTTATCGCGGCGCGAAGTAACGGCGGTGGTGCGTCACGCCGGGGTCAGTACGTGATCAGGCGTGGATCTCCACCATACGGTCCGCGATATGGTCGAAGAGGTTCTTCAGCGGGCTCTCCACCATCATCTTGATGAAGGGATTCAGGTCCGCCTCGAAGACCTGGTAAGCCTGTGTCGATCCGTTGGCCCCATCGAGGTGCACATCCAGCGTGAAGGGGAAGGGCGAACGCTCGGTGCTTTTCAAGCGGACGTGACCGGGCGCGGTCCCGCCGTCCAATTGCAAGCCGATCGTAGCGGCCCCGGCCACCTTGAACGAACACGAAACGCCGTCGCTCTTCCAATCGCTGATGCGGTCCTGCGGCAGAAGCTGCTGGAAGTTGTTCATGTCCTGCAGGAAGGTATAGACGTCCTGCGCCGGGCGCGCGATCTCCACGTGCTTGCTCTCGATCCTCGTCATCTAGTTGGTCGCCGAAGCCTCCGGCTGGGGTGATGCGCTTGTGCGCTCGTTCGCTGACTTGCCCCAATTGGCGGGGTCGATCCTCCACTCATTGAGGCTCTCCTTGTCCTTCTCGGTGATGTAGTTGTCGTGCATCGCCTGATCGAGCAACACACTGTAATTCGTCAGCGACTTCAGTTTTACTTTCTCCTGTTCGAAGCTCCGGATGGCCTCCTCAAAACCGTAGGTGAAGATGCTCACCATGCCTTTCACTTCGCAGCCTTCATCGCGCAAGGCATGCACAGCGGCGAGGCTGCTCTTTCCTGTGCTCACGAGGTCCTCCACCACCACCACACTGCGGCCGGTGGTCAGGTCGCCTTCCACCTGGTTCTTCATGCCGTGCTCCTTGGCGGAGCTGCGCACGTAGACGAACGGCAATCCGAGGTCATGCGCTACGAGCGCACCGTGCGCGATACCGCCCGTAGCCACACCCGCGATCATGTCAGGCCTTCCGAACTCCAAGTTGATCGCCTGCACGAACTGCTGGCGGATGAAGGTTCGCACGGCCGGGTAGGAGAGGGTCTTGCGATTGTCGCAATAGATCGGGCTCTTCCAACCGCTGGCCCACGTGAACGGTTTCTTGGGGCTCAGCTTCACGGCCTTGATCTGCAGGAGGAATTCGGCGATCTTCAGCGCCGGATCAAGACGGGAATCCATGGGGCGAAAGTATGAAGTCTATATCGACGGAAAACCGTTGGGGATCGTGGAGCAACCGGACGCGCGGGATAGTTCTGAACAGGTGTTGATCCGCAAGGTGCGCACCAGCAGTGACATCACCGGGGCCTTGGAGCTATGGAAGTCGCAGCCTCGGGCCGAGTCGCTCATCTTGCACGGTGGTGACGTCGATGAAGTGTGGGAATTGTTCTGTGGCCTGTACGTCTTCGTGCAAGCCGCCGGTGGTTGTGTCACCGATGAGCGCAAGCGCTTGCTGATGATCCATAGACTCGGCATCTGGGATCTTCCCAAAGGCAAAGTGGACAAGGGCGAAGCCGTGGATGCGGGCGCGCTCCGCGAAGTGCGTGAAGAATGCGGCTTGAAGAACGTGGAACTGCAGAAGCGCCTGTGCGAGACCTGGCACACCTACGAGCGAAAAGGCAAGCAGCACCTGAAGCGCACGGATTGGTACCTGATGCGCGGAACCAACAGCGATCCGCTCAT
>Ga0075152_10003602_pt1 | contig 10772 bp, 5 predicted proteins | sample JI61114C2DNA_FD_70964 | JGI IMG/M metagenome (GOLD analysis project Ga0075152, IMG submission 70964) | Wastewater effluent complex algal communities from Wisconsin, to seasonally profile nutrient transformation and Carbon sequestration -... | ecosystem: Engineered > WWTP > Effluent > Algae...
TGAATTAAGTGATATAAATAAAGGCGAATACCTCTATGCACTTTCGCATAACTGGGGCAAAGAGCCTACGCTGGTGCGCAAAGACATAAGGGGTTTTATTACCAACCGCCTCATGTATGCCATGTACAGGGAGGCTTGCAGCCTTGTGGAAAATGGTTATGCAACCGTAGAAGACGTAGACAGGGCATGCCGCAACAATGCCGGCTACTGGATGACGCTGGTGGGCGTTTTTCGCTGGATGGACCTTACAGGGGTTGCTGCTTACCATACCGTAATGAAAGACCTGCTGCCCACACTTAACAACAGCACTTCAATACCAAAACTTATTGATGATATTGTGCAGCAGGGTGGAAGAGGGGTTGCTAATGCAAAAGGTTTTTACGATTATACACCCGAAGAAGCTAAGCTTTGGGAAGAAACTTTTACGGAGTTCAGTTACGAAATAAGGCGGCTTGCTTTAAAATATCCGGCAGATGTGGTGAAGAAAAAATTAGCAGAGAATCAATAATTTTCAGTTGCAGGTTTCTGGTTTCTGTTTGATTGCGGGGGATTTTATTTTGGGCCAGGCAATAAATCTTTACTCATCGTTCCTTGCGTCGCACTCTTTTACTTTTATTCATTGGGCAGCACATTAACTGTTTGCAAAACTGTTTATTTTTTTAACTGCAATATTCGGTCAACCTCACTATAAATAGCAGCCGCAATTTCCGCTGGGGAATGGTTGCCATCTGTAATAAAAATATTTTCCTGTTCGTTTAATTTTTCAAACGATTCAAAATATTTAGCCCGTACATTTTTTAAATTTTCCAGGGTTTCATATAACTCCACTGTTTCCCTGTTTTTATTTATCCGCTGCATGGCTGCTTCTGGTGAAACGTCTATAAAAATATTTATATCGGGTTTTAAAATACTTGCGGCCATTGCATTTGCGGCTATTACCCAGTCAATATCCATGTGCGTGCCGTGGTAGGCGTAAGATGAAAAATAATACCTGTCGGTAATTACAGTAAAACCTTCTTCCAGTTTTTTTACAATTCCATTTGTTTCATTCAGCAGGTGGTCTAATCTGTCAGCAACAAAGAGGCCAGCAATTGTTCTGTCATCAGCTTTTTTTTCGCCTTTTAAAATATTCCTGATGATGGTGCCAATAAAATTATCTGTTGGTTCGAAAGTGCTGTAAACTTTATGACCGGCTGCGGTTAGTTTTTCTGTCAATAATTTTGTTTGCGTGCTTTTGCCGCTGCCATCAATTCCTTCCAGTGCTATAAATAAATTGTTGCGCATGGGTTGTTTTATAATTGGTCAAATGTATATTGAATAGTTTTTAAAAATGAAAAATTATACTGCTTTATAAAAACTGTTGAAAATAAATAAGGATTGAAAAGATGGATGCTGAAGTACAATTATTATCAGAACGATGAAGTGATTGCGACGCAACCTGGCTGCCATAAAAAGATTTGCTGGTATAAAAAAATCCTTTAATCAAGCTGCTTTAGTAACTGCTGAGCTTTGGTGTAAGTATCAGCATCGGCAGGTATTTGTTGTAAAATAAGTTTACATGCATCAATATTATTTTGTTTTAAATAAGTAAGCGCCATATACCATTTTGACTGGTATGTAAATACATTTTCTGTGGCCGCAATATTGGTAAAACCTTTTAACGCTTCATCAAAATTTTCTGTTTGCAATGCGCATATATAATAAGCGAGTTGCATTTCTTTATCAGAAGAATCTGCGGCAAGTGACTGCTGCAGCAATGGTTTGGCTTGTGTAAACTGTTTATTATTGTAGTATGTAATTGCTTTTGAAAGCAGCGAATCGTTGCTGCCCCTTGTGCCGGATAATGCAGGAAACACCGCATACTGCGCATATAATTCTGTGCTTGTTTGCTTATCGTTATTAAACAGGTACACAGAAACAATAACAGCCAAAACCGCTGCTGCCACTGCATACCAGCGGTTTGCTTTACTTAATGTAACAACTTTTGCAGGCCTGTTTACATGCTCATTATGTACCTGCGCAATTGTTTGCTGCAGGCTTGTTTCATTTTCTTTGTTTAGCTGCGAAGCAGAGAGTGTATCCTGTATTTTTTTATATAGTTGAAAGCGCTGTGCAAGCTTATCATCATTTGCCAGTTCATTTTCAAACCGTTGTTTTTCTTCAGCAGTCAGTTCATTATTTATGAAGGCTTCCATTTTTTCAAACACATCATCTTCCATAATTACCTCCATTTTAAATTTTCAAATTCGGGGGATTGCTCCACTAAAATTACAAGGCGCCCAATGCACTCACTTTTTTTCTTGCGCACATAAGCATAGCTGAGGTTTAAAATACCGGCAACCTCATCGAGCCCTTTGCCGCTCCAGTTTAACTGCAATATTTCTTTGCATGCTTTACCAAGTTCTGTAAATTTTTGTTCGAATAATAGTTTCTGCCCGTGCTGACGAAGGGCATCATTGGCTTCCTCAAAACTATCTTGCCCAATAGTATAACCCGCAGTATCGCTAAATGTTACCTTTTGCAAATGGCTGCGTTTGCGCATTTCACTTATCCATTTGTTTTTGCACACATGGTACAAAAAAGCTTCCATGGGGCAGGTGAGTATTAATTCTTTTGCAAGTGCCCTGTTGTAAATACTTACCAGCCCTTCCTGCATAATATCTGCGGCATCCTCTTCATTGCCGCCATTTTTAAGTATCAGAAATTTTATCTTATCAAAATACTTTTCGTACATCTCCTGCAAAAGGGTACGGTCGTTTTGTAAAAGGGCCTGTATATATTTGTTATCTGCGTGCATTGATTGCTGTAAAGATAATTTGAAAAGTAATTGAAATACAACTGTGGGCCGGGCAAAATAATAAGCATGGGCATCCGTTGTGTCACTCACTTGTACGTTCTATAATTCTATTCGGCTTTACCGAAGCGAAGATTGAAGCGAATGATGCAGTGCAGCAACCAATATTGTTTGGCTGAATATAATTATAATAAGTCCGTTTAAAAAGCAAGTTCATTTAGTAATTGAATTCAACAGTTTTTATTTGTTTGTGCAACCTGAAAAATCACCCATTGAGGTATTGTTTCATCATTTCCAACTAAGGAACTTTGCACTGTTAAATTATTGAAAGAAGTGCCAGCATTTTTTTTACAATCTAAATGTTATTACAAACAGGTAACAATTTTTAGCCACTGCGTTCTTAAAGTATATCTAAATGCAAAAAGGATTGAAAGTTGAAAAACCTTTAAAGAGCCAGGATTATTTTAAAAAAGTGGAGCAATGAACCATTCAATTTTTTCCTGCAAACCGGCTTTATTGGGCATAACTTAAAAATTCAAATTGTTTGTATATTACGTAACTAAAAATTTATAAAAACAAAACCTTCTGTAACCTTAAAATATTGCACATGAAAACAAAAGTATTTTTTTTGCTGACCAATATGATAGCATGCTCTTTTGCTGCAAACTGCCAACCGGTTATTAGCAGGGTTGCTAATAATTTTTCAATTTCTTTTAGGCCCATTCCTCCTGCCGTACCACCGGCACTGCCCATGCTTCCATACCCCCCATTAAGTGATTCAATGAATATCGTTCCCGAAGGGTTACCTAAAACAAAGATCATTCTTGAGTACGGGGATGGCAATTTTACAGAAATGATCAACAGTGAACACACTGTTTTTAATTCAACCAATCATGGCCCCTCTGTGGTTACAGCCATGTTTTATTACGATACCATTCGCCGGCCCAAGGATTTTTTTGCACACCATTTTGATCCAACCCCAGGGGCCGTACTGATCAATAGCAGTGTACTTGAAAACGAATCTCAAAAAATAAATATTGAACCCTTTGAATCCACATTTAGACCAGAGGAACGGAAACTATTGATCGTTTCCTGTCAAGGCAAAAGGGGGGTGGTGGCCATTCTGTATAATAACCCGGGGGCCTCTTTTTTTAAACCGGTAAGGTCGGCAACGGACTCAAACAGAACCGACTCAGGTGTGAATGTAAAATTAGTACGGGTGCACCATAGGCAGAATGTTGATACTTCTATTAATGGCTACCAAAATGAAAACTTTAAATCAAAGATCCGAAATGCTTGCGGTGAATATTTTAACACCGGGCGTTTTAAGAATGCGATATTTATCAATAATATAAAAGATGTGGAGGCCTTACGAAATATTTTTATTACGCTTAACCCTATTGTAAAAGATAGCCTAAAGTATAATGATACATCCGTGACGAGTATCAAGGCGATCTTTATTCCTTTTGAAAACAATGCAGCCCCTGTATCCAGCGAAAAAGAAATGACCTTTACCATGGCCGCCCACGACCCCAATAGTATAACGGCCTCACTAAGATGTATGAATTTCACTTCAATGGAATTAGTACCAGCTAAAGTTATTACCTATACAATCAACTTTCAAAATGAGGGTACGGAAAATGCCACTAAGGTGGTCATCCACGATACCATACCCGCTGGTTTTAACATCAACACTTTCAAGTTTCGTATGGCGAAAGCTGCCGATACACAATGGGGGTCAATAACAAGTGGGTGGACCAAGGTTTCGGCCTTTCCAGAAAACGAATGGGTGAATAATGGGAGAAGTAGGTTTAGGTGGTGTTTAATAAAGAGTGGTGGGTATAATATTTTAAAAGCAGAGTTTGAAAGGGTGGAAGTAAAAGGCACGTATGGTGGGCAATTGGTAAGGATGAATAACCCAGATACAAGAGGGTTGATCATTTTTGATATCACTAAGAACGCTGGCCAACTTTTCGACAAACCCGGTTGGAACACCCCCTTTAGGCATGGCGGGGCAATTATTTTTAATGATGGGTCGCCGGTTAATTGCAGGCATACTTTTTATAAGTGTAGTAAGTATGCAATGGATCTTCCTAAAGATATTGCGGTAAAGCAAAATTAGCTGAATGTATTTTTAGGGTGGGTCGCATTGCCACTATGTAGCAATGGTTGTGTAACTCACTGGTGCGTTTAAATCATTATGCGGCAAGGTATATCAGTGATTTATTTTACGATCTTGATTAATTTAAAACTAAATGACTATCCGCATACTTGCACCATCTTTTAACTTTGTGGCCTTTGTGATATGCTTTGTGTCCTTTGTGGTACAAAAAACAGCCGGAACACAAAGGACACAAAGAAAAATACAGCACAAAGCCCACAAAGTGTATAAATGCGGATAGTCATTTAAAACTAAGTAATTAGTAAAGCTATTAAAGCCAAATGCTACAGTCGGATTAACAACAGAACGATTAAGTCCTGCCCGACTGACTTTTATGTTTTTAATTGTGGTCAGGCGGGGCTTGCGTCCCGATGAGGCTTATGAACGCAAGCGGGATGCCATGGATACCGATGCTGGTATTATAAATATTTTTAAAAGATCATTGCTGCAAATAATTGTTCATCAATAAATAAAGCCCTAATTTACTTTGTAAATAAGGGCTTTCATGTTTATAAAGTATGGCTGGTTAATCGGTATTGTTCTTTTTGCTTTTGTATCCTGTAGACAGCCAAACAAAGTTAATTTCACTGCACTTCCTTCAGCGGCATGGATGAACGACCAGATCAACAACTACGATTCGCTCGATAATATATTTTACGAAACAGACAGGGTATCCGAGCCATCATTATTGATCCGCATAAAGGCAAATGAATTCCTGGATACTTTGTTATTTTATGAACAACCCGTATTAAATTCTGGTGATACTGCCCTTACAAAAAACCTAATAAAGGCATTTTATCGCAAGGGGACCGATCTAAACGATATGGGCAAATATGCCGATGCACTGAATCATCTCAACAAATACTTATTGTTGTTTAATAACACAGGAAGCCCCATATCTGCAAATTGCGCATATGTACACAAAACTATGGGCAATATCTACAGCCGTTACGGGGATTATAATTTGGCTATTTATCATAAATCAAAAGCGCTTGCTTATTACAGGCAGGCAGGTAATGTGCGTGGTTTTAGCAGTGAAATAAACGATATAAGCATCGCCTTTCGTGAGTCTGGATTGTACGATAGCGCCATTGCTTATCTTAAAGTTGGGGTTACATTAAATGGTATTGAAACAAAACGCCTCCTGACGTCGAATACAGAGTTGGCAAAAAATTATATCAAAAAAAAAGAATGGGATTCGGCCCGCATTTATCTGGAGAAAGCGGCGTACTATTTTATTGAATGGCAAAAATTAAACAAGGGCGAAGAGTGGCGCCTTCAGGAATATAAATCAGCGGAAGCGTTATTGTTGACACACGAAGGCCGGTTAACGGAAGCACTTGAGGCTTCAAGGCTGGGTCTTTATTTTTTAGAGCAGCAATACAATTCAGAAAAATTAAGAGATGTTGGAAAAGCGTATAACCAGTCAGGTTATTTATATTCTTTACTCAACCAAAAAGATTCTGCCATCCATTATTTTAATAAAGCACTGTATTCAGTTTCAAATATTGATACAAACAATATTTTTTCACTGCCACAAAAAAATGAACTCTATGCAGAAAATACCATTATAGAAGCCCTGGAACAAAAGGCAAACTGGATGCTTGCTTATGCAGATACTGCAAATGCAAAAAAATACCTGCAATGTGCTGTAAACTGCTACGATATTATTATGGATGTGGAGTATAAACTGCTGCAGAATTTCAGTTACGACAATTCAAAACTGCTCATGCTTAAAGAAAGCCGAAGCCGCAGTGAGAAAGCCATTGGAGCCTGTTACCGTTTATATGAAACGGAAAAAAATAATACCTGGATAGAAAAAGCTTTCCAGTTTGCAGAACGCAATAAATCCTTTATACTGCTCGAATCTGTAAAGCGTAACCTTGCCGCTTCTGCATCTTTACAAACCGATTCAACTTACTTACAGTTGCAGCAGGCACAACTCAATTATGCCAACTACGAAAAAGAGGTTATTGAAGCAAACAACAAGAATGACATTGCATTGATTAACGCAGCAGCAATTAACCTTAAAGCAGCAGATGAAGCATTGCAGGTTTTAAAATTACGCAGCAGGTATTCCAATAATTCGTACACCGCACTGTTGCAAAAAGAAGATAGCATATCACTTAAGGAAACAGGTAAATTACTGCCCGGTAAAAATACAGCGCTGCTCGAATATTTTATAGGCGACAGTGCAGCTTATTGCTTTTATATTGCAGCAGAAGGCAAAGCCGAAATATATAAATTAACCGGTTCCCTGTCGCAATCCATTGATACAATGCTTCAGTTTTTTAAAGTAAAAATTAATATTACAGATAACCCTGAAACATACAGTGCCGCTGCTTTTGAGTTGTATAAAAACCTGCAGTTAAATAAAACCGGTAAACAAATAAACAGGCTTATCATTATCCCCGATGATAAACTTGGCTTTGTTCCTTTCGATGCACTTGTTACACAACCAGCCATTTCATTAAACCTCGCTTCATTCAGTTATTTAATAAAGCAATTCGAAATAAGTTATGGCTATTCTGCCACTATGCTTTTAAAGCAGGGTAATTATACATTTAAAGATAACGGCGTTGCAGTTTTTACACCAGTATTTGCACACAACGAAAGGGGATTAAATGCATTACAGTTTTCGCCCGGCGAAAAAGAAAATATACAACATAGCTTTTCCAATGGTGCATATTTTACCGATAGCAGTGCCACACTTGGCAATTTTAAAAACCATGCACCTGCTGCGGGCATCATACATATTGCCACACATGCTGCAGCAGAAGGTATTCCACGCATTGAATTTTACGACAGTACTTTGTATACCGGCGAACTCTATGCCATGCAGCTTAATGCAAACCTTGTAGTGCTTAGTGCATGCGAAACCGGTGTTGGTAAAATTGAAAAAAGCGAAGGCGCCATCAGCCTGGCAAGGGGTTTTTATTATGCAGGTGCACACAGCGTAATTACCAGCCTGTGGAGTGTTGACGATGAATCAACCGCACAACTATTTGGCAGCTTTTACAGCGGTATAAAAGATAATAATTACAATAAAGCATTGCGCCAGTCAAAACTTGACTATCTCAATTCCAGTATCAGTAACAATAAATATTCCCCTTATTACTGGGCTGGTTTTGTTTACATTGGTGCAAATGAAACTCCTGAAAATTATACCGCATATATTATTGCTGCAATTATTCTACTGTTGGTTTCGGGTATTATAATTAAATATTTTTTTAGCCATGCTAAAGAATAATTATGAGGCTTCTGTTGCGTCGCACTCTTGTACTTTGGGGAAGTAAAGCAGCTTTTACCGAAGCGAAGATTGGAGCGAGAGGTGCAGCCTGCTTATTTTAGTAATATAAAATTTTCACAGCTTCAAATATTAGGTTATTTTTAGTTAGTTATAATTGTATGCAGTACCCGTTATATAATTTTTAATTACCATAAAAAAAATTGGCACCTCAAAACAAAAAAGAAATTTTAAAAATACAGGAACATTGTAAGAGTGGATGCCGCAGTATCATTAAAAATATACAGATGAACGGATTGCGACGCAACATGGATGCCATGAAAATATTAGCTGGTATCAACTTGTTTTTCAATCATTTTAATTTAATAAAACCAAAAAATGTAACCCTGTAAATAAAGCCCTGTTTTATTGCTGCAAAAATAAAATAAGGCAAAGGCATTGCTTAAAATTATACTGATAAAAAACCGACCCTAATAAATATTCCTGGTTATGAGAACAATCATTATAAAAATTATTTTAGTTAATGGTATTTTTCTTTCTTCATTTACCTGCTTAGCCCAAACCAGTTTTTTAGACAGTCTGCGTTCTGTAATCAATACTTCAACCGATACCAGGGAAAGGATAAATGCATTGAACAGGTATTCTTTTGAACTGAGGAACAAAAACAAAGATTCCAGCAAAATAATGGCTGCAAGTGCATTGCGGCAAAGCAATGAAATAAGTTATTATACAGGCGTGGGGGAGGCCTGCTACAACCTGGGTACAGTTTTTTATTTAAAAAATAATGACTCTGCACTGGTGTATTTTAAAAAATCGTTACAGGGATATGCAAAAGAAGATGCAGGCCTGCTAAGGGTTTCAAGGGCATACAATGGTGTTACCAATGTTTTTATGCAGTTAACAAAATACGATTCGGCCATATACTACGCACATTTTGCATTGGCATATATACAGGGCAGCAGAGATACCAGTGCCATAAAAAGGGAGCGGCTTATGTATAGCTATGGCGCACTTGGCAACGCACATTATTATGCGGGATACTATGACAGCAGCATTTTATATTATTTACGGGCAGCAGAAATTGGTGAAAAAGTAAAGAACTATTCCATGCTTAACAGCTATTATCTTGGTATAGCAAATATTAATGCAACAGAAACAAAATATGTTTCTGCTGTTTTTTATGGGCGCAAATCGGCACAGGCTGCGTGGGCTGTAAAAGACTATGAATCTTTGGTACTTACCCTTGCAAATATTGGCGGCTATTACAGCAGGATGGACAGCTTTACGCAGGCAAGGATTTATACAGACAGCAGTTTAAACCTTGGCAGGTTATACAATGTTACCCGGTACGAGGCAAGAAATTATACCACATTGGGCACTATTGAAATGCATTACCATAATTGCACCAATGCACTTGCTTATTTTAAAACCGGCCTTAGTTTATTAGAAAAAAAAGGTAGCAGCCAGTTTGCCCGTTATGTGTTGCTTTTTGAAACGGGCAAGGCGTACAAATGTTTAGACAGTTTAAGTTTGGCAAAAGAAAATTATTTGCTTGCATTAAAAGATGGTGAAGGTGATAAGGAACATGAGGCTGCCTGTTGTATGGGTTTATCTGAAGTATATTTACAGGAAGGGGATTATAAAAATGCATACAGCTACCTGCAAAAAAGTAAAGGGCTTTACGATGCTGTTTTTTCAGCAGAAAAAACAAAAATCATAAACGACTTAAATACACGCTACGAAACTGAAAAGAAAGAACAACAGCTTATAATACTTGCAAACGAAAAGCAATTAAAAGAAAAAGAAATTGCCCGCCAGCAACAGCAAATAATAAATTCAGGGTTACTGGCCAAAGAGCAGCAGCAACGTATAGAAATGGGTGAATTACTATCTGAAAAGCAGCAGCAGCAAATGGAAATACAGGGGCTAACCCTTGCTAACAACCAGGAAAAACTGCAAAAGCAGGAATTGGCAATTGCCAATACCAGCAACAAATTAAAGGTAGAGCAACAGCAAAAAGAAATACAGGCAGCAACAATCAATACACAAAAAAACAGGTTGCTTTTACTTACGGTACTTGTATTTGCATCAGCAATAATTGCATCGCTTTTTTTTGGCCGGTTTAAACTTAATAAAAAGTTAGAAAGCCACCGTGCTTTAATGAATGAACGCCTGCGCATAAGCCGCGAACTGCACGATGAAGTAGGCGCTACACTCAGTGGTATTGCCATGTACAGCCACTTAACCAAAACACAAATGAAAAATGCACAAACAGCAGAAGTGGAAAAGTCATTAAACATAATGCAGCAGAGTGCGGGAGATATGGTAAATAAACTAAGCGATATTGTGTGGCTTATAAACCCAGGTCAGGATTCTCTGCAGAAACTTGTTCAGCGCCTGGAAGAATATGCCACCGATATGGCCATGATAAAAAACATACAGGTAAAAATAAATTTTCCTGCAAATTTAGCAGAGCATAATTTACCTGTAGAAAGCCGCCGCAATATTTATCTTTTTTGCAAAGAAGCCATTAATAATGCTGTTAAATACAGCCAGGGAACATTGCTTGA
>Ga0075152_10003604_pt1 | contig 10771 bp, 13 predicted proteins | sample JI61114C2DNA_FD_70964 | JGI IMG/M metagenome (GOLD analysis project Ga0075152, IMG submission 70964) | Wastewater effluent complex algal communities from Wisconsin, to seasonally profile nutrient transformation and Carbon sequestration -... | ecosystem: Engineered > WWTP > Effluent > Algae...
CCAGCACGGCTACCACCCTGGCATGCACTGGTTCCATAGCTACCCGAGCAATCAACCAGTTGCTGGTCGGCAAGACTGGTGCTTGTGTTTTTGGTGATGAGACTGTATGATTCAAGCAGGCCGGTAGTAGAGAAAGCATAACCAGCGTCACAGCCTCCCTGGTTCTTTACAGTAGACACCTTTCCATTTATAACCCAATCGATGTCAGGCATGTTGGGAACGAATGCATCCTGAGTTTGGGTTTGGCTGGCAGGCTTAGTTGGGCGAGCATACATGGCTAAGAATTCATCGTCAGTCATGTGACTAAACTGGTTGATTCCCTTCTGATAGCTTTCTCCACGGTTGTTGAACTCTTCAACCTCCTTCTCGTTGCGTTCAAAGATAGCACGACGATAACTATCCTCAACCTCCGCAAAACTCTGCCCAAAAGCAAGCTTCCACTGTTCGTAAGTTTCTGTCTGACCAGAAGGTCTGCTCACTAAAAGCGTAAGAATGGCAGCGGCTACCACCAACAAAGCCTTTCTCCACATCTGGGAATTATGTTCGTAATTGATATCGTAAGATTATCTGACGGCACCATATATCACAGGGCGGCCCACTTGACAATACGCCCGTCCATACCACAGCTGTACACGTTACGCCCGAGATTCACCAGGTCACGGACGTCTTGAGTATGCATGTCATCATCCTTCCATAAAGGTGACTTGTTGTAGCGACGGTCACCCAAGCCGACTCTTGTCTCACCACCGTAGGCAAAGATGTGCTCGGAGAGCTTGGAGAAGGCGCGTAGCTTCTCGCCAAAGCTATCAAACACAGTCTCGTCGGAGAAGCAACGAGTATCGAGCAGCTTGATGGTTGTGTTCATACAAGCCCAGAACAATCTGTCATTTTAGCGACTTACTTTGAGCACTGGATGTGGCTGCAGCGAAATCATGGAAGTACGAGTCCGAAGCATCGGAAGCACGATAATCTTGGAATCACAAAGCCCCAACACCATTTCCTCATCGTTGAGGACATCCATGCTTGCCAGCGTCCCCTCCCCATAGTATTCATCTGTCTTGATGACCTCCAGACTGTACTAGCCCTGCATACGCTCTTATTCATCCACTTTCCAAGCCCGAATGGTCCCATCGCTACTACAGCTCAAAAACCTGTTTTCACGGTGGTGCTTGATGTCAGTTATGATGTTCTTGTGCATATTGAACTCATCGTATTCCTTCTCGAAGGTGTCGATCTTTACAACACCTAACCGTCCCGAAGCATCACCATAAATGCAGTAATGACGACCCTGCTTACTGTAAGTTGCTAGAGCACTCGGCGCAGTAATCTGAGTGCTGAAGATTGGTTTATAGTCGTCATTGCGATAGTATTTCAGGCAAGGGCTACCACTGAACCCAGCAATGAAGTTGCTGTCGCTAACTGCAATCATCTTCTTCACTGAACCACAACTAGCAGTTTCGTAGAAAGGTTTTCTCACTTCCATGGCCCGAGCCTCCTCAGTGACGAGATGATGCAAGCTAACATGCTCCACTGGCTGCTCCAGATTTATTGATTTTTTATCGAACGTAGCCAATCGCTTGACCATCTTACTCAAATTTGGTTGTAGGTAGCGTTAGGTAAGCCTGCTCACCTCTTTCTCGTACATTGAGCAATACTCATCGACGCGGATCTTTTGCTCCTCCTCCGAGATGTTCTCTACGATCATACTTTCGAGGGAGTTCTTCAGTGCTGTCTCAATCCCTTCCGAAGCATGCCGAATGATGTCTTCCAGCTTGGGCCGGAAGTCTTTGATGCGGTTCAGTGCTTCTTCATGAATTCTATCGATGGCGCTCTGAGCCAATTTATTCGCATGTTGTTCTCCCGCAGTCAGCTCGGCTTCGACTTCAGGGTCTTCCTGTTACACAGGTCCTCCACGATATGGACGAATCACTAGTTTCTTCTTGTTCACCACGTAACCATTGAAGTTTTTCATTGCGCGCTTTGCCGTATCATCGTCCTCGAACCGGACCACTGCGTAGCCGCGCACACAGTTCATAGTAATCCTTCCGAAACGGCTGAACATGGTGTACAGCTCCTCGAGGGTACAGTTGGCGTTGGAGATCTTTAGCATATACGGCGCGGGCTCTCTAACTTTTCCAACAACTATTATAATTAGCAGGCGCCAAGAATTCAACGAAGCAGAAACGTAAGGCAAATGGTCAATGCAGATGATCTGTTTCTCGTGGGGAGTTCGTGAGGGAGTGTGACACGAATGATTCATGGTCTTCAAGATCTTCCTCTTCTGAAACCGAGCTAATGCGTGCCTTTTCGGCCAGTCTTTTATTGATTAGGAGTACCTTGGTTATTAGCGAATCCTCTTGATTGAAATGAAGTTCTTCTAAAGATTGATTTTTACTGGTGGAGATTGTACGTTTGGTAAGTCTTCGTCTCACGAAACTCCGCTTAGTGTAAGGATTGTGCTCTCCATCATCAGTGTCTTACTCTATAAGATCTCGTTCAACACGCATGACTTTAGTGGAACTGTGTTCGGAAAAGACACAATGGCTCAACTAATCCAGCATGGAATGCATGCTTGCCTTAATCTTCGCTATCTCCTGATACTTGCGCTCGATCTCATATTCGTACAGATCCCGGATCTTGTCCAGATGGTTGTTCTTCAGCTTCAGAAGATCTTATGCTCCACGAGAAAAGTCGATACTCCCGACATTTTTACAGAATGGCAGTCGAAATTAGTAACTTTGGCTGTCTAGCCTCACCCGCGAACGCTCAAATTCAGACTTCGGTGTGAAAGTCAAGTCCGTAAGATTCTTTGCAGATGCAGACCCCTCCAGTTGGCATGTCTGTGTCTCCACTTAGTGCTTGACAACCTTCGTGAATTCTTGCACCCTCCCCGAAAGGTATTCGAGTTGCTTGAGTAGTTCTTCCTTCTCCCGCTGGATCAACTGCACATTGTCCTGGTTGATTCGGATAAGCGAAAAGAGCGTCTTAAGCTTGACAGAAAGCTCATCGTACTTAACATTTCTGATTTCCTCCACCATCTTCAACGAGCAGTTGTCCTTCATGAGCAGGTTGTAGATGTTCAGGAAGACTGCTTCGTACACAAATAGTTTCTCGTCGTAATAGCGCTTTTCCTACTCATAGAACTATCGGAAGGCTTACACACTTGCTTAGTGCTCAGGACTAACTTGCTCATCGACGGATGACGATGATATTCGTTCGCTGATCCGGCTATTGCGTTCCTCTCGCTGCAGTTCTCTCTTTCTCAACTCCATCAGCTCCAACTGGATGCGTTCAATCTATTCGTTGTGGGTATCGTTTCTAATGGTATTGTTGGTTTGAACGGTCAACTTACCAGACTACCCACCATCGAAGTCTTTGCTGATTATCCTGCTGTTCTTAGTCAATGACTGAGTCTAACATTCCGACTGTTCACATTTCGAAACGTTCTTGTCGAAGCAAACAACGTTGTCTTCCCGACCTATCACCTTTAAGTCGACTTGCCTTGGCACTATCTGCAGCTCGTATAACCTGCACTGCTTTTTTATCTAAGGCTTCGTTTGTTTTAACCTGGCAATCTAGACCATATAACTCTGGCACCTCTCCTTAATCTCCGCTTCCAACTTGGACAAGTCTTTCGTTAGCTTTTTGTTGGCCTGCTTGACCCTCTCGAATGCTCTTCGATAGTCGGATTCATTCTGAAGCGCTGTTTCTGTCGCCAAGTCTGTCATGAATAAATTATATTCTCAAACTTGCTGGGCTGCTTGAGCCAAATATAAGCGTCATGAACGTCAATCAATAGTTGGCGAGGCTTATGAACGAATAGCGGCTGACTGTATCGAATGAACTGATCTGGCTCAGTTCGAACTCCTTGCACGACTTGTAGGAACGTTCTGCTGCAAGTTCGGGGTAGTTCTCTTCCATGAAATGGTGGTTCTCTTCCTCTTGTTCGCGGGCCTCTTGTTAGATGATCTTTGCGGCAACTTCAAGGTCAACATTCCAAAGAGTTCGACCTTGCCAGATATTGTAGAGCAGGACGCTGAGCACCATGGAGATCCAGATGTTCTTGAGCCCATTTTCTGGATAAAGCCATTTCAACAGGAAGCAGAAAGGCTCTCCGATGAGGAAATAGCTAATCACAAAGTGTTGGAAGGCCTCCTTGTGTTTTCCGACTGCTCGAGAGATCGATGAAAGGAACACCTGCAGACAGTCTAGTGATGTAAACATCACGATGAGCGGTGTGAGTCCGGTGAGACAGTCAGTAACACTTGCTTCACTGGTAAAAGTCTGCCTCCAAGGTGCATAGATCATGCCAAGGAGGAACACCAACAGCACCACTAGAAGAATGAGGGCGCCATTCTTGATGTACTCCACACACCGACGGCGATAGTTAACAATGTACTTGCCGACCTTGAGGTAAGTCACTACGCTGATGCCAGTGAAGATGAAGTACCCGATGTTGTGCATGTTAGTTGCAATGATGTGCGAGCTGATCTGTTCATTGGCTAATGAGACAGTTTGGAACGTGAAGACTTCATAGGCAAGGATTTCCAATGTCATGACTATTCCTCGTGGCATGATAGTCCGTGCTAGCTCCAAAATTTGCGTCAATTTCATGGTCTGGAAGTGTTCTGGTTTGAGTTCCTCCTTGAGTTGGGTCAGCCACATAAAGAAGTTGATATTGAAGATGTCCGTGAGGATCTTTGCGATGATGGCTCCGTAAACAGTGAACCCGCACACAGCAAACAATAAGTAGCACACTACAATGTGGAACAGTGATGCTACCACAGTGGAAATGAGCTGATTATTGAAGCTGTGACGAGAGTTCATCAATGATCTGGAAAGCAGGAAAGTTGAGTTGAAGAAGATGCTGATGATGCAGTACAGCACCATCTTGCCTGCAATTTCGTTGGAATCCTCATCCAGGAGCATTGGGAATACAAAGACCTTGGAAAGGTAAAGGAACATGAAGATAGGGAGGATAAGGAGAGCACACAACACAAGTGCACGTTGGTAGATCACGATAGAAACTTCCTTCTTGAGAGTGGACAACAGGGATTCCAGTCCTGCCGAAAGTCCCTCGTAAAGTGCATAGCCGAAACAGATCGTCCAAACTAGCACGAGTCCGTAAGAAGACTGAACAGCTACCGAGCTGTAGCTGCCCAGGAAGTAGAGCGAGATAATGTTGGGCATGGATTCCAACAGTAGCTCTGCGGAGACCTTACTAGCCTCTCGTAACATATCGAAGGGTGAGGTTGAGGGTTTTTTTTGACCCTCAAGCTGGCTGATGAAGCTGATGGTCGACTCACTCTCGAAGGAGTCGCTGAGTGGGGTATTGAGCTTGTCCATTTGCTTGGGCTTTGAACATATAGGGCTTAGGCCACCAACAATCGAATTATAAGTTCGTTCAGAAACAACAAGCCTTTATAGCATTCAGTATTGGTCGGGAGGGTTTGGAAAATGGTGTTGCTTCTGCAATGCACTTATGGAGGGTTGTACAGCCAAAATTATCGGTATGAACTGTGGGAGAGTCTCATCGAAAACCCATGCCACTTGCAAAATCGATTTAAAAATTTGAAGTTAATGCAGTGCAGTGGAGCAGTAGTATCCGGCTGCGGGTTTCTGCAGTTGCCCATTGCTGGAAATTATTGCGAGCTGTACAGGCACTCGAACTCTTATTTCTCGAAGTTCTTCACCGATAATGAGTCAATTTAAATTCGGTGTTGTCGAAGGGGAATCGGTTTCTGGGTGACGGAATATTTTGGTCGGAGGGCTCGCGAGTGAAAATACGGCTGACTTCCGCTTCGGGGAATGAGTTGGAAGTGGGACATCATCCAATACCAGTATTAAAATTCGTTAAAATGGCAAAGTAAACCGAACTCAACTTCTCCAAGTTCGTTTGACTGTCTGTTTCTCATAACCTCACATCCGGAACGAATGGAGTCTCGATATTATTGAGTTTAGTCTTCGCCCACCGAAGATTTCGTTCGGTTCGTTTGATTGTTGAATAGGCTCGCCAATATCGACTAATATCTCACTGCTGCAGAGTAGAACACAGAAAAGCCGACTGCCGCTCACAGATTCCTCACGATTTCTGGTTCTTGCTCATCTAACTTGTGCATCACCGCAGCAATGTCCTTAGCGATGTCCCTAGCAAACGGAAGGCTGATGCCCTACTCGAATACTATTGTCAGCACCAGGTTCTTGAGATTGTGGATGTGCACCAAGTTGCCCTGGAAGGATAGCGTAAGTGTATTGGCTTTCTGCCCTTTGGCAATCTAAACTCAATGCCGGTGGCTACCTTATTGATATTGTCGTTGGTTTGATTCAGGGCAGCAATGAGCATGCTCGATATCTGTCGGTATCGCTCTTCATTAAGTGGGTCGGCCAGCGCAACGTTCAGCTGGGTGCCGTCACGATCGGACAACAGGATCGCCTGCACAAACGACACAGTCTTAAGGTAGCCCTGCAGGAAGCTATTCCTGGATCCCTCCTGAATCATATCTCCACGATATTGAAAATCAATTATCGAGGCTCAGCTGAAACTCCAGCTTGCGAATGATCTCCGTGTAGTACGAGCGTTCTTGTAACCACAATCCCTTGTGGAGCTCCCAATCCTCTGAGTCTTTCTGGACCACACGCTACAACTCTCGGTATTCGAGTCGCAGCTTGTCCAGGCGTTCCTGTAGCTGCTCGAACTCTTGCAGCTTCTTAATGCTTCGGTTGAGGCAGATCTCCATGCCGCTGTTCTATTCCAGAAGCACCGCGATGCGACTCTCCAGCTTCTCGATGATATCCTTGTAGAGTTCGACCTGTGAAAGGCTATGTTAGCACTCACGTTACATTTCGGAATAGCGACGTCCCAACTTATCGTTGTATCTCTCCAGCTCCTACTTTTCTTGTCGAAGTTGTTCATAGGCAGTTCTTGAGGAAGATAGGTGGGTCATCTAGCGATGTGCAAGTTCACGTCGGGCTGCTTGTAAGTCGCTTTTTAAGGCTTCGTTTTAACGCCTTAGTTGCTAGTTTTAGCGGGACAGACGTTCTTCCGTAGCTGTAGGCTTCGAGCCATACTGACGCGAGAGCTGCCGGGTCGATTGGTTGGCATAACTGTGCTCTTTGCGAGCAGTATGATCGCTCACTCTATTGTCTTCGAAGTCTAATGCTGAATCTTCCTCCAAACTGATCTTCTGCTTGGGAAGTATGATGGGCTGTCGACTGCGACTTCCAACCGAAAGAATCTCACGCAAAGCTTTCTAGGGTTGAGCTCTAAACAGCTAGGGTGGATGCCCGCTACGCCCTTGATACTGAGGAGTATAACTCATATTGCGGAATGGACCGAACGTGGGCTCTTCGAGGGAGCGTTTGTTCGTAGTCGCTTAGCGGATGTTTTGTTATCTGCCTTGGCTATTCGTGGGACGGTGGAGACTGCCCATGCTGCCCTGCCTTTCGTGCATCTTCCTGATCGATAGCAAGCAATAAAGTTTTGAAATTCACTTGAGAAGTTCCGACTAAACCACCCAACTCACAATAGATTTCGGCCTGGAGGGAGTATCTGATGTAAAAAATTCAACATCCTCTGCTCCAATTAAGGAACAAGGATGGAGACATCGTTGACAATATGAGGCTCTCAGAACTGGAGCCGAAGCTTGGGATATGAAGTAAGGAAGGCTCATAACTTGACCTTTCCAAAACGAGTTCCGCAAGTTCCAAGCTAATCACGAACTGGTAGCAAAGAGATTGCCGTGTAGCGTATTCCACATCTAAAATAAATTTTATTATACGCCAAACGTCTTCAAGGAACAGCCAGCCCTTCCAACATCAAGCTGCATCCTTCCTGAGGTACGACCTCCCTAAACTGATTGCTTGGATGCTACCGCAAAGCACAAGCAAGCCAGCGCCCGACCTAGCTATTAAATAATCCCTCCCAATAATCATTTAAACTTTCTCGCTGCCACGAGCTGCTTCACCAACGGAAACATCTTGGCGTTGTGTGTTTGAAGGCTGAGAAACTGTGAGTACATCTAAGTGAGAAAGGGCGGTACGTCACTCGTGCAGTTCGGCTCGACCAAGCTGATCTCCAACCGCAAGAAGTCATGCAGGTACTAAACCAGTTGGCAATCCAACCGAAGGGAGGGGCAGAGTGGGTGCATGCACTCGGTAAGCTAGGAGAGTTCTTTGGGGCTGTTGAGTAACTGACTAACGAGATTCTAAGTTCATTGAGGCTGTACTTGTTTAGTGGTCGGAAAGCTCTTCCATAAGCGAATGTTAGCCAGCGTCACAACACAAAAGAGATTGAACATAAGCAATTTACGCTCGAACGTGCAGCTGTGATAGTCTAAGCTTAGTGTACGGGTCTACCGAGATTAATGCAGTCTGCCAGTTGGAACAGAGTACTATAGCGATGGTAGCTTTGGCTGCTTGGCTGTAGATACGTCGTGTGATGGTAGGCAATGGTGCCTTGCGCCAATTCATCCCACCTCACTGCCATAACTGACAGCCAATAAACGTAGGTATCCATGGCCAGCCGATAGTCAAGCTTTGCGCATAGATCCAACTCGGCAAGGTATACAGCCTCCTTTGTGATGTGGTGAGGGAGGGCTTTGAGTGTGTAGCTTTCCTCCATCTTGGAAGCCAGGAACAGTGCAGTGTAGCCGATGAGCTGCAAGTCGTGCTTACCTACTGGAGTCTTCTTGCGGATGTAGGCATCGATATAGTAGCTGGCGAGGGCGTAGGTTTATCGTGTGAAGTAGTGCTCCTGAGCCGAACCCATCAGCCAGTCGTTAAGGCACTACCCGATAACAAACAACTTACGGCACGCATGAGTTCGTTTATTGGAGTGCCCCTGAGGAAGTATCCATCAACAAAGTAGCCGGTCGAACGGCACGTGAATATTTCAGGCTCGAACTGCTAGCAGACACTCTATTGTGAAGCCTACGAGTCGAAGATGTGCAGAGTCTCTCTCCCACTTTCAAGGGTCATCGTTAACAGATTGCACGACAACGCAGAGGGCTCGGCGGCGCACCTCTCGAATAGAAGTGGCTTGGGAGGGCTGACCTGGCGTGGCGGCTGTTCGGTACAGCACGTATTGCTTCCTGTGTCTGTCGGCAGATGATAGCCCACCTCCGAGCTCTCGTAAGATTTTTTCATTATATTATATTGTTGCACTGTTGCGCGAAATTCAGACGGCACCTCATTTTCACATTGGTTTGGGGGTTGAATTTCTTATGATTTACATAAATAATTCAATTTCTCGACACGAAGTAGGGCGCAGTTATGGAGACAGAGGGTTAGGGGAGGCATTGTAGCCAGTGTTCAAACTGAAAGAGGCAAGAATCGTACTAATAGTTCGCCAAGTTTCTTTGGATGGTGAGTTTATGTTCTCTCATCTGTTCAGCTGCCGATGGGTTGGGCGATGTGTTTCTGGGCTTCTTTAGTAGTGGATCTTTGAGTCTGCTACCCAACTACCCTATGACCTGCCTCTCGAAAAGATTCGATATTTTTTTGCAGGAAGGTTAAAAATTTGTAGCTGAATTGTCCCCCAAGAAGCCTCCTTAATGCCATTGTTGTAAAAAGTAGCTGATTCTCGCATATTTTCTTATTGGTTCAGCAGCATGACGAAACTTTCCTATCCCCCCAAACAATACTTCATGAATGACCACTCAGTCAAAAGAAACAGTGGCTCGAGGGATCTCACAGACTATTGACATGCTTCACTACCAGTTCATAAGGTGCTTCCATTTTGATTTTACCTCGAATGTAGTGTCGATCTTCATCGGTAGAAGTTACCGGTTCGAAGAACACTAGGAAGAGGGTATCTTCTGGGATCGATGAATGCCTTTCTGCGAGTTCTACTGCCCAATTTACAATCTCTCTTGTAATACGACCACAGAAACCTTCTTTTCCGAAGATGTTCAGCGTGTGGAAAAAAGGTGTAGTAAAGGGTTGAATCTCTCCTTTGAAGTTTCGTATGCTTACTTAGCCATCCACCTTTCACATAATCTAATGCCTTCGTCTTGTCCAATACAATTTGCTTCCTCTGACACTCCACAAGCCCTCCAGGACATCCTATCCTAATGAGCTATCCTTCTTGTCGGTCTGGCTGCCTCTGCTAAAACATTTCCAGTCTATCCCGCAAGCACTATTGAAGCTGCCTTTCGTAATTTCTTTCCCATCTGAGAAGGATATGTTGGCTTAAGTTCTACGGAGCCCCTCCTGGCCATCCTACTTTTCCCTTGGCCAATAGCCACGGAACGATAATTTGGATTTGTGGGTGATATCGCTAATAGATAACAACAAACATCTCAGTTGTCCGATATATTTAAAAACGTTACGTGCGAGCAGCGGAAAGCGCAACCAAGCAGTCAGTCACTTGCTACGGCGAGCCCTTGGAGACCCCAATCGGTTCATATTGATCATCGAGCTGTTTGAGAAACTCAGTGATATTAGGTCGTCGAGGCAGGGAAGTGTTGGAGCCGTTGAGCGGTGAGCCTTGCAGGTGGGTTGCCTTGGAAGAAGGGAAGCGTGCGAAGAAGCCTTTGGGGTTGGCTGAGCTATAGATATTTGTGTTGGAGTATGGTCAGGACTATCGGTCAATATGCCTTTTGGAAAGGTATAACTGTACTGCAGGTGGGAGACGATCTGGATTATCGCTCTTAATTTCGGTTCGGTGCAGTATGACATTGCAAGTTCCAACCACCATTTAATGATAGCATGTCCAGACCCATCATAAGCATCCAACCAGTTCCTATCTTTATCGAGTAAAAAGCTTCGAACT
>Ga0075152_10003605_pt1 | contig 10769 bp, 8 predicted proteins | sample JI61114C2DNA_FD_70964 | JGI IMG/M metagenome (GOLD analysis project Ga0075152, IMG submission 70964) | Wastewater effluent complex algal communities from Wisconsin, to seasonally profile nutrient transformation and Carbon sequestration -... | ecosystem: Engineered > WWTP > Effluent > Algae...
AAAAAAGAAGTGCAAGCAAATGTTCCGCTAGATGCATTGTACAAATGCTGGCCAATGGCTGCTCGTATGCATAAACAATATTATGCTATAGACCTTATTACGGATATGCTTGGTGGTGGCGCTTCTTCACGTTTACATCAACGGTTGGTGAAGGAGCAACAAATGTTTAGCGACATTCATTGTTACCATTTTGGATCTATCGATCCAGGATTATTAACCATTGAAGGTAAGTTAGTAAAAGGCATTACATTAGAAGATGCAGATAAAGCAGTAATGCGAGAAATTGACATTTTTCTTAACAAAGGTGTAAGTGAAAGGGAGTTAGAAAAAGTGAAAAATAAAACTGAAAGTGCTATTACATTTGAAGACATGAGTGTAATGAGTCGTGCTAACAGCTTAGCTTTTTATGAATTATTGGGTGATGCTTCACTCATTAACACAGAGCTTGAGCAGTATAAAAAAGTAACTATACAAGATATTGCAGATACAGCAGCTGATATTTTTAAACCTGAACGTAGTAATACGCTATATTATCGTGCTACTGTGTAGTCAATGGTTGAAGGGTTGAAAAGTTGATAGGTTAATGAGTAGGTCATCACTAGTACATATTAATCATCAATTCTTCAACCAATCAACCAATTCACTAATCAACTAATCAACAACTAAATGCTGAACAGAACAATCCCTCCTGCTATACAAAACGCATCCACATTTGATTTATATTTAAAAGCTGTGCGTTCCATCTTATTAAAAAATGGCATAGAGGTATATTTATTAGACGCAGGCACACAAGATGTAATGCAGGTAGAATGGGTGTTTGATGCTGGTAATGGATATGAGCAAAATAATACAGTGGCTGCCGCAACCAATCATCTTATTAAAAGTGGAACAGCAAAAAAAACAGCTTACGACATTAACGAATATTTTGAATTTTATGGAGCCTATCTACAAAGAGCTTGCTATAACGAAACAGCAGTTGTTTCTTTAAGCTGTTTAAGCAAACAGGCTATAATGCTTATTCCTAAAGTATTTGAAGTTATTCATGAAGCTAGTTTTCCAGCAGAAGAATTGGCCATTTATCAACAAAATGCACAACAACAATTAGCCGTCAATTTAAAAAAATGTGATTTTGTAGCGAATCGTTTAGTAGACACTTATTTGTATGGAGCAAAACATCCGTACGGAAAATATAATACTGCAGAAGATTATCAGCAATTAAAAAGAGAATGGTTAGTTGATTTTCATCAGCAATTTTATCTTCATAGACGCTGTCGCATATTTGTTTCTGGTAAATTGCCAACAGGTATAGAACAAGTATTGGATAACTCTTTTGGGCAATGGCCATCATCAAAAAATAACAATATATCTTATACCGTTCAATCAGCACAACAAAAAAATTATCGCATTATAAATGATGTTAATGGTGTACAAGGTGCTATTCGTATAGCTACACCTTTCCCAAACCGCCACCACCCTGACTTTGCTAAGGTAATGGTATTAAACACTTTATTTGGCGGATTCTTCGGATCACGATTAATGAATAATATTAGAGAAGATAAAGGCTATACCTATGGTATACACAGTTATATACAAAACCATATTGCTAGCAGTGCTTGGATGATTAGTACAGAAGCTGGACGTGATGTATGTGAAGCAACTATACAGGAAGTATATAAAGAAATGGACGCATTATGTAATGAACCGATTGATGAAGAAGAGTTGGCTTTAGTACGCAATTTTATGATAGGTAGTATTTTAGGTGATTTAGATGGACCTTTCCAAATAATGAGTCGTTGGAAAAATATTATTTTAAATGAATTAACAGAAAATTATTTTTACGATTCTGTTCATATTATTAAAACCATTACTGCTGCTGAGTTACAAGCATTAGCTAAAAAATATTTTAAGAAAGAGAATTGGTACGAGTTGGTGGTAGTGTAAAAATATGTTTTTCAGATATTAACAACTAAATTTGTAAGAATGCCGACCGTACTTTTTATAAATGGTTTTAGATTTTTCTTTTATAGTAATGAAAATAATGAACCGGTACATGTACATGTAAACAAGGCAGAAGCGAATGGGAAAATATGGCTAGAACCTTCTATTAGTATAGCATATATGTATGGCTTTAATAAGAGTGAGGAAAAAGAAATTCTACACATAACCACTGCTAATTATCAACAATTTAAAAATAAATGGAATGAATACTTCAACAAATAACTTTGATAGTATTGAAAAGCTTATATACGAAGAAAACTTACGTATAGAAGCTATAGATATTCACCCTGAGTTAGATGTAATGTTAGTAATATTAAACACAAAGGCCGTATTACATCAACGATTATCATCTTACACCTGTTTAAAAACCTCAAACAAAACAGCATTACTACAATATCAACTTATTGGTAATGGCACGGGGGTGCATTGGCCTTTATTGGATGAAGATTTAAGTTTAAAAGGATTTTTAAGAGATGAATTAAGAAACACCGTAAACAATAACAAGGGTGCTGTTGCAGCATAAGTAATATTTCTTTAACCGACTAATGCTATTGAATTACAAACATTGGCTAAAAAATACCAATTATCAATTGTCGCCTATCAACCTTCACGACTTTCTGTAGTTGGGGAATTGACCAACAGTTAGCCAGAAACTGAAGCTGAATTTATTAATGAGTTCATCAAATAATATGGATTTGTACTTTAGGGAACCTCTAAAAACTATCATTATAAAAAATAGAACACGGATCAGTTATGATTTTTTATGATTTTCGCAGATAAAAAACATAGTTTTTAGAGCTCCTCTTTATAAACTATTGATTTCATTTACTCGTACGTAGTAATAATTCTTCTTACTATATCATGAACTGCTTAATATAGTTAAAAGTTGATTGCTAGCAACACTACTCCGCAGAATTTCGTTCACCAAATATGAAGCTGAGATATGCGTTACCGATAGTTGCATTTTCGTTATACCCCATGCAAAAAGCCGTTTTTATGTGCCGTTTTAGATACATTAACCAAGGTGTAAAAAATTTACTTTAAGTATCCAGTTTGATGTAACAATTGAATTGAATCAATCAACCCATCCTTAAACATTAATTCAGAAATCTTAAGATGCTCGCCTTTAACTGGAGTGTTTTCATCTTTCATTTCATTGTTCCAATTATATAAGTGACCCCATTCAAATTGATCATTACGAAAATTCCTTTTAACTTCCATAACAATTGGGTTTCCTTTAAATATATATAGAAATTCAGTCCTTGAATAATAGCTGTGAATCTTTGAGCTCAAAATATAAATTAATTCAGCAAACCTTCTTTCATGATTTTCAACAAAATCGTCTATGAATTTAAGTCTTTCAAAAGCATTTTTCATATTTCTATAATCTCCAAACAAATCTCTTAACAATTTTAATTGCATCATTATTGGATTCATCCAAGCAACTATTTCTGAATTTCTGCTGTCGAAATAAATTTTTTCATAGTGATAACTTATATTTCTTTTATAAAGTTTAATAATATTTCTCAAACCGATTAATCCTTGGGATAGAAAGAGATTGACTAAATCTTCTAGAAATCCATTTTGAAAATAAAATTGACGAAGCCTATTTGGATCGTCTGCATTTTTCCCTTCGAAATTAATTGAATTAAATATTTGCTTGATTATACCTGTTATTGCTTTCCTGTTATCAAAATAATAGATGTCGCTACTGTAAAATTTGTCTATATAGCCCATGAAATCAGCTTCTAAACCATAACGGTGGTGAAATATATTTCGAATATTATTAAAGTCACAAACCAAAATTATTTTATCAAAGTTGAACTTATTTTTATTTCCTGATATAGTATTTGCATCGAAATGTGAAGCAAAAACATTTAAAATTCTAAAGACATGTTCGGGATCTAATCTATCAATGTCATTTATTATTAATATTGATTCTTTGGTTTCATCTTTTGTAATTGCTTCCGAAATTATTTTTGTGGTAATATCACTTTCGTAAATGCCTCCATCTTTGGACTCCATTTTTTCTAAATATTCAAGTAGCCTGTCCCCAGGTGTTTTATTTGACTCATCATGTTGTTTTAGATATTCCTCTTTAAGTTTATCAATACGATCGAAACAATCAACAATTTCTTTTCCCAATTTTGGTATCATACTCACTAGCCCTGCAGTTACTTTATGAATATTGTCTTTTAAGTAAATGGGAAAAGTATCCAGTAGGCTAAATTTTATTTCTTCCAACGTAATGCTTTTTTTAAGCATTTCGATTATTATATCATATTTAATGTACCGAAGAATATCTTCGTTGGAAGCAATGGAATAATTTGTCGGGAAAAGTCGATACACATTATATTTTACTGATTCATAAACTATTTCTTGATTTTCCTCAGTAAAGAAATTTTCTAGAAATCTTGTTTTTCCAATACCATATTTGCCAGAAAAGATTATTCTTTCATTTGTTTGTTGTTCTAAGTGAGCTTTAAATTCACTAATAGGGTATTGAAAAACTTCTTTAAAATACAATGTCTCCATAAAAAATTCGATTTTATACTTGATTTTGGATATAAGTCAAAGTATGAGTATTTAAATATTTAGGAAATAGGAATAAATGGCAGATAACTATTCAATCACCGCATACACCTCTCCATTCATATAACGCCCACCGGGATAGTGTTCAGTATAATCAAGATTTATCCAATATTCATTATCATGTGCATGGTAAAAAATATTTTTAATAGTATATGCTTGAAATAATTGCACAACTGCTTGTTTAAAATGATCAAATGCTTTTTTATCGCCTATAAACAGCTCTGGGTAAGCATGTCCTTTTATCAATATAATTCTACTACGAGCACCTATGCTACCCATAGCGCTCGCCATTAATATAGAATGATCATCACAATCTCCGCCCAAGCCGTTTAAAATGGTTTCTTGTGGTGCAGCAAAATACTCATCTCGCCTATTATCCATTACATATTTAAAGTTTTCATTAATGTATCTAAATAATGAAAGTGGCCTAACAATTTGACCATATTTTATATAATACTCATCAAAATACTCTAACGAATGTTTTACCGCAAAATTGCGTACAGCGGAATCATTACTATTTAATTTTCGTTTTATGCCTTTTACCGTTTTATCCGTATAACTGCTAAATGATTCGGGATTTACATTTAAAATATCCAACTGTTTCTCATCTTTCGTAATCCAATTACCTGTTACCATAGTTTTATAATCGTTAAACACCTTTTTAAACCCATATCTAGACGTTACAGAACCATATATTAAATATCCACACAACAGTATAAAAGCTGGAAAAATAAGGGGTTGAAAAATCCACATCAACAATCGAATAAATAAGCCGCTCACTACAAAAGCCAATACCAAATCCACATTCCACCCTTCTACCAATAAAGGAGGTATAAATTGATTGATAAAGGGTGCTAAAGGAATAAGCGTAAGCAAGCCTAAAGTCTTTGCAATAATATCTTGCGTAACAATGTATCTATGGCTTTTATGTAGCTTTTCCATAATTATATAGGCATCAAAATTATAGTAAAAACAATCGCATTAACACTTCAATATTAATGCTACAAAACTAAAACTATTGCATTTACTATATTTGCCACAGTTTACAAATAACTATTATACTCCATTATTTTAGGAAATAAAGTAAAAGATAATTGTCAAACGTTCAAGCCAAGAGTGGTAGCGAGTGAAGATACTTGCCACGGCAGGCTGTAGTGGCGAGCTGTGCGCAGTGCCTTCACTACACACTTATATTTGAACGCTTGATTCACATTAACATCCAACACTAAGCAATATAAAACATGGCCGAAGCAAAAAAAATATTTGACTACACAGAAGATAGCATTAAATCATTAGAATGGAAAGACCATATCCGCTTAAGACCTGGTATGTATATAGGTAAATTAGGCGATGGTAGTAGCGCAGACGATGGTATTTATGTATTGTTAAAGGAAACAATTGATAATTGTATTGATGAACATACCATGGGTTATGGTAAACAAATTGATATTTATATAGAAGATAAAACTGTTACCGTTAGAGATTATGGCCGCGGTGTACCCTTAGGTAAAGTGGTAGATGTGGTAAGCAAAATAAATACAGGTGCTAAGTACGATAACAAAGCCTTTCAAAAATCAGTAGGGCTTAATGGTGTAGGAACTAAGGCTGTTAATGCGTTGAGTAGTTATTTTAAAATAATGGCCATAAGAGAAGGTAAACAAAAAACGGCTGAATTTGAAAAAGGCGTATTGATAAATGAACACAAAGAAGCTAAAACAGATGAACCCAATGGCACACTAGTAAGCTTTATGCCAGATGAAACCATGTTTAAACATTTTCATTTTATACATGAGTATATTGATAATCAACTCTGGAATTACTGCTACCTCAATGCAGGCCTGGTTATACAATTCAACCAAAAAAAATATGTAAGTAAAAATGGATTGCTCGATTTGCTACAACGCAAAACCAATGCAGAAGAATTGCGCTACCCCATCATTCACCTAAAAGGAGAAGATATTGAAATAGCCGTTACCCATGAAAATCAATATGGCGAAGAATATTATTCTTTTGTAAATGGACAATACACTACACAAGGAGGCACACACTTAGCTGCTTTTAGAGAAGCCTACACCAAAACCATTCGTGATTTTTATAAAAAAGATTATGATGCTACAGATATAAGAGGCAGTATATGTGCAGCCATTTCTGTACGAGTGCAAGAGCCCGTATTTGAATCGCAAACCAAAACCAAACTAGGCTCGCAAGTAGTGTACGAAAATGGGCCATCCATCAAAAATTTTGTACTCGATTTTTTAGCTAAAGAATTAAATAATTTTTTACATCGAAATCCTTCCACTGCCGATGCCTTAAAAAAACGCATTGAACAAAATGAAAGAGAACGTAAAGAACTAGCAGGCATTAAAAAACTTGCTAATGAACGAGCTAAAAAAGCCAATCTACACAATAAAAAATTGCGAGATTGCCGCATTCATTTAAACGATGAACCCCCAACCAAAAACAAAGAAGTATTTGAAGAAAAAAAATTACAAAGCAGCATTTTTATTACCGAAGGCGATTCGGCCAGTGGCTCCATAACCAAATCTAGAAACGTAGAACTACAAGCGGTATTTAGCCTGCGAGGCAAACCCCTCAACTGTTTCAGCTTAAGCAAAAAAGTAGTATACGAAAATGAAGAATTCAATCTATTACAACATGCGTTAAATATTGAAGAAGGATTGGAAACACTGCGCTATAACCGTGTTATCATCGCTACCGATGCTGATGTAGATGGCATGCATATTCGATTACTATTAATGACTTTTTTTCTACAATTCTTTCCAGATTTGGTAAAAAAAGGGCATGTATTTATTTTAGAAACCCCCTTATTTAGAGTACGTAACAAACAAGAAACCTTTTATTGTTACGATGAAAATGAAAAACAAACAGCCATTCAAAAATTAGGCAACAAACCAGAAATAACCCGCTTTAAAGGTTTAGGCGAAATATCACCCGATGAATTTAGTCGGTTTATTGGCGATGATATTCGCTTACAACCCGTACTCCTAGAACAAGGCGACCATATACAAGGACTATTGGAGTACTATATGGGTAAAAATACCCAACAACGCCAAACCTTTATTATTGATAATTTAAGAGTAGAGTTGGATGTAGTAGAATAACTATCTTGAAACTACTACACAACAATGCTACAAACCCATTCGCAACAAGGCAAAGGCAATAGAATATTTTTTTTAATATTGGGGCTATCAGCCCAACCGCTTTACTCAGCTTGGGAGCGGGCTTCCCGTTGCAACTCCGCCAGTTGCTTATAATCCGTTGCCTGTGGCACGCAGGTCACTTGACTCCAAACCCAGCGAGGGTTTACGATCCCTGAGGCCATTGGCCTTAACCTATCCATCAGCATAAAAAATGTATAATCACAAACAAAATAGCATCAGTTTCTGCTTGCAACTTTTTACCTTTACATTTTACAACAATATGAACTGGATTCCATTAACAACTATAGATCAGCTGCACGCTATTAAAAATCAATCTAATACAGCTCCACAAGTAATTTTTAAACATAGCACAACCTGCTCCATAAGCAGAACAGCTAAAGACAGATTAGAAAGAGCGCAAACACCTTATGGCGTAGCATTCTATTATTTAGATTTATTAGTTTATCGAGATCTATCCAATAAAATAGCAGAAATATTTAATGTCCATCACGAATCTCCCCAAATTTTACTCATTAAAAATGGCAATTGTATATATGATGAAAGCCATATGGGCATACAAATGGATGAGCTAATACAACAAATAGAAAAGCCCATCTAAATCTATACAAACGAGAGACTTAGGAAAAAGACACAAGATAAAAATTGCAAAAAAAGTTAGGCTCATTTAATCTTTACTACTATTTTCGCAACCATCAATTATTCACTATCAATTACCAATTAAAACTATGCAATACGATATCATTGTTTTAGGCAGCGGTCCAGGTGGTTATCCTGCAGCTATTAGAGCTTCACAATTAGGATATAAAGTAGCTATTGTAGAAAAAGAAAGTTTAGGAGGTGTTTGCTTAAACTGGGGCTGCATTCCAACCAAAGCCTTACTAAAAAGTGCTCAAGTGTATGACTATATGAAACACAGTAAGGACTATGGTATTGAAGCAGATAATGTACATCAAAACTTTAAAAATGTAGTACAACGTAGCCGAGGCGTGGCCGATAAAATGAGCAAAGGCGTACAGTTTTTAATGAAGAAAAATAAGATTGATGTAGTAATGGGTTATGGTAAATTAATAAGCAAAGGAAAATTAGAAGTAACTACAACAGATGGTGCAAAACAAATACTAGAAGCTAAAAATATTATCATTGCTACAGGTGGAAGAGCCCGCCAATTACCCAATATTACTATTGACGGTAAAAAAATAATTGGGTATAGAGAGGCAATGGCACTACCCGAACAACCTAAAAGCATGATCATAATGGGCAGCGGAGCCATTGGTGTTGAATTTGCTTATTTCTATAACAGCATGGGTACCAAAGTTACTATTGTTGAATATTTACCTCGCATTGTACCTGTAGAAGATGAAGATATTTCGAAAGAATTAGAAAAGCAATTTAAAAAACAAGGCATTGACATTATAACCAACGCAAGTGTAGAAACTGTAGATACCAAAGGAAGTGGCGTAAAAGCAAAAATAAAAACACAAACTGGTGAAACAATTATAGAAGCAGATATACTACTAAGCGCTGTAGGTGTAGTGGCTAACATTGAAAATATTGGATTAGAAACCTTAGGCATAAAAACAGAAAAAGGAAAAATACCAGTAGATAAATATGGCCAAACCAATGTGCCCAATATTTATGCCATTGGCGATTGCACACCAGGGCAGGCGTTAGCACATGTAGCCTCTAAAGAAGGCATTGTAGTTGCAGAAGCTATTGCCTTCAACGACAAAAAATTAGCTCATCAACCTGAGCCATTAGATTATAACAATATACCTGGCTGTACCTATTGCTCACCAGAAATTGCTTCAGTAGGTTTAACTGAAAAAGCAGCTAAAGAGGCAGGGCATGAAATTAAAGTAGGTAAATTTCCTTTTATGGCTAGCGGAAAAGCCAGCGCAGCAGGCGCTACCGAAGGTTTTGTAAAAGTAATTTATGATGCAAAATATGGCGAATTTTTAGGTGCTCACCTAATTGGTGCTACGGTTACCGAAATGATTGCTGAAGTAGTTGTAGCTCGAAAATTAGAAACAACCTATCACGAAATTTTGAATGCGGTACACCCACACCCAACTATGAGTGAAGCTTTGAAAGAAGCTACCGCAGCAGCTTACGGAGAAGCAATTGATATTTAAAATAAACTATATGCGAACGTAATTTTAAATATAAAAGATAGCCACGTTCCGTTTTTTTATAGAACTATTAACGCTAGTTATAAAAAATAAAAAGTCCAATATTTTAATATTGGATTTTTTTACAATCTATACCATACACTAACAGCATGCTTTGCATAACTTTACCCTTTTATTTTTAACTTAAGACTATTATGCTTATTGGTTTACAAAATGTAACGTTTGAATTTGGTGCTAGAGTAATTGTAAGCCAAGCTACATGGCATATACAACCTGGAGAACGTATTGGCCTAGTAGGGTACAATGGTACAGGAAAATCAACTTTACTAAAAGTTTTAGTAGGTGAGTATCAACCCAGCGTTGGGTCTGTTGAAAAAGGCAGAGAGGTTAGCATTGGCTATTTACATCAAGATTTATTAAGCTTTGATACGAATGATTCTATTTTAGAAGTTGCCCTAAATGCTTTTGAAAAAGCAAGGCAGCTACAAAAAGAAATAGAAGCATTAGGAAAAACCTTGGAACAAACGAGTGATGAGGCAACCTTACATCTATACACCGAAAAATTACACGAATTAGATATATTAGATGCGTACGATATTGAACATAAAACAGCTGAAGTGCTTCATGGATTAGGGTTTCAGCAAAAAGATTTAGGACGCCCCTACAAAGAATTTAGTGGTGGATGGCGTATGCGGGTACTATTAGCCAAAATGATTTTGCAAAACCCAGATGTACTTTTATTAGATGAACCAACTAACCATTTGGATATGCCCTCCATTGAGTGGCTAGAAAAATATTTACAGCGATATAAAGGCTCTGTAGTAGTAGTATCGCATGATAAATATTTTTTAAATAGAATGGTTACAAA
>Ga0075152_10003607_pt1 | contig 10763 bp, 11 predicted proteins | sample JI61114C2DNA_FD_70964 | JGI IMG/M metagenome (GOLD analysis project Ga0075152, IMG submission 70964) | Wastewater effluent complex algal communities from Wisconsin, to seasonally profile nutrient transformation and Carbon sequestration -... | ecosystem: Engineered > WWTP > Effluent > Algae...
TTGTTGCATTTTTTCTACATTCTTCAATTATCATATCTACTTTTTCTTTGGTTAAATGTTCTCTATAATTTTTGCCCAATTGCATCATAGGCGCATAACCACAAGCACCTAAGCATTCTACGGTTTTTAGTGTAAATATGCCATCAGTAGTAGTTTCACCAGGTTTAATATTTAATTTTTGTTGAATATATTCAATGATACTATCGCTTCCGTTGAGCATGCAAGGCCCTGTTTGACAAACTTCGAATACATATTTGCCAACAGGTTTTACATTGTACATGCTGTAAAATGTAGCTACTTCATATACTTCAATAGGTTGTAATTGTAATAACGCTGCTACGTAATCCATTGTTTCTACACTTAACCAACCACCACATTCTTGTTGTGCTAGGTGTAATACAGGTAGTAAGGCACTTTTTTGTTTACCTTGTGGGTAGCGAGTAATAATTTCTGTTATTTTTTGTAAAATAGTATCGTTAAACTGTACAGACATTTTAGTTTCTTAATAATGTGTAATTTTTTTGCGTTTTTTAAGAAAGGGCAGTAATCCAAGTAGCGCAACTATACCCGCAAAATAGAAGTATGTAGAGAAAGTATTATCCTTTTGCCTTTCTTCTATTGCTTTTTTGAGTATAACTCCACTTTTATATTCTATAAATCCAGCTTGTGTATTCACAGCATCATCGGGTAAATAAACAAACTCTATTTCATCCCCTACATGTAAATTGTCAAAAAGGTTATTATCTATGTACTCTTTTGTAGATACTGTATTTGTTTGCTGATCTTTTCCTAAATATTCAATATAAACTATATTGTTTGTAGTTCTCCCACTTCTTGTCTGCTCTAATTTCTGTATGTTACCCTTTATTGTTATTCCTTTATCAGCGTATTTTTTTATAGTAGCTGTATGATAAAAAGAAAAGAATACAATAATCCCTGCTACGAATAAACATAAGCCAAATATTACCCATTTATCTTTTTTCTTCATTTGTTTTTTTAATTGTTAAAATAAGTTTTATACTTTGATTTAGTTTGTTTTGGAGGCTCATCCTTCGACTCCGCTCAGGATGATATTGCGAACTTCGCTCAGGATGACATTTTCCATTCACCCATCTGCACATTTTCACATCCGCACATTAACTAGGCATCCATTTCTCCTGCAATTAAATTCAAACTACTCATGGTTACTATAGCATCGCTTAGCATAGCGCCTTTAGTTAATTCAGAATAGGCTTGATAATAAATAAAGCAAGGTCGTCTAAAATGAAGTCTATAGGGTGTTCTACCACCATCACTTATTAAATAAAATCCTAGTTCGCCATTGCCTCCTTCTACGCTGTGGTATATTTCGCCTACGGGAATATTAATCTCACCCATCACAATTTTAAAATGCCAAATTAAGGCTTCCATTTTAGTATACACATCTTGCTTTTCGGGCAAATAATATTCGGGCACATCGGCGTGAAACACTTCGGCATCAGTACCTTTAAATGCTTGTACTTTTTTATAAGCTTGTTCTATAATGCTTAAAGATTGCCACATTTCTTGGCTGCGTACTAACCAACGATCGTAGTTATCGCCAGTTGTGCCTACGGGAATAGTAAATTCAAAATCTTCATAACTACAATATGGATTGTGTACACGAACATCGTAATCTACACCAGTAGCACGCAAGTTAGGACCTGTAAAGCCGTAGTTTAACGCTCGTTCTGCACTTATAGCACCTGTGCCTATAGTGCGTTCCATAAAAATGCGATTGCGTTGAAATAAGCTTTCAAATTCTTTTAAAACTTTGGGATACTCTTGTAGAAATTTTTCTATTTTTTGAAACGCCGTATTTGTGAAATTCCTTTCAAAACCGCCAATACGCCCAATATTAGTAGTAAGGCGGGCACCACATACTTCTTCATATATTTCATAAATTAATTCTCGATATTGCATTACGTATAAAAAGCCGGTGTAGGCTCCAGTATCTACACCTACAATGGAATTGCAAATAAGATGGTCGGAAATGCGAGCCAATTCCATAATGATAACTCTTAAATAATCTACTCGTTTGGGTGTTTTTATTTTTAATAATTTTTCGCAAGTGGTATGCCAACCCATATTGTTTATGGGTGATGAGCAGTAGTTTAATCTATCGGTAAGGGGCGTAATTTGATAGAGTGGCCTACGTTCGGCTATTTTCTCAAATGCTCTGTGTATGTAGCCTACGGTTTGTTCTGCGCCTATAATACGTTCTCCATCTAACTCTATAATATTTTGAAATACGCCGTGTGTGGCGGGATGTGTGGGCCCTAAGTTGATGGTAGTTGTTTGTTTTTCAATACTGCCTTCGGGTAGTTTTATGTGTTGACTGTTGCTCAAAGTTTTAATTATAAAATTGAAGGGTTATGAATTTAAAGGCTTCCTCCTCTACCAAACATTTCATCGTCTTTATCTACACGGGTTTGATCTTCTAATGGATATTCTTTACGCATAGGAAAGTAATCCATTTCCTCTACATTTAAAATACGTTTTAAATTAGGATGTCCAATAAAGTTTACACCATAAAAATCGTAGGTTTCTCTTTCCATCCAATTAGCAGCTTCAAATAATTTAGTGGCTGTATATATATTAGGTTGATTGATGTCTGTACATACTTTAAATCGTATACGAACATTATCTACTAAATTATGCAAATGGTATACCACAGCAAGTTCTCTACCTTTTTGATCGGGGTAGTGCACCGCACATAAATCGGTTAAAAACTGAAATTGCAAGATGGCATCATCATACAAAAATTGCATTACTTTTAAATTCAATTCTTTATTGACTTCAAAAGTGAGCATACCATAAGGTTCTTGAAAATCATATACCTGATCTCCAAATTTTTCTTGTAATTTTTGTTTGATTTGTTCGTTTGTCATACAGCGGCCCCTCCTAGCCTCCCCAAAGGGGAGGAATAAAAAGAGTTTTATAATTTATAATTAAATATTGTTTTTTTCATCTTTATTTCCCTCCTTTGGAGGGATTAAGGGAGGCTTTATTGAATACCATAACTTTCCATTAAAGCCTTATACTGTTCGCCTTTTCGTCTTCTCAAACTTTCACTTCCCACTAATTCTTGTATTTTCATAAATCCATCCAAAATAGCTTCTGGTCGAGGTGGACAACCAGGCACATATACATCTACCGGAATAACCTGATCAATGCCTTGGAGTACGCTATAGGTATCAAAAACACCTCCAGAAGAGGCGCAAGCTCCAACCGCTATAACCCAACGAGGTTCTGCCATTTGTAGATATACTTGGCGTAATACAGGACCCATTTTTTTGGCAATCGTTCCCATTACCATTAATAAATCGCACTGACGTGGGGAAAAACCTACCCGTTCGCTTCCAAATCTAGCTAAGTCGTAGTGTGAACCCATGGTGGCCATAAACTCAATACCACAGCAGGATGTAGCAAAAGGTAGTGGCCAAATAGAATTTTTTCTGGCTAAGCCTACTACTTTGTCTAAGTTGGTGGCAAAAAAACCTTCACCCTGATGGCCTTCGGGTATTTCTACTGTTTTTATTTTTGTATTGAATCGTACAGGACGCATAAGTTTAATGTGCTAATGTGAGTATGTGCGGATGTGCTAATTTAAGTTGACAACTTTTCTTCATATTGTAAGTACCTAAAAATTTATGTATACAATTAATGCGAATTTAGAGTAGTGGCGAGTGGCAACACTCGCCACAGCAGCCTACATTTGAATCCTTGATGCGCATAAGTTAGTATTTTTAGGATGATTGCTTGCCAACCAACATTCGCACATCCGCACATACTCACATTAGCACATTAATTATTCTTCCCAATTTAAAGCACCTTTTTTTATGATGTATATAAATCCTATTAAAAAGCAAGTAACAAATAAAAGTACAGCAGTAAATCCTTCCCAACCTAAAGCTCTAAAGTTAATAGCATAAGGATAAAAGAAAATAACTTCTACATCAAACAAAACAAATAAAATAGCTACTAAAAAATATTTGATGGCCATGGGTTGGCGAGCATTGCCTTGTATTTCTATACCGCTTTCAAAGTTTTGTAGTTTATCTTCCGTTTTGCGTTTGGGGCCAAGACGATGGGTTAAAAACATCATCAATCCAACAAAACCTATAGCAAATAAGAGTTGTATAGCAATGGGTAAATAATGGGTTGCGCTATTTAATTCTAAAAGATTAATCTGTAATAGAAAATGCTTCATTGTACGCTACTTAATACTGCGAAAATACAGCAGGTTATTGTATTTACAATGCTTTAAAAAAAATGGATGTCCGGTTGCACAATGTTATGATTATTTTAATATCTCTTTTATTTCATTCAGCTTTAACAAGGCTTCTACAGGTGTTAGTCGATTAATATCTAAACTATGCAATAAAGTTCTAATGCGCTGAAAAGCTTCGGTATGGGTATCAAAAATACTCAGTTGCCATTGGTTGGTGGTAGCCGTTTTTATTTTTTGTGCAGGAGTTTGGATGGCTTTGGCTTCTAGCTGTTTTAATATTTCTTCTGCTCGGGTAATTAGTGCTGGCGGCATACCTACCATACGAGCTACTTGTATGCCAAAGCTATGAGTGCTTCCACCGGCCTCCATTTTGCGTAAAAAAATAATTTTATTACCTATTTCTTTATGGGTGATATGAAAATTTTTAACGTTAGCTAAACTTTGTTCTATATCGTTTAGTTCGTGATAATGCGTAGCAAATAGGGTTTTTGGGCGTTGTGGGCTATTGTGTAAATGCTCTACCATACTCCATGCAATGGAAATACCATCATATGTTGAGGTTCCACGGCCAATTTCATCCAATAACACTAAACTCTTGTTGGTAGCGTTGTGTAGAATACTAGCGGTTTCATTCATTTCCACCATAAAAGTACTTTCTCCAGCACTTAAATTATCGCTGGCACCTACTCGTACAAAAATTTTATCGGTTAATGGTATATGTGCTGATGTTGCCGACACAAAAGATCCCATGTGCGCCATTAAGGTGATGAGTGCTGTTTGGCGCAGCAAAGCACTTTTACCGCTCATATTTGGTCCGGTAAGTATAATAATTTGTTGTGTGGCGATGTCTAAATGAATATCGTTATCTATATATTTTTCTCCTGCGGGTAAATATTGTTCAATAACAGGATGTCGGCCAGCTGTAATCTGTAATTCAATGCCGCTATGCATTTCGGGTTTTTTATACTTATTTTGTATAGCTACTTCTGCAAAGCATAATAATACATCTATTGTAGCAAGGGTTTGTCCGTTAGTTTGTATGGGGGCAATATAATCTTGTAGTTGTAATAATAATTGATCGAATAATTGTGTTTCGAGTTGTATTATTTTTTCTTCGGCGCCTATTATTTTTTCTTCATACGTTTTTAATTCTGGCGTAATGTAGCGTTCAGCACTGGTAAGGGTTTGCTTGCGTATCCATGTATCAGGCACTTTGTTTTTATGGACGTTGGTTACTTCTAAATAATATCCGAATACATTGTTGAAGCCTACTTTTAAGGAGTTGATGCCGGTGGCTTCCATTTCTTTTTGTTGTAATTCTATTAAATAGGCTTTGCCAGATGTAGCAATATGTTTAAGTTCATCTAAGTCCTTATGCACACCTGTTCGTATAGTTCCTCCTTTGGCAATTTGTATAGGCGGGTTATCTTCTATATAAGTAACAATAGTTTCGGCTATTTGTTCGCAACTGTTTAGCGTTTCGGATAATCGGCTTAAGTAATTAATGGCTTTTACTTTACAGGTGTCCTCCACTTGGCTAGGACTAACACTGGTAACGTTTTGCGTAAGTGTTTTTATTTGTGCAATATGTTGTAAGCTTTTGGCTAAGTGTAATACTTCTCGAGGGTTTATTTTTTTAAGGGGAAGTTTGCTTACCAAGCGTTCCACATCTCCACATAATTTTATTTGATGTTGTACTTGTTTGCGCAATTCAGCTTGTTCAACAAAAAAAGCAACCAAATCTAAACGTTGTTGTATTTGCTGTAGATTATTTAAAGGCAATACCATCCAGCGTTTTAATAAACGTGCACCCATGGGTGAAACGGTATGATCTAATACTTGTAATAAGGTATGTTTTTCTGGATCGTTGCTAATTAATTCTAAATTTCGAATAGTAAATTTATCCATCCATAAATGATCTTCTCTATCGATACGTTGTACAGAAGTTATATGTTGTAGATGTGGATGTTCTGTATCTTTTACATATTGCAATACCGCACCTGCGGCAATAATAGCAGCGGCCAATTGATCTATACCAAATCCTTTAAGGGAGTGCGTTTGAAAGTGTTTGAGTAAACTTTCGGTAGCATATTTTTCATCAAATATCCATGACTCTAAGGTGTAGGTGTAAAACTTTTGTCCGAAAGTTTCTTTGAATATTTTTTGAAATTGGCGCTGGTAAACAATTTCAGATGGTTTTAAACTTTGTACTAATTTATCTATATACTCTGGGCTGCCTTCTGCTACTAAAAACTCTCCAATAGATAAATCTAAAAATGCAGCGCCCCAAACGTCTCCGTTCATGTGTATGCCTGCTAAAAAATTATTGCTATGGTGTTCTAGTAATTTATCATTGGTAGTGGTGCCGGGTGTAACCATTTCGGTAACGCCTCTTTTTACAATGCCTTTGGCTTGTTTTGGATCTTCTAACTGATCGCATATCGCTACTCGATAACCCGCTTTTACCAATTTGTGTAAATAGGTATCGAGTGCATGGTGCGGAAAGCCCGCCAGTTCTAAGGATGATGCAGATCCGTTGTTTCGTTTAGTTAAGGTAATACCTAAAGCTTGGGAAGTTTTTACCGCATCTTCTCCAAAAGTTTCGTAAAAATCGCCCACTCTAAATAACAATATAGCATCAGGATATTTTTCTTTAATAGCCTGATGCTGTTGCATGAGCGGAGTATCGTTGTTGGGTTTGGACATGTTAGTTGATAATTGATAGTTAATAATTGATACTTGATGGTTGATAATTGATAGTTGGTGGCTGTTTTAGCTTTGCTATGAATTATCAACTACTCAATTATACCCTATCAACTAAACACAATTTTATAGTCAACGTCCGCAAACTGTTTAAACATAGCATTTACTCCACAATATTTTTCTTGCGATAAATTAACCGCTTTTTCTACTTTGGGTTTATCGTCTTCCGATACTTGTATGCGGTATGTAATAGTAGCTTGATGATATATTTTTGGATGTTCCTCTGTTAATGCTGCAGATACATCTACTCCAAAATGTTGAAAATTGACTTTCATTTTATTTAATAAAGCTACTACATCTAGTGCAGTACAACCTGCTAAAGCCGTTAACATAAGCGGTTTGGGACGTGGGCCTTTATCATTTCCGCCATGCTCTTGAGCAGCATCAAGGGTTAAAATATGTCCATCTACATTAGCAGTCAATGTCATTCCACCAATAAAATCAGTTGTAATTGTATGTGTAGCCATAAGTATTTATTTATACAAATTAAACATATTTTCTTTTATTGTTCATTATACCTTTGTACGTATGCAAAAGCTTAGCATGGAGGCTTTGGGTAGAAAAACAGTGATTGAATATAAAAAAGCAGATAAACTGCCTATTATAGTGGTTTTAGACAATGTACGCAGTATGCATAATGTAGGAAGTATATTTAGAACTGCAGATGCTTTTTTAATACAAAGTATTTATTTATGTGGCTGTACGCCACAACCTCCACATAGAGATATTCATAAAACTGCGCTGGGTGCAACAGAAACGGTTGATTGGAAATATTATGCTACAACACTTGAAGCAGTCAATCACTTAAAACAACAATCGTACACGGTGTGTGCAGTAGAGCAAACTACCGACAGTATTGCATTACAAAATATTGAACTTAGTAAACACCCTATAGCTATTATATTGGGTAATGAAGTAGATGGTGTGGGTGATGAAGTGCTAGCGCTTTGCGATAAGTGTATTGAAATTCCTCAATTTGGAACAAAGCATTCGTTAAACGTTTCGGTTGCAGCGGGAGTGGTGTTATGGAAATTGGTTCACGGCTAATAGTTGGTAGTTAATAAAATTCAGTACTTTTACTAAAATATTTAGTATATGTCATTTGCCGGAAAAAATTTAAAATACTTACGTCACCTAAAAGGTTGGACGCAAGAAGCTTTTGCAAAAAAAATAAAAAATAAACGTGCTTCTATTGGAGCGTATGAGGAAGGTAGAGCAGAGCCTAATTTAGAAACTTTACGTCATGCATCCCGCTTATTTAAAGTTAGTTTAGATGCATTGTTATTGCAAGATTTAGAAAATATAAAATCTAAAACATACCTCGAAAAACGGCGTCGACAAAAGCTTACAAGCGAAGTGGTTACCATAACTTTTATACCTGTTAAAGCCGCTGCAGGATATATAGCCGGTTATAGTGATCCTGATTTTATAGATGAACTTAATACATTTACCCTACCTATGCTCTCTGCTGGCTCGTATAGAGCCTTTGAAATTGTAGGCGATTCTATGTTGCCCACCCCTAGCGGCGCTGTAATTGTAGGCGAAAAAGTAGAAAAAATGGAGGATACTAAAAACAATCAAACTTATATTATAGTATCTAAGCGAGAAGGTATTGTATACAAGCGTATTTTAAAAAGTAACCGTTCTAAACAAAAAATAACCTTAGTAAGTGATAATCCGAGCTATCAACCTTATCAAATCAATACGGAAGATGTGTTAGAAATATGGCAGGCTTCTATGGTTATCAATCGTGCTAATGAACAACAGCGCTGGGATGTTAATCAATTAGCTAATGTGGTAGGCAAATTACAAAATCAGGTAAGTAGTTTAAAAAAGAAAATCAATTAATTGACAATTTGTGCATGCACATGGTTCAATATTAAATGTTCAATTTTCAACACATCAATACACAATATCTAAAAAAAATAAGTTCAACATGAAACATGCATACATTTTTCCAGGGCAAGGCGCACAGTACAGCGGTATGGGCAAAAGCCTATATGAGCAAAATGCACAAGCCAAACAATTGTTTGAGCAAGCTAATGAAATAGTAGGATTTCGCATATCTGATATCATGTTCAACGGAACAGATGCACAATTAAAACAAACCAATGTAACACAACCAGCTATATTTTTACACTCCGTTATTTTATTTCAAACTTTACTAAACCTACAACCAGATATGGTTGCAGGCCACTCCTTAGGCGAGTTTAGTGCATTAGTAGCAAACAAAGTTTTATCTTTTGAAGATGGCTTAAAACTGGTATCTGTTCGAGCCAAGGCTATGCAAGAAGCGTGTGAAAAAGAGCCTTCCACTATGGCTGCTGTTTTAGGATTAGATGATGAAACAGTAGAAAAAATTTGTGCTTCTATTACAGATGAAATTGTAGTGCCTGCCAATTATAATTGTCCAGGGCAACTTGTAATATCTGGAAGCATTACAGGAATTCAAAAAGCATGCGAATTGCTAAAAGCAGCTGGCGCTAAAAGAGCGATTACACTACCCGTTAGTGGAGCCTTTCACTCTCCATTAATGGCCCCCGCTAAAGTAGCGTTACAAACGGCTATTGAAGCAACTACTTTTCATGATCCTATGTGCCCTATCTATCAAAACGTAATAGCTAAAGCCGTGGAAGATAAAAATGCTATTCGAAAAAATTTAGTAGATCAATTAACCGGTGCTGTTCGGTGGACACAAACTATACAAAATATGATTGCTGATGGTGCAACACATTTTACAGAAATAGGTCCAGGTAAGGTTTTGCAAGGGCTGGTTAACAAAGTAGATAAAACAGTAATAGTTGAAAGCAAGAGTGAGTATTAAAAATTACATAACTATTAGATTTATTCAATATGAAAGTTAATAGTACAGTTACTGCAATTTTTAATTGTTCTTTAGAAAGAGTATTTAAAACACCTATTTTAGGAGATACTACTAAATTTTTGATAGGATACGGAGTAATTCCTCCTATTACAGGATTTTCTGATGATGCTACATGGGGCAAGCCAGGTGGACATAGAATGCCACTTTCTAACGGAAATATTTGGATGCCGAAAGGAGAAATGTGTAACGATAAAGTATTAATAAGAGATGAAAATAAATATTGGAAATGGGAAATAAGTGATTTTAAAACTTGAAGCTTCTTCTTTACAACAAAAGCACAGGGACAGCTATTTTTTAATGATAATAATGATGGTACCATAAATGTACAATGGATATATACCTATTTCTCTAAAAATATTTTATATTATCCCTTCACATGGATTTTTACTAAATTATTTTGGAAAGGATTACAACAAAAAGCTATAAAAGCAATGAAACAGTTTGCTGAAGGTAAAAGTCCACTTATTTATGATTAAGCCAGCAAATACAAAAGCAATACTCATCAATGCTCGACAATGAAACATCCCGCCTTTCCAGGCTGATGGCTATACTTACGCAACTACAATCCAAACGGCTATTAACTGCTAGTAGTATTGCAGAAAAATTTAATGTTAGTGTACGAACCATTTATCGTGATATTAAAGCTTTAGAACAAGCTGGAATACCTATTTCCACAGAAGAAGGCAAAGGATATGCGCTAATGGAAGGATTTAGAATTCCACCTATCATGTTTACAGAAAGCGAAGCTAATGCGCTGATAACAGCTGAACAATTGATTATAAAAAATAAAGATGCGTCATTTGTTAACCACTACACCGAAGCCATCACCAAAATAAAATCAGTACTCCGCTACACCACAAAAGA
>Ga0075152_10003608_pt1 | contig 10763 bp, 7 predicted proteins | sample JI61114C2DNA_FD_70964 | JGI IMG/M metagenome (GOLD analysis project Ga0075152, IMG submission 70964) | Wastewater effluent complex algal communities from Wisconsin, to seasonally profile nutrient transformation and Carbon sequestration -... | ecosystem: Engineered > WWTP > Effluent > Algae...
CGGAAAAGATCAACGGAACAAGCAGGGAAAGGCGCTGATAAATGGTCATGGCTTGGCTCGTGAAACATCAGATGCCAAGTCTAATGATGCTCGCTTAAGCCTTCCTTAAGAGGGGCTTGATCAATCCGGTTTGTCATGGTCGTGATGCGGGAATCCCATACTTTACGGCGATGCCGTGGCCCTGGTGCCAGCCTTTATGTGTGGTGTTGGGCGATGGCAAGCGGCTTGATGCAAAGATTCGTGCTTCCTTGCGCTTGCCAGGGATTGAATGAAGGGCACTTCGCCCTTCTTCGGTCAAAGCGACAGGAGTCGTGGCGCAGGCTTGCCGGTTTGCGTCGCGGCGAAGAGATCGGAGCGCGCCGTGTCGTAGCGCTCCCAGTGAGCAGCATCTGCCACGGATGGCCAGGTGACCGACTCACCTTGGTCGAAGCCGGACAGCGCAGCATCGACAAGGTGCTCGGCGGACATGACCGTTTCTTGCGGCAGTGCGGCCAGCGGCTCCCCGGAGGTGTCCCAAAGATCGGTGGCTGTGGCAGCGGGCAGCACCACCTGAACTCTCACGCCGGTACTCGCCAGTTCCTGCTGCAGGCCACGACTGAAACTGAGTACAAAAGCCTTGGTGCCGCTGTAGATGGCGCTCACCGGCAACGCATGAACAGCCAATACCGAGGCGATATTGATAATGGCGCCTTCGTTGCGCTGCTTGAAAGCGGGCAGCGCGGCATGCGTCAAACGCGTCAATGCAGTGATGTTCAACGCGATCTGCGACAAAACCCCTTGCATTGGCATCTCGGCGACAGGGCTCAGCTTTGCAATACCGGCGTTGTTGACCAATAGGTGGATGGCGGGATTGCCAGTGAGAACAGTTTCCAGACGTGCGAGATCGTCGTCATTCTCAAGGTCGGCCACGAAGGTTTCAGCTTTGATGGCGTAAGCTTGCTCAAGCTTTGTGGCGAGTTCCAGCAGGCGGTCACCGCGCCGAGCGACGAGCAAGAGGTCATAGCCGCGTCGGGCGAGACGATCTGCGTAGACGGAGCCGATGCCGGAAGAAGCACCGGTGACAACCGCAATTTTTTTAGATGAGTTCATGGTTTTGTCCTTAAGTTAACTGCCTTGCCTGGCTTGAAGTCGCTGCCAGGCAAGGCCATCTTCATCACATCTTGATGACAACCTTGCCTTTGGCGCGTCCGGTTTCGACGTAATCCATCGCCGCCGAGGTCGACTCGAATGGGAAGACTCGATCCACGACCGGGCGGATGGCCCCGGAATCAATGAGTGCGCTGATCTCGCGCAACTGGCCACCGTTGGCTTTCATGAAGAGGAACGAATAGCTGACCTTGCTGCGTTTGGCTTTTCTCCTGATACCGAAGCTCAACAGACGGATGATTGATTTCATCAACCATGACGCCCCGATTGCTTCGCCAAAAGCCGGATCGGGGGGACCGGAGATCGAGATGAGTTTGCCGCCGGGCTTCAGTACACTCAGGGATTTGGCGAGCGTCGCGCTGTCCTGGCTGTTCAAGACGACGTCGTAGTCGTGCAGGATGTTCTCGAAATCGTCTTTCTTGTAGTCGATAACGACATCGGCGCCGAGGTTCTTCACCCAATCCACATTGGCCGTACTCGTCGTCGTGGTGACGAAGGCCCCGAGATGTTTCGCCAGCTGGATGGCAAATGTTCCGACGCCACCCGAGCCAGCCTGAATGAAAATCTTTTGCCCCGGCTTGAGATTCGCCTTCTCGACCAGCGCTTGCCACGCGGTCAGGCCAACCAACGGGATGGAAGCCGCCTCTTCCATGGTGAGTGCTTTGGGCTTGATCGCCAGGGACGTTTCCTTGATCGCAATAAATTCAGCGAAAGCACCGATGCGAAAATCATCGGGCCGGGCATAAACCTCGTCACCCGGCTTGAATTTCCGCACCTGCGGCCCGACCCGGACCACGACCCCGGCCACGTCGTGGCCGAGGATGAGCGGCAAGCGGTAGGGCAGGACGAGCTTGAACTCGCCGCTCTTGATCTTGGCGTCCAGCACATTCACACCTGCCGCGCGCACCTGGACCATTACTTCATCATCGCGCAGTTCCGGCTCGGGCATTTCGCCGAGACGCAAACGGCTCTTTTTTCCATAACGATCGAGAATGAATGCTTTCATTACCTTCTCCAATTCAGTCGGCGAGGAAGTCGAGAACCGCAGGCACAAAGGCCCGGTGGTGCTGAAAGACGCCTCCGTGCCCGGAATCCGGATAGATCGTCAGCTGGGCATTTGGCAGACGGCGAGCCAGGTCGGCCGAATGGCTGCTGTGGACCATCAGGTCATGATCGCCGTTCGCGACGAAAACCGGTTGAGTAATGACCGAGAGGTCGTCGGGCGCACTCAGTCCCGCCGCTCTGATGGCCTGCAGTTGGGCCCGCCGAGCCTGTAGGGAAATGCTTTTGTCACGGTCCTTGGTGCGTTCCTTCAACCGGGAGAAATAGTCTTTCGCAGCGCGCTTGCCATCCTGGGTACGAGGAAAGAACAGGAAGTTCCGAGGGTCGCTCAGCGTGAGCACCGCTTTGAGGTAAGCGATGACTGCGATTCTGTTGATCTCGTCGATACCGCCGCCGCCCCGAGGCCCGGTTCCGGCCAGGATCATCCGACGCACCAGGTCAGGGGCCTGCAAAGCCACCATTTGCGCGACACCGCCCCCCAACGAGAAGCCGAGAAGATCGACCTTCTTGAGTCCCAAGGCCCGAACGAAGGCGATGGCATCCCGTCCCATCGCCTCGATTGTGGGCGGCACTGATCCTCCCGACGCACCGACCCCGCGATTGTCGAACGCGATCACCCGACGCTGTGCGGCAATGCCGTCGATAACCCGCGGGTCCCAGTCATCGAGTATGGCCATCAGGTGGTGCAGAAAGATCACCGGCACGCCGGAATTTGGCCCGAGTTCCCGATAGGCGAAAGGCACGCCACCAACGTCGATCCGGCGGGTTGGTACATTTTTCCAATTTACATTGCTCATCAATCAAATCTCCGTGCGGGCTGGATTGCCTGTCTTCAAGGTGTTACTATCGAATTGAAATCAACAATACTATCAATTTGAAAGTAAGTCACTATTAAAACAGTATGAACGACGAAAATATTTGCAATGAGCCATGCCCCATAGCGCGCAGCCTCGCTTTCGCTGGCGACGCCTGGAGCATCTTGATCCTGCGGGATGCCCATGCCGGCCTGACGCGCTTCGACCAATTCCGGAAAAGCCTGGGCATCGCCCCGACAATCCTGACCCGACGATTGGCGACGCTGACCGAGGAGGGATTGCTGGAGAAACGGCGCTATTCGGAGCATCCGCCACGCGAGGAGTATCTGCTGACCGCTGCCGGGCGCGATTTTCTGCCGGTCCTCTTCATGATTGGCGAGTGGGGACGCCAACACCGGGGCGGCGGCGAGTTGGTTCGGTTTTTCGATGCTGAAACAGGAACAGAAATTAAAGCGGTGGCCGTGGATGAGGTCACCGGGGCGAAGATCGGGACTCGCCCGATACGCATCGTTACGCCAGATGAAAGCTGACAGGTGATTTGACAGAACAATGGCAGCCCTGTGTTTTTCAGGTCTTATGGCCTTGAATTTCGGCGAGTGATTCCGCCGCTTCCTTCTCGTCATCCATTTGCTCCTCATTCAAGCCGCTATGTGCTCGTAGGTTGGCTTATTCAGCGGTCCGAATTTTCGGGGCCGGCTCCGCCGATGCTCGCCACCACTGCTGGATCAGCTTGAAACGGTTAGCGAAGCGGTTATTCGTGTAAGGAGGCGAGATATTTGGCAACAAGTTGCGAGATATTTGGCACAGAACATACTTGCGCAAAGTGAAACAAAATTGCGCGTCAGGAAACGTTAAACCGACCGTCGTATTCACGCGGCGACTGACGTCGGTTTAATTCGATTTCGTAGCATTCCTTGCAGTGGTCCTGATCCCAGAAAAACAGCCGATCAATCCACTTTACTAGATGGGGGTGTATTGATCGAGGGCGCCAAGCTCGGGATGACAACATCTCATCGGGAAGCCCCCACCCGTCAGATAGCTTCACTAGGCAATTCACGGACTGATCCAGGCCAACCAGGAAGTTCTTTAGAACACTCAAGCTGGCCACACCATCGGATCGAGTTCAGCCAGAAACTCTTTAATCGTCGGCTGAGAAATCAGACCCTTCTGAAAGTCCGACAGCACCTGATACCCCTTGGCGTTTTGAGCATCCATCCACTGCGCGAACGCGATGCCCTCTGCTTGGAATGGACCGGGATAGCCCGCCCGAACCGAGCAAGAAATCCGGTCGGCGTAGCGATGTGTTTGAGCTTCAGCGTCAAGCCTGGCGGTCAGCGCGGCATCGTAGTCGGCCAAGGTAGGCAGCGTGGCAGCATAGGCCGCGTCGTAGCCCGCTTGATCTGCAATCGACCACACGCCACCCGAGTACGCCCACACACCGCCGAACCAGTTGGCAGGGAGTTCGGCATCTACCAAAGTAGCGTTCGTGGTGTTGAAGTTCCGATCGATCCAGCCCTCCCCGCGCACCGCATCTGTCAGGGTGATGTCGTTGCCAGCGTGGATAGCCCGGCTGTCTGAATTTCGAATAATGGTTTTCATATTGCGAGCCCGATCTCAAGGGTAGCGGAGTTGAGGAACTGAGAGGTGCCCGCCGAGGCGTATAAAGCTCTGTTGGCCGTCAGCGCAATAGCCGCTTTTTCGGCAACACCGAATGACACCTTGGCGCCGGCTCCCGCCACGCATACGGTGCTGTTCACGACATCAATCACCAGGTACCGCGCCGAACCGTTGCCGAACATGTAGAGGAACTTTGTTGGCGACAGGGTTGTAATAACGGCGTCATTGTTGTCTACCGCGTAGGCAGCAAGTGTGTAAGCTGCCCCCTCCGTGATTGTCGTGCCGGAAACCGTAAGAACTTTTGCTGACGCGAACACTGTGGTCACCGCTGCATAGACCCACAGCGCCTTCGTGGCGCTGAGCCAGGCCAACACGCCCGGTAGCGACGTTGTTGCGCCGGTCAATGACACGGGAGTTCCCGGCGTAACCGACGTTCCCAAGATATCAAAGACGATACCCTTGGGAATCTGTCCACCGGTCTGATCGTTGTACACCCCGAGCACCTTGGTGTCCGATAGCGCGCACAATTTTGGATAGTTACTGATCGCTTGACCGTAGGAAACGACCCCTCCTGCTGTCACTGTCATCCCGGAAATGCTGAGCACTACAGCGTAAGCCGCGGTCGCGGCATAAGTGAGCAACGCTTTTGTGCTGGAGAGGGCTGCGATATCCCCGTAGTATGACAGCGCAGCATTTACTGCGAGGAATGTGCCAACAACAATCGTCCCACTGGAAACATCAAGGACCACGGCACGAACGCCGGTGGTCATGTCAGAGTAGAAGAGCAAAGCCTTGGTCGAGGACAGCGTTGTGATCCCGGCCTTTAATCCACCAGTGGTGCTGCCGGTTACCCCGACCTCTACCATCGAAATCTGACCGGTTGAGTCCAGGAGAGCCGCCTTCTGCAGGTAAGTACCATTAGTGTAGTAAGAGATAATCGCCGTCGTCTCTGTCAGCTTCGTACCAATCATCCCGGCGATACCCACCGCGTTCAAGACGCTTGCTGGTCCCTGCGTAAAGGAATTCCCCTGATAAGGGAACACCCCTGTCGCCCAGGAGCCGTCTGAGGTTCCTGAATTGGTCAGGAACAGCATCACTTTTTGGTTGATCCCAACGGCTTGAAGCACCGCGCCCGAGGCCAGTTTGATGATGAGGGGCAGCCCGGTCGCGGCGATAACGAAGATCGCGCCGCCCGTAGTCAGGCCGGTCGCGTTTGGCAAAATGACCGACATCCCTGCGGCTGTCATGTTGACGACCTGGACCCGGTTGGATGCTGCCGTGAGGGAGATGTCGACAGCGCTGGTCACTTCGGACGCCCCCCCGTTGTCTGCCCCTGTCTCTGCAATAATGCTCACAGTCCAGGCCGCGAAAGTCCCAGACCCACCGATCTCGGAGGCTGAAATAGTAAGGACGCCTGTCCCTGTGTTGTAGGCGGTGATGACGCCCTTCATGTAATTGACGGGGCTCGCGCTAGAGGAAACTTTGACGGCCATTCCAATCGCAAAGCCTTTCCCGGATTCCACGGTCAAGGTCCTGCTGCCCAACCCTACGGCAAATGACGTGGTGCCTGTAGCCCGAACGCTGGAGCCATAGACTGCCGCACTGTCATTAATCTCATTGGCTACCGCATTCACCTCAGCAGCAAAAGCAGGCAGAGCCCCGAGGAAGGCGTCCCCCCTAGAAGCAAAACTTGCAGAGTCCGCACGGGAGGGCGGGGTGGGTAGTGCGGTAATCGTGGTCATATCAACCCTTCAATCTGGAGAGAACAGTAGGAATAGCTGAACGTAGCAAGATCAACTTCAAAGTCTTTAAAGAACCCGAAGATGATCAGGCTAGTGTGATTTTCCGAGGCAACCCACACGGTCGGTGTGGAGCGCACGGCAGATAAAGTCTGATGAACGCGGTCGAGATCTGACGTGGGGAATAACAGGCTCACCGTCATGCGCTTACTAAAACTGCGTTTTGTCAGCACAGTGTTGCCGAAGCCATCCGTTTCCTTCCGGCTGTAATCCACGATGCCGGCTCTCGCCCCGTACTGCGCGTCGCCCAGCCCAGACAAACTCCCCACCACCATATTTCCCACCTTGACGGCAGTAGCGTGAGTCAGGGTAATGGTCAGCACCCCATTGGCGTAGCTGGGCAGGTCCAGGAGTACGACGTCGGTCTTCGTGCGGAAAGGCCCGAAGAAATACCCATACCAATCAGCCGCTCGGAGGTCATCTACCAAGTCCAAGGATTTGGAATAGACCGTATCTCCCCCGGAGGTCATGGTCACGGTCAGCGCTTCTGCCTGCATGTTGATCAAGGCAAGGCTGTTGATTACACCTGGGGTCACCGTCACAGTCAGGCTGGTTCCGGCCACGGTCTGCGTCGACACGATGGCGTCGAACATGGCCCAGCGGTTCGTCGGACCAACGTCAAGCCACCACGTACTCGCCGCAGCCGTAGGGTTGTTCCCCGTATTGGCTGCCTGCAGTGATTTGTAAATGCGGTGGGTGTTGGTCAGGATGACATACGCCCCCAGGGCATAAGTCGCCCCCCCAGCCCACGCCGCGTAGTCGGTCTCAGTGACCGTGCTGCTGGTAAGCAGGCTGTCGGTCAGGAGGGTCGGGCTGATGAGCTTCATGCCGCCACCGCCGGCATGCCATCAGCGTCGAACTTTTCGAGCACCTTGGCGGATCGTTTGGACGCGTTAACCACCGCAGCATTTCCCATATTATTGTCCGCTCTCAGTTGGGCCAACTCCTCTCGAACCGCTTTAAGCTCGGCGACCACGGCGGCAAAGGCACCCCCGGTCTGGCTGGCTGTTGAGACGGTGCCGGGTGTATCAAAATTGACAATCTCCGGGCCTTGCTCCCCGACCAACGCCAAGCCGCCACCGTATGCGCCGCCGGAGGCGAAGGCGGGGATAGTCAGCTTCGGCGCGGTACCGGAAGCCACCGCCCCGGCGCCCAGGGCTTCGAGATTCCTGAGATCAGCGATCACTGTCCCGAAAATCGTGGCGTAGCTGACGTAGTCGGAGACCGTGAGTTTGCCGATATTGAGCAGGGAATCCGCGACTCCCCGCATATCGGACACAGCCTGAGCATCACCGGTGCGAGCCATGACAAGATTTTCGTCGTACTGACGCTGAGCCTCTGCCAATTTCTGGGTCGGGTTGAGTGTAGTCATGTTGCCCACAAGCAGGGCGTCAGCCAAAGACTTGACCACGTCCCGTAGATTGCCGAAGGTGCTCTCCAGTGTGTTGATCTCGTCCGTGAAGGTGGCGATGGACTGGTTGAACAGGTCTGCGTACTGCCCTTCGGTAATCTTCTTGGAAGCCAGCGCGTTGGACAGCTTATTGAACGTATTTTCCAGCGAGACTGCATCAAAAGCCTGCAGGCCATCCATGAGCAGGGAGACGTCCCGAATCTGGGTGTCGCTGCTGCCGGAGAAGGAGTCCAGTTCCGCGATCCGCTTCGCAGCTTCAGACGCCGCCTGGGTGGTCATTACGGCGGAGGCGATGCCAGAAGCCATGCTGATCAGAGTGGCACTGCGGTAGGAGCTCCCCTCGGTCAGTGCCTGCTGTTTTCCCGCAGCCCCTTCGGCGTACATCTGCAAGGCGGCGCTGAGTTGCTCAGAGGTTGCGGTGCCGTCTGCCATGACGCCGTTACCTCCACCCATCATGCCCATGTACCCGGTCATGACCGCAGCAGCGGACTGGCCGAACACGGAGCTGGCCGAATTCATCCGACCAATAGATTCTCCGACTAGGGCAACAGGCTCAGAAGCCGCTTTAGCAGCAACCCCCAGGGCAGCGACGTTTTCTGCCAGGGAGTTGAAGTAAAACTGGATGCTTGCCATGCCGGCACTGGCGAGGCGATTGGCCGAGGTCCCACCGGCAAGGCGGGCGTCATTGACGTTGTATTCACCCCCGCCGAACTGGTCATTCAATAGGGCCAAGCCCTTGCCGTAGTCGATTGCGTTGATCGCCCCCCGAATCAGGGCGCTATTGATTGCATTCAGGCCGTCGGCGTAAGCAATTGCGCCCTGCCCGATCATTAGCTGACCATTGAGGTACTTGCTCTCGATTGCAGCCTTGTAATCGTATTGAGCCGCATTGACCGACGCGATGCCGGGGCCGGTAGAGGTGTAATTGGTGCGGATGCTGGCCTTGACCGCGACATCTAGTGCGCTGCTCAGCGCGTCTGCAAGAGCACCCTGCACCGAAATTCCGTAGCCGTCGGCAATTTCTTTACGGATGGAATATTTAACCTCGTCACTGGCAAATTGTGCCGAATAACCGCCGCCTGCATTCGGCAGCGACAGCGCATTAGCGCTTTGGTAATTGCCGATCTCAACCATAGCCTTGACCTGTGCAAGCTCGGCTTGATGGTTGAATGCGCCAGCGTTGAATTGCTTGGACTCCCACCGTGCGAAAGCGGCATCGAAGTCTGCACGCTGGTTAAAGTCTCCGCGAAGGGGTCTATCGCCCTGCCGAGACAGCATGTAGGTTGCCGGATCAAGCGGCGCTTTGGAGAGGGTGGCGAGGACGGCACCTTCAATGTCCCCGGACTTCAGGCGGCTGGCCATCAGCGAGTCTGCGGCTTGATCCTGTACCGATTGCGCCAACGCTTTGATCTGCGTCGTGTAATTCGACAACTCGTCGGCAAATGGCGATTTGGCGATCTCGGCCAGCTTGACGTTTGCCTCGTCGATGTAGGAGACGAAGCTGGATATGCTGTCGAATTCGGATGCGCTGAAAGCCAGCGCCCCGAGGTTGCCGTTCACCGTGCCTTGCGTGATGGATTTTTGCAGATCGTCAAACGCGGCCTGCATATCGCTCAGTGACGTGCTTGCAGCCTCGGTCGCCTCGTTGCGTGCGGCGATCAGCGCGGCGCGATCCTTGGCGAGCGCTTCAGCGGCATCCGTGACTGCGGTAGATACGTCAGTGATAGCCGGGACGAGGTTGGCAAAGCCGCCCTGCAAATCCATCATTGCCTTAAATGTGGCTTGACCACCCGTAGTGGCGAGGTCGAGACCATCCACCATTGCCCGGAATTCCTCGCGGGTCTTCGGCATGGTGACATTCAGGGCTTCAAACGACTTGCCCATGTCTTCCATCGCCTGGGCGCGTTGCTCTTCCTGCGAGTAGAAATTGGCGTAATAGGCGCTGAATGAAGTACTGAGCGCATCAATGCCGCCGAATGCTTTGCTTAGGCCGTCAATGGCTGTAATTGCTTTATTCGTGTCGCTGCCGAACGTCTCTTTGATCGAGACGCCCATCATGTCAAGGATGCGGCTTGTGCCTGCGACTTCGACCATCACGCGATTGAATGCGGCCTGCCATGCCTCCTCGGGCAGTCGCAGCGTTTCAATGCTCGGCAGGAAGGCTTGTGCCATCTTGGCATTAACGTCAGAGGCCAGCGCGGCTAGCACCTTGTCAATGTCGCCAGACTTCGTGTCGAGGTTGATCGAAGTCGAGAAGGCGTTGATCTTGCCGGCCAGGTCGGTATCGTCGAACTGATCAGCCAAGGCTTTAAAGCTGGTCTGCGTGGCTTTGAAAATCGCGTCGATTGCGTTATCCAGCGCCGAAAGCATTACCGGGTCGGTAGATAGGACGGGCGTCCTCGATACCGTGCCGAGCATACCGCCCACACCAGAGAAACCAGTCGACGTTACGCCGTCAGGGCGCTCCCCGCCTGCCCATTCGCGGCCTTCGCTGCCACCCATAAAGCTGATCGGGTTGGCCTTCTGCCATGCGGCGTATTGAGCGTCCCATTCGGCAGCGGCTTTGCTGTTATCAACCCCTGTAAAGGATGGCGTGTCGCGCAAGTCGCCAAGGTTGGCAAGGTCGGATGCTTTTGAGTATTCGCCAGAAACCGGATTGACGTAGCCTGTGCGCCCCGCCGCACCCATGCCGCCGCCAAAGAATGCGCTGATAATCGCGTCTTTGTCGCCAGTCAGTGGCATCCACTTTTTCATCTTGTCGCCGGATTCCCACCAACCGCCGTCAGCTTCCCACTTCGTTGCAGCCGAGCCGGTGAAGTTGCTTCCGGCGTAATCGCCCTTGATGGCAACGCCGTCGAACTCGTAGGCTTTGCGGCTTCCGGCTGCGGAGATGGCCCCGGCAATGGCTGGGAT
>Ga0075152_10003611_pt1 | contig 10762 bp, 17 predicted proteins | sample JI61114C2DNA_FD_70964 | JGI IMG/M metagenome (GOLD analysis project Ga0075152, IMG submission 70964) | Wastewater effluent complex algal communities from Wisconsin, to seasonally profile nutrient transformation and Carbon sequestration -... | ecosystem: Engineered > WWTP > Effluent > Algae...
TCCATTTGAGCTGGCCAAGCCCCGCATTCAACAAATTTGCAGCAGGGAGAACATTCTGATCAATGAAGATGCAGTTAAGGCAGCTTTCAACCTCTGTGAAGGAGATATGCGAAGAGTGGTGAACATGCTGCAATCCTTATCACTGTCATTGTCGCTGGACCGGAGGTAGCTGAAGCTGAGCGATGTCTACGAGGTCACAGGAAACCCCACACCCGAGAAAATGAAGGGCATCCTTGAAATACTGTTGCAGAAGAATCCCGTGGAGGCTTTGACAAGTACACTACTCACTAACTTAGCGATCAGCGAAATGCAGACCAATGAAGGCATTGCTCTGGAGACGATAATTCGTTCACTGTACACCCAAGTGTTAGACCTTGAGATACCCGACTACACAAAATCGTTTTTAGTGGCAAGACTTGGCGATGTGGAGTATCGCATGTCGAAGGGCTGTGATGAACGAATGCAGCTTGCCTCCATAGTAGGTGGCTTCTACGAAAGCAGGACGGTTTCTCGTTAAAAATGACTTGGCTCAGTTTGTCAATGTATCGATTCGTGCATAGCCGGTATTTATCCTTGCCATACTCTTTATCAACAATACAATGAATTCGTAGAACAACAAGTGGACGGCAGTTGATGCCAACGCTTTCTTACACTGTCGAAACCTACTTCAGCTGGGAGTGGAGTCTGTGTTGTGCACTACCAGCTCAGTCCTCAATGAACTGAAGGATCAAAAGACCAAGGACATCATCAATGCATTACCTTTCTAGCTCAAGGTTGAATTGGCCAGCCAGAATGCGATGAAAGCTGTCAAGGACTTCGCGTCCAAGACGGGAGATATAGTGTCCTTATCTGACCCCGATCTGGAGATCATTGCAATTGCCTATGATGAATGCCTCAAAAGAGGTCTCGTCAGCAAGCTTAATAAGGAACCGAAGAAGCTGTCAGAACCAGTATTCAGTGAAGAAACTCGCGAACAGGACAATAGCGACGACTACAGTGATTAAGAGTACAACAACAACAGCGAAGGCGAATAGTAAAAGGAAGCTCCTGAATAAGTACAAGTAGAATCTACCGATAAACCCCAGACAAATGAATCATCAGCAAGCGAACAGCCAAAACCATAGACAGATACCAACCCAAAGCAAGCCAAAGAGGAGGAAGTAGAACCCAAGGAGGATGACGGTTGGATTGTCGTGACTGACAAACGACAGAAACCAAAGAAGTACTCCTCTGGGGACGATGACGAATGGATCACTCCGGAAAACTATGCCCAAAAGAAGCTTACTCAAAATCTCAATAAGCCAGTGGAGGACGAACCAGAGCAGGAACCGCTACCAGTTTTCGTGATGACTTCAGACTTCTCTATGCAGGTAAAGAAACTCCTACAATGTAGAATGTCATTCTGCAGATGGGTATCGGTCTGCGTTCAGTCTAGGGTCTTGAAATTCATAGCGTCAAGCGGTTCATAATGGAATGCTATGCTTGCTGGGCACAGTACACAGACTTCAAGACAAACAAAGTGCAAATCTGTAGCAAGTGCGGCTACAACACCCTGTCGAAGGTGGCATTCAGCATTGATAGTCATGGAAATCGAGTGCTACACCGGAAACGCAACTGGAAGCCTAACCAGAAGATTCGTGAGTGGAAGGACAAGAAGCTACTGCAACAACAGCGACTGAAGAAGAACCAACGCGAGAGAAAAACCAAAAGTAACATTGCCTTTAATTTAGAAGCTTCGATATTTGCGTGACCTGTCTTATGTGTATACTTTTCCAGTGGTGAGTAAATCATTGGCAGTGTTGGGACAGTTCCCGGATGCGACGTAGTAACTCTGGCTCCCTCACCGTTCGCTCGAGTACCGTCAACTGCCGTTTCACTTGATTGTAGAAATCTTGGTTGGTTTACTAACACAGCTGCAGACCCGCTATTGTTTGGAGGATCAGTCCAAGCATTGACTCTTTTCTGCTGAAAGTCTAGAAGCATCTCAGAATGAACATCTGCAGCACTCTGAGCTGCTAGTAATTGAAAGTTTCCTCAATGTTTGGCGAGAGATTATTGATGCAGCTCAGCAGTTCAGCAGCGTTGACCTCACTTGTGATTTCAGTGACCTGTGGTGAAGCCAGCATAACGGAGAAAATTTCTCTTGCTGGATGCACTCGACACTCCAAAGCCAGATACTCAAGTAGTTCGCCCTCGCAGCCTATCAGCAGTCTTCGAATTGCTTCGTAAAAAGCGAAGCGCTGTTTTGATGATGAGCTCGATTTGAGCTCATCAAATAGACTTCTCATCATCCGTGAGCGTCGAAGGCTGGCCTCTGTTGCGAGTTCGCCCGTGTAGCATCTCCTTCTGCGACTCTTTCGGAATGTTTGAAAACTGGCGGTGGGTGGTTCAGGTATGGCTTCCTGTAAGTCTTCAAGTGAGACTGTTTGAGTGCTGATTGACAATACACTCACCTGTGAATATACCGTGGATGTGCTACGCTCCTGGCTGTAGTCTTGATTATAGTGTCTCGGCACTGCTTGATGTGGTTTGGAAGGTTGTTGTCGATCTTATTAGGGTGTGCGATATTTTCCGACCGTCCTTTCGGTCATCTCTACCGACACAAACTAGTTCTCGACGCTGCAACCCCTTCTCAATATACTTGAATTTGTTCTGTCCTGTACTTGCCCTGAGAACTTCGCCTGTAGAGTGCGTTCAAGTTCCATGACCCATGCCCATTTATCGCGAACAGAACGGCATCGAAAATAGTATGCAGCAGAGTCAGATGAGACCTTAAATCCGCACTCACCAATCTACTCAGGTTCCTTTCGGAAGTAGGATTTGATTGAATGCGCCATCCGCAAGTCGAGCACTTCCGTAGGGTTTTTGTATTCGCAGGTCTTGAAGGTAAAGAGGTAGTTGACGGTAAGAACCATCCAGCGCTACCGCCACTCCTTGAGGAACTTAGACTTCTTTTAGACAGCCCCCTCTTTGATGAGATTGCTAAGCACCTCATACTAGACTGCCTTGCTATCCATCTGGGGTGCTATTTTTTAGTAGGATGGAAGATCAGTACACATCAGAGCAGCGATCGAAGCCGGAACATACGCTGAACCTGCTCGAGCATCTCTCGAATCAAAAATTCGTAGACGTTGTGGGCCAATTCCACGATCACCTCGGTCTCCTCGTCATCGTAGAACAGCCAGTTCCGCTCAGCTTCATACATCTGTGATAGCACAATGACGTACCTCTAGGACAAGCGCTCGTGAAAGCCGGTCTTCATGCATCTGTTCCATATGCTGCTTGGTAGGCAGCATACCCGAAGGAGATTCCTGCTTGTCAAAGATGATTCCGCAATACGATGAAGCTATCTGGATTGTTCGCTGGTAGGCGTTTTCAAGGGCTAGCTTGTATTGTTCGATTCCACCTTTTTTTTAGAAGTTTGGCACGCGTTTCCATGGAAAAGGCTTACCAAACTACCCATAGTTTCGCTAAAAGTTCAGGCATTCATTGAAACCGTCGAAGATAGCACGGCAGTGAATTTGTGAGATTCGATGGGTGTAGTCGGTCTAGCTTCGTTCGATTTAGGAAGCATTTGGGTTTATTTGACCGAGCTGCCTTTCGTAGATCAGCCAGTACTAGTGGAAAAGTTCGACTGGCAGCACTAGGACGCTACTGTCCTCGCAACTCTCTGAGGACTACTCGTAGGGATGCATATACCTTAATAATTCTCGGGCCGATGGAGCTGTAGGTTCATCCAATTTCTTCAAAAGTTCCGACCGTCTTTCTATGAGGTACATGTTGAATCCTTTAAGGTACTCCTTAACAGCTGCGATGTTGGTCTTGATACCCTTACTTTTGCGAAATACCGCTTTCTTCACTGTGATGACTCGCTTCTCTTTCTCCCTCATCTTCAAAGCATACATCTTGAAAGTCCGAGCGGCGCTAGTTTGGCTAATATCCTTGAGGAACTCAGTTGTGAGATGTGTAAGAATGATATGTGCAGCATCATCAGACAGTCTCTACTTATCAGGGAGTATCTGCAGCAATCTTTCTAACCTTGGAAACGCCTCCCATTCCGAGGAACTTTCAGATTACGAACCAGGTTCTTATTCCTAGTTGCGATGAAGTTGCCCTTTTAATTACCTCTTTAAAGGAGGTGCTTCCTCATCTTCACTATCGTTTCCGAATAAGTCAGCTTAGTTCTCTGCTTCAAAGGTTCGTGTATTCAACTCCTCGAGTTTTCTTCTAAGACGCTACGCAGCTTGTAGACCTACAAGTGGATCTTCTTCAACTTCATCTTGAATATACGGCATAAGTTCATGACTCGAGCTCTCAGAGGAAGACCTACCGCTTGGAGAATGAGTTCGGTCATATAGTAACCTCTCTCTTGTCGATAGGGACAGTGGAACTGCACGTGCCTACTCATCCTCGTCTTTTAGCACCAAACGCTCTTCTTCGGCTTCATCTGGCTCTTGTTACCCAATCAACTCCTCTTCAATGCGACTTTACTGATGCTCCAGCGAAGGTGTAGTGGGGCGCTTTTGAATACCATATCCCAAACGATTTTCGATATGCCCAGTCAGCATTTCTTCAGCACTGCTTTGATGTGGGATTGCTTCGTCTGAACTGGATCGATTGCCGCGACTTCTGTAGTCGTCATCAACCTCTTCATAGTGCTCGTCGCTTGGTGATTTTTCTTTTTCTCCTTCAAGGTGATCCGTTGGTTGTGGTTCAGTCAGCTCAACTGAAGGCATGATTTATGGTTCTTTTTCAAGACTTTTGCAGTTTAGCTAGGACCTCTCAACAAGCTTTTTGAGCAGCTCCTCAGTTTGAGTTCGACCGCCTCCACTGAGTGACTCCTTGATAAGCGTGATGAATTCGTTGAGCCTATCCAACTCCTTCTGCTTGATTCTATTCATCAGGTCATCCTGAACAAACTGATGAGAGCTCGGAGCTTCATTTTATCGGAGCCTCATCAATTCTCCGTTGTGGGAGACCCCATCTTCCTCCCCCGAAAGATTAGAGATATAAGTGATCTTCCTCATATTCCCGTCTTAATGGAAGTTTAGATCAATGTTGCTAAGTTAGGACCCTGCATGAGGTTCGTTGCCTTGTTCATTAAAGTGTTGCGAGATGACCTCCTCTATGGAAGCGGCAGCACCTCCTTCCGAGTCAGTACGAATGAACATTTCACTACTGGAACGCTCACTGTGCTGGCGAGTGTATCTGATGAATTGGTTGACCAGCCGGCGAGTGAGAATACGCCTCCACCACCGCTGGATTTTAACAGCCATCTCAGTCTTCAATTCGGTCGTTAGTAGCACTGGATGACGCTTACTTTTTCTGTCCTTCTGTAGGTATCGGTGCTAGAACTCACGAAATTAGTTGAGATCGAACTCGTCTGCTTCTGTCAGGTGGACCACTTCGATTTATTGGTTGGTCTTTGAGGTCGGCATATAGGCCTATTCAGTTGATTGCCTAAATCTTAAGGAGTCGCTCTCTGGTTCTGGAAGTTACTCAACTACTGTACTAACCCTCCGCTTCCTCAAGCGAGGTTGGCTAGGAGCAGTGTTGACAGTTTTACCACCTGTGGTCGGAATCTTCTTTGTAATAGTAGTCTACAAACTCTTCTTACGCTCCTTTTTTAGCTTCTTCGATTCGTTGAGGGTATTGTCTTTTTCCTTTTACTTTTCTTTCTCCTTGTCCTTACGTTTGGCGTTCTCAGACTCTCTCTTTATCTATCGAAGTATGTCGCGCATGAGAGGGATCGTCTCAGATTTCGGCGCTGGTTGCGAACGGTTTAGCTCTGTGGAAGGACGCTTGCCTCGCTGTCTTTAACGGTTATCTTGTTTGAATATCTTTTTGAGTTCTTTCGATAGGCTACGCTTCTTCAACGATAGCGACATCTCTCTGTACTCGCGGTCCTACCAGTCTATTCGACGCTGACGTTTGGATTCTGCAGACTTTCCGCGAATGAATTCAGCATATGACCCGCATGTTAGTACCTTAAGCGGTTGGATTGGGAGTACCTGCCTCAGCTATTCTGTCTTATTCAAATACCCAATGATATTTTGCTGGGTACGCCTTGGTTTCCGTTTGGCTGGTTTCTTCTTCTACGGTGAGATTGTTTTCTTCCTTTCAGGCTTCTCAAAGCCCCGGTAGTTCTCCTTATCTAATAGCGTGAACTGTCGCTTATTATTAGCCGCAGGCGTTGCAGGCGGGGATCGTCCTGGCATCGACTCTGGGTATGGAATGCTAAATCGTTTGGTCTGGGCACGTGAACGGCTTTCTTCTTTAATCGGTGGGTGCCAGTTGCAGCTTTCTTTCATGATTTATAAACTAACAACCCACTACTTCTGTTGGCGGGTAGTAATCAAAACATGTCCAGTATCGGCGTCGTGCATTTCACCTCTCGTCGAAGTGTGAATACGAACGGAATCGTGGAAGATCGATTTGTTCGATTGGATTCGAAGCAGACCTACCTCTGTGCTCGTTTTTATCGACCGACTCGTTTTACTTTCGGCTGGTCATCTCGACAAGTTCCATCTCCTTCGAGGGTTGGTCATGGTCATCAGATTGGTCTTGCTTTGAGCAACGGCAGAGTTGCATATTGGAAGCATACACAAACGAGCTAACAATCCCTTGAATTCCAATCACGAGCAGACCTCCCCAGCTCAGCCAGATATTGATTGTTCCGTTGAGAAGATACTCAACTCTGGTCGCAAATCTGAGAACCCAACACAAGAATGAAATCAAAGGGTAGAAGAAAAGCCTACGCACTCCCTCAGTTTTTTCTTGAAGCTAACGCATAAGGAGAAAGGCTCTCGTGATCGCAAAGAGATCATAGATAATGCACCAACGTGGGTACGGTGAATTCGATGAGTGCCATCACCGTGCTATCGTTTGGTCTTAGCCAGCAGTAGTAACCCATATCACCGTTCTGCTGCAGAGCAAAAGGAAAGATACTCATTATCAAGGGCACTCCGAAACCAATCGAAAGGAATAACAGCAGTTGCCAAGGTGTACGAACCTCTGATGTTTGCAGGCTACGCATTAAGATGTAACTGATTAGTGAGGTCCATATTGATGTGGCCAGCTGTCCGAAGTTAATGAGCAGACTCTAGTATACGACCGAAGAGTACTTGAATTATGCATAGTGGCGAGTCAGGCTGTTGCTGGTAGTTCAACTGCAATCTGTCGACGCTGAGGAAGAACCCGACCGACAGCAGCAGGTTAGCAAGGATGAGGTAGAATATCAGTTGAAAGGCGTAGTTGTGGTAGTGCTTCTTGGCGATGAAGACTGCCATAACGCTGACTTAGCAGAAGATACTGACACCACAGGGAACAAGAAACGACTTGAGTAAGGTGCGGTCTACAGACAAAGCCATAAAATAGTTCTAACTATCTCGTGAATTCTACGAGGGCATTCTCGGCAGTAGATTAGCACTTGCACATACGCTAATTCGCTGCTATTAATCTTAGCCAATTTCACGGGGTTATAATCATTTGAATTTCAACTAGCCCTGATGGAGGTCGACAAGTCCAGCTCACGTAAGGAGGAGGAGAAGAAGGTAGATGGTAGTGCCAGCAAGCCGACGGAACCTAACCGCAAGGAACTGCCAATCAACGCTCTGGAGAAGTACATCTACAGCAGGCGCACAATAGACGTGCTGATAAAGAAGGGCGTGAAGAATCTGTTTCCTATCCAGTACGAGACCTACGACATCATCTACGATAAGTACGATCTAATTGCTCGGTAGCGAACAGGTATGGGGAAGACTCTAGCGTTCAGTCTACCCATAATCTAGCGCTTCCGCTAGAAGGACCTGTTCAAGGATAGCTCCACCAAGTTCCTCATTGTATTGCCAACAAGGTAGCATTGTTTCTTTACTTAGGGAGCTTGCTAACCAGGTCAAAACAGAAATTGCCAGTCTAAAGTATTCACACTCCGAGTTCTCGGTGGTCCCTGTGTACGGTGGTACGCACATGGGTGATCAGATTAGTGAGATCAAACGGGGTGCCGATATTATAGTATCAACACCAGGAAGGCTTCTTGATTTGCTGGAGCGTGGAGTGATTCGTTTGGACAACCTTAGGGTGGTATGTCTCGACGAGGCTGATGAAATGCTAAGGCAGGGCTTCCAAGAAGATATCGAGAAGATCTTCAAGTATATAAGAAAGCACACGGATAGAGAAACCCAGAATCTGTTGTTCTCAGCTACAATTCCGACTTGGGTTCATGACCTGTCCAAGAAGTATTTGGCGGACGACCGCAAGTTTATCGACCTAGTGAAGAATAGCGAGTTTAAGACACCTAAGAGCATCCAGCATCTTGCTCTTCGCTGTCCGTATCGTAACCGTGAGGCCATCATTCCCGACGTAATCGACTATTACGGAGGGAAGGACGGTCGCACGATTGTATTCACGGAAACGAAACGTGAGGCCAACGACATCGGAGCGAGGGCATCGCTTGGCCAACGAGCAGAAATTCTACACGGCGACATTCCACAACGCAGGCGTGAATACGTCTTTAAAAACTTCAAGTAAGGTCGAATTCGATGTATCGTAGCTACGAACGTAGCTGCGCGCGGCCTCGACATCCCGGAGGTTGACCTGGTGGTGCAGCTGGAACCACCAAAGGACATCGAGACCTACATTCACCGAGCCGGCAGGACAGGTCGCGCAGGTCGACCTGGTATTTGTCTTACTTTCTACACTGACGATCAGAGCAGACAGCTGGCTCGGATTGAACAAACAACCCAGATCAGGCTCAAGGATGTGGCACCACCGAACCCGAAAGACCGTGATCATGATCGTGAGAAAGATCGTGATCGCGTTCGTGAAGACGATCGGCAGCACCTTTTCCATGCTCCCACCGAGCATCACAACCATTACACTTCGGTGGGAGAGAGAAGGCCAGAACCACCAAAGACCTATGGTGGTTTTGCTAACGGTAGTAGCTATAGTGGACTCAGCGGTTCCGCTGTTAGGCTCCCACCACCCCCGCTGCCGGTCGCTTCTATCGAGTTGCCAACCACCAACCATATTAGCTGTCTATTGAAGGCGCCAAGGGAAGTGAATACCTTCTCTTTCGTTTACAATTTCCTTAGGAAGGTATTGCAGGAACGCACTGTGGAGGAGATCAGAAATATGACTAAAGTGGACACTCGAAGCGTCTTCTTTGAGCTTCCATTGAGCAGGAAGGAAGAGATTGTACGACTCGCTGAGTTGATTCGAACTGAGTCAGGGGAAGAGAGGTTCGAACTCGAAGTTGACCCAGTGAACTTCAAGCCGACAGTCGGCGTACCTCAGCCATTCCTCTCTAAGCCTTCTGATAACCCTTCGGAATCGCAGATCCGATAGGCTCAGCGCCGCCGAAGTGAACTTGAGGTAGTAATTAGCGGGTTACCACCCACAACCACAGAGCAGGAGCTGACCGAGTTCTTCGCCTATCGTCAAGTACAGATAGTGCAGGTTCGTCTGGCTAAGAGTAACTCATCATATGATAGTTTAGACGATAGGCAGGAACCAACTGGAACAGCCTACGCTCTCTCGCTCGATGATCGAAACTTCAAGGAGGCTCTGAAGCTGACAGGAACTTCGTTGGGCACGCGAACCCTCACTATAGCAGCGACCAACGATTGAATAGCATGATGGTGTGTATCGAAACAGGACTCTGCTTTGCATATCAAACTACTATTAACATGAAGCAGTCTGCTAATGAGCCTTACTTCCCGGAGGTCATTAGAAGCATCGGGTTGGATATAATCTGCTCGACTGAGTCTAAGGTCGACCCCGATACTGTTCCTCCTCCTCATACACCGGTCGAGAAGAAGCAAACCCTGAAGGTATTCATGCCTGCTGATCTCGCCTCGACCACCTTATCTTTCCTCGAGACAGACAGCCGACTCAACTACTGCTTGACGGCACCATCAAAGAAGGAAGGCTACGACAGCGCATCTATCTCAAGTTTTAGCAAAGCAGATGGCAAGAAGAAATCCATTGCAATCAGCTAGTGTGAAGGAAAGATAACAGCAAGTGAGCTTGGTCTGCTTAGCCTCAACGGAGAAGAGCGTATGACATTGCTATTAGGAATGGACCACGGCTTGTTACTGGTGTTTCACTTTAGTGACGTCTACAATCAGTCAACCCTGAAGTTGCTGGAGGGTAGTATCGACCATATTGTGGTGGTTGACCGTTGTAGTTTACCGTGGGCACAGCGCTCCAACCTCGTGTTGGTTGCCGGAAGCGATCACAGCATCTACATTGTGAACTGCCAGAAACGTTTGATCGTGTGCCAATTCAGAGAAACCATCTTTGAGCACAAGAAACATATCGGATTGTACTCCGATAGCCTGTTCATTGTGCAGGGTTTTAGTGATGGACACATCAACCTGTGGGAGGCTGGTACTTCGGTGAGGAAAAGCATTTAGCAAGCCAATACCATAGCAAAGTAGGACCAATTCAAGCGAAACAGGATGATGGTTCCAAAGTACAGCCTGCAGTCTGCTGCCAGTGCAGGTCTGGTGGCGATTGCAGCATTCTTCAATGCCCTAATGCTGCTGACCAAAGACAACTGGCTCAAAGCCATACAGATGGATCCTTCACTACCTGAGACCTACCTAACTCTGTTCGAAGTCAAGTTGAAGTTCGACAGACCTGCAAGCCATCTGCAGCTGATGCTCAAATACCAGTACGCCCTGGTGAGCTGTGGAAGCACCATTGTGCAGGTATGCTTTGACAAGCGAGGAGTGTATTCATTGGTAAACTTCCAGATAGA
>Ga0075152_10003612_pt1 | contig 10761 bp, 9 predicted proteins | sample JI61114C2DNA_FD_70964 | JGI IMG/M metagenome (GOLD analysis project Ga0075152, IMG submission 70964) | Wastewater effluent complex algal communities from Wisconsin, to seasonally profile nutrient transformation and Carbon sequestration -... | ecosystem: Engineered > WWTP > Effluent > Algae...
AAAAAACCAAAACCTTTTTTCCTATTTAGAAACAGCTTTACTTTGGTTAGACACACATGATGAAATGGCAAATTTTCACCTAATTTTGATGTTGGAAATCACAAAACACTTAGGATTTTATCCTGACATTTCCGAAAAAGAATTCCCTTTTTTTGATTGCAAAGAAGGTTTTTTTACTCCATTTCAAAGCGCAAATTCATTAACCGAACAAGAAACACACTTGTTTAAAAAACTTATAGATTTAAAATTAGATGCCAACCAAAAAGTTTTTGCAGGAATTGAACGTCAAATTTTATTAAAAATTCTTTTAGATTATTATACTTTACATCTGGAAGGCTTCAAAAAACCAAAATCATTAGCCGTTTTGAAGGAAGTTTTTAGTTAATAGGTGCTCTTTTGCAAAATATTAATTCTTATATTTGTATAAATATAAACATAATTTATGAGTTCAACATATCGTTTCAAATTTGATACAGAACCAACTGACAATGATTTAAATTCATTGATGAAAGATGTATTAATTGAAGTAAAATCAAGAGCCAAAAGCGCCGAACAAAAATTTAAAAAACTACAAAAACTTCAAATTGAAGCAGCCATAAAAAGACAAAAAAAACTTTTATATGGAACTGATTAAACCAAAATTAATTGTAATTGCTGGTCCAAATGGTTCAGGGAAAACATCATTAACATCACAAATTTTAAAGCACGAATGGATTGAAGATTGTGTATATATCAATCCAGATAATATTGCAGAAGAACAATTTGGTGGATGGAATAATATAGAAGCCGTTATAAAAGCTGCTGAATTCGCAACTAAATTTAGAGAAGAGTGCATTATTAATAAACAAAGCTTAATTTTTGAAACAGTGCTTTCTGCCTCCGATAAAATTGATTTTGTTGAAAATGCAATTAAAAGCGGATATTTTGTTAGATTATTCTTTGTTGGAACTAATCACCCTTCAATTAATGCAAGCAGAATTGCACATAGAGTTCTTGAAGGAGGACATGATGTTCCTATTTCAAAAATAATCAGTCGCTATTCAAAATCTATTGCAAATTGTTTAGTTCTATCTAAATTGGTAGATAGACTTTATGTTTACGACAATTCGATTGACTATGAAATTCCAATACTACTTTTCAGAACCAAAAAAGGAAAACTTGAAAAAAATTATTCTAAAATAAATGATTGGGCAAAACCTATCTTTGAAAGTTGCAAATAATTTTAGCACTAAATCTTTCTAAAACCAAAATCATTAGCCGTTTTAAAAGAAGTTTTTTCGTAAAATCATAAAAAATCATAAATCTTTCTAAATTTTCGCTAAAAGTCTATTCTCTTTTGTCTATTTTCTATTCTCTTTTATTAAAATTTACTACTTTCGCAAATTGATTTAAGAAAGCGAAAAAATGAATACAAAATTTACTGAATATAAAGGACTTAACTTGCCAACAGTTGCATCTGAAGTGCTTGATTATTGGAAAAAAAACAACATATTTGAACAAAGTGTAACTTCAAGAGAAGGAAACAAACCTTTTGTGTTTTTTGAAGGACCACCATCGGCTAATGGATTACCTGGAATTCACCACGTGATGGCACGTGCCATTAAAGATATTTTTTGTAGATATAAAACCCAAAAAGGATTTCAAGTTAAACGAAAAGCAGGTTGGGACACACACGGTTTGCCAGTTGAATTAGGAACCGAAAAAGAATTAGGAATCACCAAAGAAGACATAGGAAAAACCATTTCGGTAGAAGAATACAACGAAGCTTGTAAAAAAACCGTAATGCGTTACACCGACGTATGGAACGATTTGACCGAAAAAATGGGCTATTGGGTAGATATGGAAGATCCGTATGTGACTTATAAATCCAAATACATGGAAACCGTTTGGTGGTTATTGAAACAAATTTACAACAAAGATTTACTATACAAAGGCTACACCATCCAACCATATTCTCCAAAAGCAGGAACGGGTTTATCTTCACACGAAGTGAACCAACCAGGAAGTTATAGAGATGTTACGGATACAACAGTTGTAGCGCAATTCAAAACCAAAACAAAAACTTTACCAAGCTTTTTGCAAGGTTTTGGCGATGTTCATATTTTAGCTTGGACGACAACTCCTTGGACTTTGCCTTCAAATACTGCTTTGACGGTTGGTCCAAAAATCGATTATGTTTTGGTAGAAACTTTCAATCAATACACTTATCGTCCTGTTAAAGTAATTTTAGCTAAAAATCTTGTTGGAAAACAATTCGGAAAAGGATTTTTTGCTTCAGTTGAACCTTCTGATTTTGAAAATTTCAAAGAAGGTGATAAAAATATCCCATATCAAATTCTAGCCGAATGTAAAGGCTTAGATTTAGTAGGAATTCGTTACGAACAATTGATGCCATTGGCTTTGCCTTATCAAAATCCTGAAAATGCTTTTAGAGTAATTTCGGGTGATTTCGTTACAACAGAAGATGGAACTGGTATTGTTCATACCGCACCAACTTTCGGAGCGGATGATGCTAAAGTAGCCAAAGAAGCAACGCCTGAAGTGCCGCCAATGTTGGTTTTAGACGAAAATGGTAATCCAGTGCCTTTGGTAGATTTACAAGGTAAATTCATTCAAGGTTTAGGAACTTATTCTGGAAAATATGTTAAAAATGAATATTACAACGATGGTGAAGCACCAGAACGCTCTGCCGATGTGGAAATTGCTATCCAATTAAAAGAAGAAAATAAGGCTTTCAAAGTCGAAAAATATGTTCACAGTTACCCACATTGTTGGAGAACGGACAAACCCATTTTATATTATCCATTAGATTCTTGGTTCATCAAAGTAACCGAAATCAAAGATAGAATGTTCGACTTGAACGAAACCATCAACTGGAAACCAAAAGCAACAGGCGAAGGTCGTTTCGGAAATTGGTTGAAAAATGCCAACGATTGGAACTTGTCGCGTTCAAGATATTGGGGAATTCCATTACCAATTTGGCGCACCGAAGATGGAACGGAAGAAATGCTAATTGGTTCAGTAGAAGAATTGTATACTGAAATCGAAAAATCTATTGCTGCAGGTTTCCAAAAAGAAAATCCATTCAAAGGTTTTGTGGTTGGAAATATGAGCGAGGAAAACTATGATTTAGTGGATTTACACAAGAATGTGGTTGATAACATCGTTTTGGTTTCGCCATCAGGAAAATTAATGAAACGTGAAAGTGATTTGATTGATGTTTGGTTTGATTCGGGTGCGATGCCTTATGCACAATGGCATTATCCATTTGAAAACAAAGATTTAATTGACGAAAACAAAGCATTTCCAGCTGATTTTATTGCAGAAGGTGTGGATCAAACTCGTGGTTGGTTTTATACTTTGCATGCCATTGGAACTTTAGTTTTTGATAAAATTACTTATAAAAATGTAGTTTCAAACGGTTTGGTTTTAGACAAAAACGGACAAAAAATGTCAAAACGTTTAGGAAATGCCGTTGACCCATTTGTAACTTTAGAAAAATATGGACCAGATGCAACACGTTGGTACATGATTTCAAATGCAAATCCTTGGGATAATTTAAAATTTGATAGTGAAGGAATTGCCGAAGTGAGCCGAAAATTCTTTGGAACGTTATATAATACCTATTCGTTTTTTAGTTTATATGCAAATATTGATGGTTTCAAATATGCCGAAGCCGAAATTCCATTGAAAGAACGACCAGAAATTGACCGTTGGATTTTATCGGAATTGCACACATTGATTCAAAATGTTGATGATTATTATGCGGATTATGAACCAACTAAAGCAGCAAGAGCAATTTCTGATTTTGTACAAGAACATTTAAGTAATTGGTATGTAAGATTATGCCGTAGAAGATTTTGGAAGGGCGAATATGCGCAAGATAAAATTGCCGCTTATCAAACATTATATACTTGTTTGTTGAATGTAGCTAAACTTTCGGCTCCAATTGCTCCGTTTTTTATGGACAAACTTTATAAAGATTTAACACAAGCAACACATTCTGAAGAATTTGAGTCTGTACATTTGGCACACTTTCCAAAATCGGTTGAAAACTTTGTTGATAAATCGTTAGAAAGCAAAATGATGAAAGCACAAACCATTTCTTCTTTAGTATTATCGCTACGAAAAAAGGAAATGATAAAAGTGAGACAACCGTTGCAAAAGATAATGATTCCAGTATTTGACGCAAATCAACGTGCTGAAATTGAGGCAGTTTCTGATCTAATAAAAGCCGAAGTAAACGTGAAAGAAATTGAACTTTTAGACGATGCTTCTGGTATTTTAGTGAAGCAAATTAAGCCCAATTTTAAGACGCTTGGACCTCGTTTTGGAAAAGATATGGGATTGATTTCCAAAGAGATACAAAACATTGGGCAAACCGAAATTGCAACATTAGAACAAAAAGGCGAGTTAATTATTGTTATTTCAGGAAAAAGCATAACTTTAACACTAAATGATGTTGAAATTTCTTCCCAAGATATTGAGGGTTGGTTGGTTGCAAATGCTAATGGAATCACAGTTGCTTTGGATATTACCATCACCGATGAGTTAAGAAAAGAAGGCATTGCGAGAGAATTAGTAAACAGAATTCAAAACATCAGAAAAGATTCTGGATTTGAAGTAACGGATAAAATTATTGTTAAATTAGAAAAAAATCCGCAATTAGAAGAAGCCATTTTAGCCAATTCTGAATATATAAAATCAGAAACTTTAACAGAATCATTACTATTTGAAGAAAAAATAATAAATGGTATAGAAATTGAGTTTGACGAGATAAAAACAAGAATATTAATTTCAAAATAAGAACCGAGATGTTCTTAAAAAACGTTTAATTTTAAAAAAAATATTAGAATTATGATAGATGAACAAGTAAGATATCCAGATGCTGATTTGGCGGAATTTAAAGCGTTAATTCAGACAAAATTAGAAAAAGCTAAAAACGATTTAGAGCTAATAAAAAGTGCTTATATGAATGATTTAAACAACGGAACTGACGACACATCGCCAACGTTTAAAGCTTTTGAAGAAGGTAGCGAAACCATGAGCAAAGAAGCCAATTCGCAATTAGCCATTCGACAAGAAAAATTTATTAGAGATTTAAGAAATGCTTTAGTTCGCATTGAAAATAAAACCTATGGCGTTTGCAAAGTTACAGGCAAATTAATCAATAAAGAACGCTTAAAAATTGTTCCTCATGCCACTATGAGTATCGAAGCAAAAAATATGCAACGATAATTTAGAATTCGAAATCTCAAATTTCAAAAAGATAGAAATTCCAATAAATGAAATTCCAAATTCCAAAATGATAAAACACAATCTATTGGAATTTGGAATTTAAAACTTTGGAATTTTTTTTTCTTTTGAATTTAGTTACTTTTGCAAATTAAATCAAACAAAATGTCGCTCAAAAAAGCCTATTTATTAATCATTAGTCTTTTACTAATTGATCAAATTTCAAAAATATATGTAAAAACACATTTCTACATCAATGAAGAAGTAAAAGTTTTCGAATGGTTTCGAATACATTTTATTGAAAACGAAGGCATGGCATGGGGTTTTGAAATTCCTGGCGAATATGGCAAATTAGTACTAACAATATTTAGAATTGTAGCTGTTTGCGGAATTGCTTGGTGGTTGAATGATGCAGTGAAAAAGAATAGTTCAAATTTCTTAATTGTTGCTATTGCTTTGATTTTTATGGGAGCATTAGGAAATATTATTGATTCCGTTTTTTATGGTGTTATTTTCAATGATAGTTACAATCAAGTGGCTACTGCTTTTTCAAACGATCCTTATGGAACATGGTTTCATGGCGAAGTTGTAGATATGTTTTATTTTCCTATTCATACATTTAAAAACCTTCCCAGTTGGTTTCCTTTTACCGACAGCAATGGAAGTTTTACTTTTTTTAATGCTATTTTTAATGTTGCCGATATTGCTATTTCAACAGGAGTTGGAATTTTGATTGTTTTTAATAAAAGAGCTTTTAAGGAAAAAGAGCTTTTGGTAAATTAAAAGCATTTTTATTTACTATTTCTAGAAATAAAATATTATAATTTTTTAGAATTTAAAACTGAAATATCTCATCTGGCGTCACACAAAAATCTAATTTCACATCATTTGTTGAAACATCATTAATATTTTCCTCGGGTGGAAAAAATGAAACTCCAATTTTAATAGTTTCGGGCTTGCATTTGCTTAAAAAGTTATCGTAAAAGCCTTTTCCGTACCCAACACGATTCCCTTGTGTGTCATAAGCTAAAAGAGGTACAAAAACTACATCAATTTTTGCATCAGGAACTTCTAATCCATCAACTGGTTCAGGAACGTTGTAGCTGTTTTTTTTAATTTTAGTATTATCTGTCAATAAAAAATGCGTCATGCCTACAGTAGCAAATTCGCACTTTGAAATCACGATTTCTTTGTCTTTCCCCGCTAAAATTTGAAGAATATACTCAGTGTTTACTTCTTTTTGTTCTTCAATTGTTAGATATAAATGATAATATAATTTATCCCAAACCAGCTTGCTGCTAGGCACGGTATCCATTCGCAATAAGTGGTTCGCAATTGCTAAACTTTTCGCTTCAATGCCTTCTTGCGAAAGCGATTTTCTTAAATCTTTATACTTTTGTCTTATTTCCTTTTTATTCATTTTTAACCAATTTCAATTCGTCTATAAAATTAGTCAAATGTTCGACTTCTACATGATCCATTAGCACAATTTTATACCATTTGTTGTTTTCATTGTGTTGTTGCGGAACTAATGTGTATTTTTCAGCTATCTTCTCTGGAATAGATTCTGCATGAATTGTTACAATATTCATAAACGGTTCTCGAAAATAGTTGATGTTGAGTTTGTCTAATTCGTTGCATAAAAATTGAGTTCGCATTTGCAAAATACTCACTTTTTCAAACCATCCGTTTGCGCCATAAGTAAACAAAATCATCCAAACCGCTACTGCATTTGCACCTGAACGACTTCCACAAAGTGTCAAATCCATTCCTTCAACATATTCGGCTTCTTTGGTAAGCACATTTTCAATTAATCCTTTTCGGCAAACAAAAATTCCTGTTCCATAAGGTGCTTGCAACATTTTATGGGCATCAATTGTGATAGAACTTATTTTTGGATTACTAAAATTTATGGATGAATTTTGATTGCTAAATGGATAAACAAATCCGCCATAAGCTCCATCAATATGCAATCTATAATTCACTTGATATTTCTCTAAAACTGACGTATAATCGTCTGGATTATCAACAGAACCAAACATTGTTGTTCCCAAATTAGAAACTGCAATAAAATATTTTTTTCCCTTTTTTATGGCTTCTGAAATAATTTTGTCCAACGAAATTAGATCAATTTTACGATTTTCAAAACCAACAGGAATTTTCAACCAATCAATTTGCAATAAATTGGAAGCTTTCGGAATGGAATAATGCGTGTCTTCGGAAGCTAAAATTGTGATTTCTTCTAATTTTGCCTCAAAATGATGCATAAATTCATTTCTAAAAATCCAAATTGCTTGAATATTAGCTTCAGTTCCACCAGGTGCGATGTAGCCGTCAAATTCATATTCTTTTGCTTTAAATATATCAATTGCGATTACGTTAAGAATTTCACGTTCAATTTCTTGCGACCCAAAAAAGGCTTTTTCGGATGTACCAAAAGTGTGACAACCTATATTGTTTGGATTGGCTACATAAGTTTGTAAAATGGGCGCATCTTTCAAAAAAGGAGCGTCTTCATAAAAAACTTTTCCATCTAATTTTGAAGCAGGATAGCCCAATGAAGTATCTTTAGAAAAATTTACATTTTCTTTTAATGCGAGTTGAATTTTTTGTTTTCTTTCTTCTTGCGATAGTTTTTTCCAAAATTGCATAACTAAATTTTTTTTGCGAAAGTACGTTTAGGCAACTCAATAAAACATGACAATTGTTAGTTTCAGCATGTTAAATGTGTAGAAATATGATAAATGGCATCACCTTGATAAATTATAGGCGCATCGTTTACATTGATTATGAAACCTTCATGTGGTGCTTTCACTTTGTGTTCAATTTTTCCATACGGATCTGAAATTGTAGCTAATAAATCGCCTTTTTTTACAAAACTTCCAATTTCAGTTAACCCATGAAACATCCCAGAATATTTGGCTCTAATCCAATTAGATTTTTCTATATAAATTGTTTTATTTTCTGGAATTTTTATTTTTTTTCTCGGATTCAGCATTTCCAAATGATTCAAAAAACGCTTTGTTCCTTCAACGGCTTCTTCTGTTACTTGTTGATTTAAGTTTAATGATTTTCCACCTTCAAAAAGCAACATATTTACACCTAATTTATCACAAGAATTTCGAAATGTACCCGAAATATTTTTGGAAAATAACGTAAATGGAGCATTAAAAACTTCGGAAAGCTCTTTTAATTTTGAGTTTTCGGGAGCAATTCTAATTTGTGGGGTATTAAATCTACTTGCTCCACCAGCATGAAAATCAATGACATAATCCACATGGGGAATAATTTCTTTTAAAATATAATAGGCAAATCTACTGGCTAATGAGCCTGTTTTGCTTCCTGGAAACACCCTATTCAAATCGCGACCATCGGGAAATTCCCTAGTTTGATTTATAAACCCAAAAATATTTATTATTGGAATACAAATTATAGTACCTCGTTTAGGTTTATTGATTTTTTGAACAATTAATTGCCGCACAATTTCGGTTCCATTAATTTCATCGCCATGCAAACAAGCCGTAAATAAAACCGTTGGGCCATCAAGCTTTGAACGTTCCACAATAATTGGAATTTTCAATTTATTCATGGTGTGCAACTTGGCAATTTCCATATTGATGGTTTTGCTTTCGCCCGCTAAAATGGTTTCCTTGAGAATTGTAAGTGGTTTTGTTGTCGCCATTTTTATAAATCTAAAGTGATAAAGTTATGAAAAAATACAAAATGTATAACAAAACATCAAAATTCTATATTGCTTAAGAATTTCATACATTTGTTTTAAAATATTTTCAAAATGGAAGCAATCGTGCAAGCAGTAGCTCTAAAAACAGAATTAGATACATTACGACCAATAGATAGTGAGAAAGAAAAGCGAATAATGCAAAAATTTCGGTTAGATTGGAATTTTCACTCCAATCATTTGGAAGGGAATTCGTTAAATTATGGCGAAACAAAAGCATTATTGTTGTTTGGAATCACCGCTCAAGGCAAACCACTAAAAGACCATTTTGAAATAACGGGTCATAACGAAGCAATTGATTGGGTAATTGATATGGTGAAAGGAAATCGATCAATGACCGAAAATTTTATTAGAGAATTACATCAATTATTGTTAAAAGAATCTTATGAAGTTAATGCGATTACGCCAGACGGAAAACCCACAAAAAGAAAAATTGCTGTTGGAAAATATAAAACAATGCCAAATCATGTGAAAACGATAACGGGTGAAATGTTTTATTTTGCAACGCCAGAAGAAACGCCAGCAAAAATGCACGATTTGTTAGCTTGGTTCACTGAAAAAATTACTCAAAAAAATGTAAATCCTATATTAGTTGCTGCCGAATTTCATTATAAATTCATCAGAATTCATCCGTTTGATGATGGAAATGGAAGAACTGCACGCATTTTGATGAACTTTATTTTAATGCAATTTCATTATCCGCCAGTGATTATAAAAACCGAAGACAAAGCCAATTATTTTGCCGCTTTGCAACTTGCCGATGCTGGAAATATTGAAGCATTTATAAACTACATAGCGCAAAATTTAGTGCATTCATTAAAAATTATGATTGCGGGTGCAAATGGTGAAGATATTGAGGAAGATGAAGTGGCAAAAAAAATAAAAGAATTAGAACAAAGAATAAAAGATTTAAAAAACAAATCTATTTAAGATTCTTTCAAAATAACAAAAAAAGCCCGAAATCAGCAATTCAAAGTTCGAAACTTGAAACCTGAAACTTTAAACCCGAAAACAAAAAAAATGCACACCTCTTTAGAACTTCAAATCCAAACCTTGCCCGATAATCCTGGCGTTTATCAATATTATGATAAGGATGAAAAAATTCTATATGTTGGAAAAGCAAAAAATCTAAAAAAAAGGGTTCAATCCTATTTTACAAAAAACCATGATAATTATAAAACTTCGGTTCTTGTAAAAAAAATTGTATCTATAAAACACATTGTTGTTCCTACAGAAACTGATGCTTTATTGCTGGAAAATAATCTGATAAAAAAGTTGCAACCACGCTATAATGTGTTGCTTCGTGATGATAAAACATATCCATGGATTTGCATCAAAAACGAACGATTTCCAAGAATTTTTTCAACCCGAAAAATGATAAAAGATGGCTCTGAATATTTTGGTCCTTATACCAGTTTCAAAACCGTTTATACCATTTTAGATTTAATTAAAGAATTATATCCATTGCGAACTTGCACTTTTGATTTGTCTAAAACAAATATCGATTCTGGAAAGTTTAAAGTCTGTTTAGAATATCATATTGGCAATTGCAAAGGACCATGTGAAGACTATGAATCAGTTGAAAATTATCAAAACCAAATTGAAAAAATACGCCAAATTCTAAAAGGAAATTTCAAAGAAAGTCTAAAAGATTTCAAGAAATTAATGATAGATTTGGCTGCCGAAATGAAATTTGAAGAAGCACAAAAAATCAAAGAAAAAATCCAAATTTTAGAAAATTATCAATCACGTTCGACAATTCTTAATCCTAAAATCTCAAACTTAGA
>Ga0075152_10003613_pt1 | contig 10761 bp, 9 predicted proteins | sample JI61114C2DNA_FD_70964 | JGI IMG/M metagenome (GOLD analysis project Ga0075152, IMG submission 70964) | Wastewater effluent complex algal communities from Wisconsin, to seasonally profile nutrient transformation and Carbon sequestration -... | ecosystem: Engineered > WWTP > Effluent > Algae...
AAAAACTCTGAAACCTTATTTTTACTTATAATAATATCGCTTTTTGCTTCAACCATTAATTTTAAAATGAGTTTACGGGCAGAATATTGCAATACTTCGCTTATGCTTTTCCGATTGACAAGATACTGCCTGTTTGCCCGGTAAAATTGATCCCCACATATACTTTCCAGTTCATCCAGCGTTTGATTGATGAAATATTTCTGGTTATCAAACATTACGAGTTGAGTCATTTTAAATTCGATATGAAATAACCCGATATCACTGATTCGTACTGGAATGATTTTGTATTTCCAATTTATTAAAAGTGAAGATTCGCTTTTATCCTTACTATATTTTGTTTGAAGCCGATCAAGAATGGCATTATAGTCAATTGCATTATCCTGGAACAGCGATTTTAAATTTTCATAACGTTGAATGGAGTCTTTTATAACTTTTTTTATATAAGGTTTTAATATGTAATCAATGCCATTGTTTTTAAAAGCCTCTAAAGCATATTGATTAAATGCAGTACAGAAAATGACAGGAACTTTAATAGAAGCCTGGCTAAAAATTTTAAAACTATGCCCGTCGCCAAGTTGAATATCGCAAAAAATAAGATCGTATGCGTTGTTTTGCCGGAAGTAAGCAACCGCTTCTGCAACAGAATAGAGGACCTTTACGATTTCAATATCAAAGGGCAGTTTTATCAATATTTCTGTCAGGTCTTCCGCAGCCAGTATCTCGTCTTCAATAATTACAATTCTCATCTTCAATTACTTTAATTATTACCGTAAACTCGTAACCTGATTTATTGATCGTTATTCCATCATCACAAAGCAGGTTGTATCTTTCTTTTAAATTAGCCAGGCCAATACCTTGTTCTTCAACCAGGTTTAATTTTTCCTGTAAATTGTTGGATACTTTGATCGATTTCAGATATTGATCTCCGGTAATTTTTATGAATAGCGGGGTTTCTACAGTGAGGCTGTTATGTTTAATGGCATTTTCAACCAATAATTGAATTGAGTAAACAGGGATCTTGCCTGCCTGTGTCATTTCAATTGGCATATCTATTGTGAAAATGAGCGCTTTCCCAAATCGTACCTGTTGCATATTCAAATAATTCTTGCATAGCTCGAGTTCTTCATTTATTGTAATAAGTGCCTGGGCATTTGTACTGGTTGAAAATCTTAGCAATTCCGATAATTTCAGGAGGTATTGTTCAGCATCAATCGGTGAACGTTTTATTAAAGAATTGAGTGTACTCAGGGAATTGAATAGAAAGTGAGGATGTAATTGTTGCTTCAACAGGTTGTGTTTCGCTTCCAGGTTCACCATTCGTAACTGTGTGTTTTCGAATTCAACCTTTTGTTTATTTTCTCTTAATAGTAAAAGCTCTAATAATACAATGATGATTATGTTTATCGATTCATATTGCAGAATAGGCATTATAAATCTCATAGACATACGTTGTTCCGGTAAAAATGGTCTTTTAAGATTTTGAGAGAAAATTTTAAAAGCATCCGGAGGTATTTCCAGTGTTCTTAGTTGAAAAAGTTTATCAGAAAAAAAATATACGATGAATCCTGCAACGATTATCCCCAGGCCATACCTTACCCAATCCTTTCCTTTAAAATGAAAATGCCTGCTAATCACATACAGATAAAGGTTAAGCATCCAGAATAAGAGGATTATTAAAGAGACAAGTAAGAAGCTCTTTAGCATTATTTCCATATTCATTTTGGGAAACATGAAAATAGGCGTAGCGCCAAATAATCCAAACAAAGGCGTAGTGAAAATAGCTAACCTGAAGATTTTTTTATATGGAATTTCCTTTCGCATCCGAATGAACTTCTAATATCGATTATTTTATTAAGGAATATTATTCTCATCAACTATGCGATACCATTTTAAGGTAAAATTGGCGAAAAACAGTCTCCAGAGGCGTAAATAAAGGACCGAGGAATCCTTTTTCTTAAATTTCAAAATAACAGCAGTGGATGTTTGGTCGGTGATTGAGTGTATAGTGCCGGTATAGATATTTTTCTTTTCAATTAAAAAGATGCCTGATAACACAATGGCGCCTGCAGTATCTTTTTTTCTTGTTGAAGAAAACAGCGTTCCCTTAAAACCTTCTTGTGTTTTGGTAATCTCATAGATCCGTGTACTGTCTGCTGAAAACCATTTACCGGCAATATCCTGTCCTGTAACATTGAATGAAAATATTAGGAAACCTAGAGTGATAAAAATCTTCATCTAATTTATGTATTTAAACAGTTCAGGTGATTTGTTGTGGTTGGTCGGCCGGTTTGAAAATAAAGCTGTGAGTCATAATATGATTTTAATGAAATCTCCCGTATTTTTTTGTTCCAGACCATATGTCCTTTAAAGTAAACCCTGCAATGAACTGGGTGTAATTTTCTTCCAACTGGCCGGAAGAAACGCTTCCTCTTTTCCCAATTTCAATGCTTGTAAATACTGAAATTCTTTTATAAAGATTTATTCCGCCTCCGAAGGAAAAAGAATAGTCCATTAGTTTTTCATTCTTAACTCTTAAATATGAATTCTCTGCACTTAGCCCGAACGCGATGTAGCCTTTCTCATAGCGACTATTGTCCCAGTTGTGTTTTTGAAATGAATAATCCATTCCTGCTGAAAGTCTCAATGAAGGATAAGTATACGAGTTTTCGTAATTCACTTTTTGATATTTCCAATGGTAATAAGCAGCTTCAATTGAAAGATTCAACTTTTTGTCTTTTGTTGCCGTATAACCAATGGCAATTGTGGTTGGCATGTAAAATTTTCTGTTCCTATCTACTTCTTTTTTTATTAAACCAGTTTCATCTGTATATTCTGTTATTAGTTCGCCTTTTAAATTGCTGCTAACCGAACCCGTTAGGCCTATTTGATGTTTCCAGATGTTTTCTTTCAGGGTTTGGTATTGCATTCCGAATTGAATGGAGGCGCCGGTGTAGAAATCTGTTTCTTTTTTTAGAATATCCAGGGAAATAGATGAGTTTGTATACTCTGTAGTTTTCTCTAAAGAGCCAAAAAGCCAGGAACTGGTGAGGCCCACTGAAATCCTTTTATTTAAAGTCAATCCTGTTGAAAAGTAAACCTGGTTTATTCCCCCGTTTCCTTCGATTAACTTAGAGTAAGAATTATTTCCGTCGAGGAATACCGCTTCCTGTTGTAATTTATAATTTACCGAGCTATATGGTTTTAATCCAAATGCAATGGCGGTTTTGTCAGATAGTTTAAATGCAAGCGATATGCGTTTCACAATAAAATCTTTGGCGCTTTTGGCACTTGTATCTTTTATAATGGTTTTGTAGGTACTATACTTTCCTCTCATGCTTATATCAAAAAAAAGCACTTTTAAAGGAAGGGCAGTCAATGAAGCCGGGTTAGAAAAATTATACGATGTTGCATCTCTCCTGGATACAGCTGCATTTCCTGATGCGGCATACCGCCCATAGTCTTTGGTATCTACGTCACCGATTCCTAAAATAGAATAAGGCGAAGTAATATTCTGGGCTTTCAATATTGTGCATGTTAATGACAGCATCAGTATTAAACTAAACCTGGCATATTTTTTAATGAATCTCATTTTTAAAGTGTCAGTACATAAAGGTTTAACTGAATGTTTTTCCCGATTCCCTGGTCGTTTAATATCAATCGCTCCAAACTCTTATCATAAGTAGTTAAAACCGGGGTGAGCATTAATGCAGTTTTAGAAAATAAGCCTTCATTAACGATATCGCTTATAAAATTGGTTATGTCGAAAGTATATTGCGTTTTCTCACCATACAGGTCATCGATATATAAATTGCCGGTTGCCGGCGCCTGTACCTGGCTTGCAGGATCAGCCAACAATCCATTTAACCCGTTTCCATCATCGGTAGCGTACAATACGAGGTACGGTGGTAAAGTATAAGGAAAATTATATGTTCCGGCATTTGGTTTAATGATAAGTTCAGCTTTTACAATCTTAACATATGGCGACAATTCTTTAATGTTAAGAATGGTTGGGAAATTAATTTTAATATAGCTACCCATCGGGGTATTCAGATAAGCTTTATTGCCGGTAAGGCTGCTCTTTTTTAATTGTGTTTTATATGGAGTGAACACGGAAAGATTTGTTCCTGCATGAGAATAGAATACTGAATTGAATTGTTTGGTAGAACTCATGCTGAAATCTAAAAACGTTTTTTCAGGAACAGTGCCATTCAGTGTATAGTATAGTCTCATTATTTTCCCGGAGTCTGATTTAAAATAGTAAAGGCTGTTGCTAAACATCGTATCCGTTCCAAAGAAAAGCCCTTTAAAATAGTTGCTAAAATTCTGTGTGCTTTGTACTTCGGTTGAATTGTTTTTGAATTTCGTTAATAGATCCTGCCCGAATGCATCAGAGAGCCTGATATTTACCGTGGTATCCCGGGTAGGCCTGATGGGACCATTTTTTTGCCCCAATAAAACCGGATCGTATTGAAAAGATCGTGGATTAAAATAAGTAGAATTATCTGCATCGTCATTTTCAATTTTTTCAAGAAGACGGTGCACGTTTAGTTTAAAAGGTAAGCTTGTGTCGCCATAGTAACTTTTGTTTGGCCGAAGCATTACAATCAACGAATCAAAGGAAACATTTTGATCATGAAGGGGATTTTCCAGCGGTAAATCTATCGCTGCATAAGAGCCCCCGGTAATTGATCCGAATAAATTGTCTGCATGATGTCCAATGGTGAATACATCATGATTTGAAGTAATAAAGGAGTCAACTTTATAAGTAGATAGTTCAACCGGATAATCATCAAAAAATAAAATATTTGGATCTCCGGTAGTATTTTCCTCTGCAAATTCAACATTTATCTTATCGCATGAGCATAATAGTGCCAGCAGGTAAAGCAGGGAGGTCTTTAATTTCATTACTTACATGTTCAGGTTAAAGGAATACAATTCAGAAAGATGACATTGCCCCTGTTAATTATTATTATCGTCTTGCTCTGCAGCGGGAAAAAATTGCCACATATCATCAAATTCATAGCTGCTGTTATTGCCGGTAACTATATACATGTTTGATCTGACTGTAAATCCTAAAGTACCTTCTCTGGCAGTGCCTTCAAATGAGGTTTTTTCGTCCCAGGTATCACTGGAGATATCATACTCCCAGGTTGAGGCTATTGCACTTCCATTATTTCCGGATGTTAAGTAAGCTTTATTTCCCATAACAGAAATGATTGCATTCTTACGAACAATATTGTAGTCATAGTCATCATCATAATCATTATCTGTGGCATCGGTAAGTTTTCTTTTTTCCTCCCAGCTATTGTTTGCCGGATCGTAAACCCAAAAATCATTCAGCAGGCTTCCATTATTGGTTCCTGTTAATATATAGGCTTTGTTATCGTACACAAATGAAACAGCTTCACTTCGTTTGGAACCTCCCAAACTTGCTTTTTGAGTCCAGGTATCATTACCCGGATCATATTCCCACAAATCTTTCAGGTAATTTCCATCATATCCTGTGCTGATATAACCTTTGCTGTTTATTGAGAAGCCAACAGCATTATAGCGGGCAGTACCAGGAAAATCGGCTAATTGAGTCCAGGTATCAGAGGTTGGATCATATTGCCAGAAGTCTTTTAATTTATTATCATCTTCGTCGATGCCCGTGCCGATATAACCTTTTCCATTAATAGAAAATGAAATGGCAGAATTACGGGGTGTGCCGGGGAAATTCGCTTTTTGATACCATGTTCCGGTTGCATCATCTAATAACCAAAAATCGGTAAGGCGGTCATCTCCATCATAACCGCCACCAACGTACACTTTATCATCCACCACAAACGATACAGCTTCTGTTCTTCCCACACCTTCAAACTCAGATTTTCTTGCCCAATCACCTACCTTTTCATCGTCGGTGGTAGTATCTTTTGAACACTGGCTGAAGCATACAATAATGCAAATTGCCATAATTCGAAGGAGAAGAGGGTTGGCGGGCGTGTTAAATATTTTATTAAGATCAATAATTTTGTTCTTTCTCATAATTTGATTTTTATCTCCGGAATTTGTTTTTAATAATAGGTGCAATGTGCAACCGTGAATGAAAAACAAAGTGTTAATCGCTCCAAACTGGACAAATAGCGATTTGGAGCGGACAAATTCCGTCCTGAATGAATCAAATTATAATTTGTAGGTGAGTACTTATTTAAGTTAAATAGTCTAATTGTATCAAGTCGCTCTTTGGCGAAAAACTATCATCTTAATCTGCAGCGCTAAACTTTTTTTCTTCAAATCAATGAATCTTCAAATTTCCAAATCAATCAATCTTCAAATCAATGAATCTTCAAATTTCCAATTCAACCAATCACCAAATCTCCAAATCAACCAATCTTCAAATAAAAAAAGTCGCGAACTAAACAGATTAAAAATCAAATGATCTTCAATCTGCTTACTCCGCAACTTTCTTATTTTTTATTTCTTATTCCTTATTTCCCTTTGATCTCTTTCTGCATCGGGTTCACTCCACCGCCACTTCCCCTTGGACCGCCGCCCGACCTTGATTTAAACAACTGGAACTTACTCGGTTCTTCCACCACTGGCCAGCTATTGTTCTTCTCGTTGATATCGGCAGTTTCCCTCATTGGATCAAGTTTAATGGAGGCTACTTCTTTATCTTTTAAAAAGGCCTTGGTCACTTTATTCTCGTTCTTGCGCCAAACATATACAGGAATACGGTCTATTTCTTTGCTGCCGTCTTTGTAGGTCCATTCGATGATGATGGGCATCACCAATCCGCCTTTATTGCTAAACGTTAGTTCATACATGGTTTTGCCGCCTGCAATTTGTTTTTTCTCTTCTGCCGTAAAATCTGTTGTGGTACTGGCTGGTATGGTAATGCTGAAAGGAGTACTATCAACTTTGGCCAAGCCACGGGCATACCTCCAGTAAAAATCACGAAGGGATAGATCTGCGTCGGTTGCAAAAACAATGTTCTTGTCTTCGCGGTTACGAACCTTCGAAATGTCATCGAAGTTGTTAAGCACTGGTTTGGCAACGGGTTGTGTAATGGTACGTTCTTCCGATTTCTTTGGTTCGGCTACTTCGGTATCCATTTTGGCCCATTTAACGGTATCCAGGGAGATGTCGCAAGGCTCGGTGCCATAGAACCATCCTCTCCAGTACCAGTCAAGGTCTTCGCCGCTGGCGTCTTCCATGGTGCGGAACAGGTCGGCAGGAGTTGGGTGTTTGAAGGCCCACCTGCGGGCGTATTCTTTAAAAGCATAGTCAAATAATTCACGGCCCATGATGGTTTCACGGAGGATGTTAAGGCCGGTGGCAGGTTTGCTGTATGCATTGGGGCCAAACTGGATGATGTTCTCACTATTGGTCATGATCGGCTCCAGTTGGTCTTTTGGCAATTTCATATAGTCAACGATCTTGTAAGCCGGGCCTTTTCCAACGGGAAATTTATTGTCCCACAATTCTTCGGTGAGGTATTCAACAAATGAATTGAGGCCTTCATCCATCCAGGTCCATTGACGTTCATCGCTGTTGATGATCATGGGGAAGAAGTTATGACCTACTTCATGGATCACCACACCCAGCATCCCGTTCTTGGTTCCTTCGCTATAGGTGCCGTCTTTTTCGCAACGACCGAAGTTGAAACATATCATCGGGTATTCCATGCCGTTAGCAGCTTCGAGGCTCTGGGCTACCGGGTAAGGATACGGGATGGTGAATTTTGAATAAGTTTTGATGGTGTGTGCAACGGCCTTGGTGCTATACGTACGGTAAAGGTTATACGCCTCTTTTCCATAAGCGCTCATGCACATTACTTTTTTTCCTTCTACATAGGCTGGCATGGCATCCCATACGAATTTGCGGCTGCTGCCCCAGGCAAAATCACGCACCATATCAGCTTTGAATATCCAGGTTTTCTTCTGGGTTGATTTTTGTTTTTCCCTGGCTTTGGCTTCATCCAGCGTAACGATCTCCGTTACATCTTTCGCATTCTGGGCTGTTTGCCAGCGGCCAAGTTGAGCAGGGGTAAGTACCTGTGGATAGTTCTGGCACTGGCCGGTAGACATCACCACGTGATCGGCAGGAACCGTCATGGCCACTTTAAAATTACCAAAGGCCAAAGCAAATTCACCCGATCCAACGAACTGGTGATTCTGCCATCCCTGGTAATCGCTGTATACGCAGAGGCGTGGATACCATTGTGTCATGGTATACAAATCATTTCCATCTTCAGCAAAATATTCAAATCCTCCACGGCCACCGTACTTGGTGCGTTCGATGATGTTATAGTTCCATTCGATCTTAAAAATGAACTGCTGTCCGGGTTTTAAAGCCTGTGGTAATTCAACCCGCATCATGGTTTTATTGATGGTGTATTTCAATGGAACACCGGCAGCATTGGTTACTTTGATAATATTATCGCCGTACTCCTTTTCCTTTTTGCCACTCATACGGTCAATATCCTGCTCGTTAACAGTTTTCGGCATGGTACTGCTGCCCTGGTAGCCTGAATTGTTCTTGCTGCTGTGCTGGTTTTCATCTAACTGAAGCCAGAGGTAGGTGAGTACATCTGGTGAGTTATTGAAATAAGTGAGGGTTTCCTTGCCATTCAATTTGCGGTTGGGTTCATCCAGCTCGCAAACGATGTCGTAATCGCAGCGCTGCTGCCAATACTTTGGACCCGGGGCGCCACTGGCCGTTCGGTATTCATTAGGCGTTGGCAGGATGGTGCCAAGCTGCTCAAAACGATTGCCGTGGTTGCTGCCTGGGTTGTTTTTGATATCCTGGGCATAACTGTACAGGGTAACCGACAGGAGCATCAAAACAAAGGAAAAGATTTTTTTCATCGTTGATTTTTTATTTAGAAAGCGGTCAATAAAATTATCCTTTTTAAAATTGATTTTGATCTTTTATTTATCAAAATGGCCAACGTTGGATGGCCATTTGGGTTGAAAGGATCAAGGCAATGCCTGATAGAAGCCAAACCCACCAGGTTCTTTTCAATCCGGCCTTGTTTACCAGCAGGTATGCAAGGGTTAAAATGCCCGTCACCAAAACGATCTGTCCCAATTCAAGCCCGATATTGAAACTGAGTAAAGGCCATGCGATATGCTGATCTTTCGACAACATGAACCGGATGCTGTTTGCAAATCCCAGTCCGTGGATCAACCCAAAAAACAGCGCCAGGAAATAATTCAACTTCAAAGAAGATGGATCGAATCGTTTCAACGCCAGGTTAAATATCGCCGTGGCCATGATGGTCAGCGGAATGCCGAATTCAACCAGGGAACTCCTGACCCTTACCAGGTCATACACACTCAGCACCAATGTGAGCGAATGGCCAATGGTAAAGGCAGTAACCAGTATGAGTACCTGCTTCCAGTTTTTTGCCAGGTAGATGGCCGACAAGGCCACAATGAACAGGATGTGATCCAGGGCATCCCAGCTAATGATATGGTCCCAACCCATTTTTAAATAAAAGGTAAAATCATTCATGGTTGGTAATATCCGGTTTGCTTTAACTTATTTTTGCCTTTCAAATATCCGTAAACCGATTCTTATTTATAAATTTTGTACGTTAAATGGCTTCAATATTATATAAATGGTTTTTCATGGCGGCCAGTTGCCTGTTACCGGCGGGAGGCAATGTTCACCCCATTTTTGTAAGCATCGTGGAAATTGAACATAATGCCAGCGAAAAAACATTGGAAGTAAGCTGCAAGATCTTCACCGATGATTTTGAAAAAGCACTTCGGGATACCTACAAAACCCATGTAGACCTTCTGGAACCCAAATCCCATGAAGCAATGGGAAAACTGGTAAGTGATTATGTAAAGAAGCATCTATCTCTGCAGGTTAACGGGAAGGCCTGTACGTTACAATACAAAGGGTATGAACAGATAGAAGAAGCCATTTATAGCTATTACCAGGTTGATGACGTGGCTACCGTGAAGAAAATATCTGTTAAGGATAATATTTTATATGAATTTAAGCCCGAACAGATGCAATTGCTGCATATAACGGTAAATGGTAACCGCAAAAGTACCAAGCTGCAAAACCCTGAAGACAACGTGAGTATTGAATTTTAACCGGGTTTGTGATACACTGAAAGAAAAAAGGAGTAGTGTGAGACTTTTAATGGGTTTGAATACTTATTGCACTTTTCTTAATTATATAAAGAATCACAAGGATTGTTTGGAAGTTTAGCCCAGCCTTGATTTGGAATATTTTTTAACGTGAAACATTTGGGAACTTTATAATATTCTATTACGTGATATCGATTATAATTATCTTTTAATAAATCAATGTATATATATCCACTATCATTTGTGGTTATTATATTTAGTCCATTTGTTTTTCCTTCAAATGTTTTGTTCTCCATAAAATATTTGAAATAATAAGTCCTCCCTCTTTTTCCACTTTCAGATTTCTTATAAATTACACCTACGGTATAAATTTTCTGTTTATCAGTTAAAATAATCAAGTTGACAATCCCAACGACAGCTAACAATATAAAAATTGTTATAATAATTTTAGGGATTATTCTTTCCAACTATTTTTATTTATAAACTCATTAAATTTATTTTGTATTTGAACTACACAGATATCTTTAATACCTATGGAACCAGTTTTTTGTTTGTAAACTGCTTTATTCCTCCATTTCTTCCTTTAATTCATCTTTCAGTTCATCTGATATCTGCACCAGGATCTTGTCGATCCGTTGCCCGTCCATATCAATGATCTCGAAATGAAAATCTT
>Ga0075152_10003615_pt1 | contig 10754 bp, 7 predicted proteins | sample JI61114C2DNA_FD_70964 | JGI IMG/M metagenome (GOLD analysis project Ga0075152, IMG submission 70964) | Wastewater effluent complex algal communities from Wisconsin, to seasonally profile nutrient transformation and Carbon sequestration -... | ecosystem: Engineered > WWTP > Effluent > Algae...
GCACGGGTGGCGCTGGCGAATGGTGCTTTCGAGGAAGACGAGGAGGAGGTGTCGGCGGTTATTGAGGAGTTTTATCCGGATGAGGGTGAGAGCGGAGTTGGGCAGACTGGAGGAGAGGTAGGCACGTCAGAAAGATCCGGATCAAAAATGCTTGCCGAGAAGTTGGCAGTCAAGCCAAGTAGAGGCAGACAAAAGGAGGCCAACTAATGACAGTGCTGTTTTGGATGATCGGGGTGCCGATGCTGCTGGTAGCCGTAGGGGTTGCTTGGCTGTGGGTGGTGTCGGCAGTTGTCCGGCGGACACTTTGGAAATAATGGATTAGATATGAGGCCTCGGACAAGGAGCCTCATATCTGAATCCTTAAGCAGGGCCAATATAAGTGATTATCAGGAGAAAATATTCTCCTGTCGGACAAAATATGTTCAATATTGACAATAAATCAACGCAGCACCGGCTTAAACATGAAAGCCCTTATATGCGGAAAGACATCCGAACGCGAGACTCTCATTCTAACCAATCCTTGCGGCAGCATAACTGAACCTTGATTAAGAAATTTTTGATCCGTTGGCAGCCACCCGCCAGTCTTCGCATAAAGTGCATCAACCAAAGCAATCCTACCATTAATCGAAATAGACACAGGCCTAGACTCAGCCGCTGCGTATTCGACCCATAAATCGTATTTCCCCTCGACTGTGACATAAAAAACAAAATCAGCCTGATTTGGAACCGCATGGTAAGGAGGTGCATTTAGTAATACATTTGAACCATAAATATCGCCCGGCCCACCCAGGGCAACATTCACGCCACTTTGAAAAGTATTAGCCATAAATGAAATTTGTGATTGACAAACACTCCCAGTCATCAGGCCGCAAATAGCATTTGAGTTGCCTGCCAGTTTCAACCTTTCAATAATATTATCCGCATACGCCTGTGTTGCTTTAATTGCAAGAGCCTTCGCCATCTCGAAATTCGGCCTACTATCATCATCCTTATGAAGCCCTGCGCCTAAATCGCCATGAATACATTTAAAATGCGGCCAATCGGGTTTTCTGAAATTCAACGTATATGGAAATGTCCACCATTGAAGGTCATTATTTTTCAATTCGTACAATGAAAAATATCCTGAAGTCAAGGTTTTTCCTTGAACGAGACCACCAGCGGTGCATGACGTGGCCGCAATTGGAGATATCATGGAGATGGGAATCAGCTCTTTCCCCAGACGTCTTTCAATATCATTATTACCAATTTCAACCCAATTGGTATGTGCATAAAAATCCTGCACCGTATGTAAAGCCTGCCCTAACAGGGCCTGAGCCAAATGATAATCCCCACGCATTGCGCTAGAAAATATCTCGCCAGAGTACAAAAGCAACAATAGACTGCCTTCCGCCAAAGTCTCATTATCAAAATGTACCGGCTCATAATCCCAATCCTTCGAATCCATGAGTACATTTTGACTTACTATAAAATCAACAACTTGAGGCATAAAATACACCCCAGCCGGACTTGAAGACGGCCTATAAAGATAAAGGCTCTTAGTGATTACCTCGTGATTTGGAGGATGACCATCAAACCAAGAAGGTTCGAATATTAGCTTTTCAATCTTAAATGCAAAAGCATCGAGCGAGGCTAGCAAAACCACTAATCCAACGATGCAATTTATAAAAAAATTCAGGCACTTTGACGACATAACAAATACAAACGGGGCTTTAAATTTCATTTTCAACGCAAAACAAACCCCAAGAATGCGATTAAATTCCAGAATCGTATTCATTACATATCACCTCAGTTAACCATTAATTGTACATTGGATGACTGGATTTCTAATGGATTAGCTTTCGGGGCAGCACGAACAGTTACCGTAGACAATGAAAGCGCCCTTCCATTTACTGGTGCAGTAAAATTAGTACTAATAAACGTGGTATGACCTGGTTGAAGATACACAGACCACGGCCCTGAGTTTCCTGTATAGCCTGAAGGCAGCATTAATGAGACCAAATAATCTCCCGCCGCGGAATTGGATTTCAAGACAATCTTAGCAGTTGAAGCCTCTCCCTTTTTAAGGACGGCTGACTTGGGCTCAAAACTTAATGAATAACTTGAGGGATTGAATAATTTAGCTGTTTTAAAATTACTAATTTGACCATCTGCGCCATTGGCATCAACAGAAATTCTAAAAGGTTCTGATGGAATTGTTACCGCCGCGTAATACCAAGGCATCTCATTGGGTGACTTATTAAAGCTACCTGATGCAATTAACCGCCCGTTGATGTCCCGAAATGCATATGAAGCGGATGTTACATCCCCATAAATACTAGCCTTAAGTATCAGGCTCGCTCCGGCAGTTGGGTTTTCCGCACGCAGCGGAAAACTACCCTCGTGAATTGGACGTCCGCCGTCCTCTAAAAAGACCACAGGCCCCACTCTCGCGCCAAAAGGAGTTCTCGGAACCGAAACTGAATCACCACTAAAAGTAAAAATAATTTTTGACTGGTCGAAATCAACAAGCCGATTTTGTCGTACTGTAAAATATGAAGACGATCTTAAAAACACACCCGGGTCTATTGACCCAAGTTTTACTACGGGAGTGAGAATGACACTTGAAGGCGCAGTACTTGACACACTAAAAGCAGCATTCAAATAGGAATTATAATCGCCACGAACACGCAATGAGTATGTATAGTCAAAATTCGTTCTATCGACTCTAATACTCGAAACAAGGTCAATACCTTCTACCCACGGGGTAGAATTTGCTGCTGGACTTATAAACACAAACGAAACAATAGCAAGTGGCTTTATGGCACGCTTGAATATAATACTTCTAAATACAACCAACTGCTCTCTACTGAGAAAACGTAGTTTCTGAATAAATTTCACTTGTAGCAAGTACAAAAAAAAGCCAAAAATAGCTAACCAACCACTTCCTGGCTCAGGAATAATTTTCACGCCATTCGATGCTTCCGTTAGTCCGCTGGCAACAATTAAAAATGGATTACTCTGATAAAATTCATACAACTGAGCCTGCGGCGACCCGGCATCTAAATACTCAAATGAAACAGAAAAATCTGACCTAAATGGACTCTGACTCCCTGCGATATTCTGCAGACTTATCGCATCCAACACCCCGTCTGCAGGTATTCCATAGTCTGGCTGGATTAATATCGAATCCCAGCCTATCGGATTCTCCGCAAGAACAAGTGATGCATATTTGCTCCAATCAAAATATATAGTAAATGCGTCCGCGTTAGCTGGGACGCGAGGCAGATCAATTACATAATCATAGCGCCATCTATTACCGCCTTCTGAAGCAGCGCTATACTCAACTCCATAAGAATTAGCCGAAGAGGAGTAAAAAACAAACAAACCAAAAATGCAAATCAATGCATATATAAAGTCATATTTTTTACACATGATTCTCACTCAAGCTGGTGGATATGTTAACCATAATATTACTCATGCGCCCAAGCAATAAATAAATAGGCAGTAATTTATTTATCTACTAATGCATACGCTAGCACCCATTATTAGTATTGCCTAAGCATAGCACGCGGAATGTAATATACAAGCCCAAGAGAAAATATTTTAATGCAATTCAAATTCAAGCTTGTTTTTACGATATGAATGAATAGCCACTCCTATTCGATTCAATTGAAAAGATGAAAGCAATGGCACACCTAAGCTCTGAAAGTGTGCGACTGCATCCAATATAATTTGGGATCTTAAGCTGATTATTGAGCACCATTGGACGCAAGACTGGTATATCGCGCGTCTCTAAATTGCCTGCTCTGCATCAGCACTTACGGGCCGTTCGTAACGAACAACTTCTCGGGGTTGATTGTTGTCTTGTATCTTGTACTCAGTCAGGCTGCTTTCTTAAGTCGGCACCGATGTAAGACGGCCCTGTTCCTGTAGATGAGCATTCCCCTCCACCGCCCACATCAGGATGCTAGACAGTTCCGTATCCAGCCCGCGCTCCAAATTCACATTTCGATCGCGCTCACCAAACTGTCGATTGAAGTTGGGGATGATGACTCTCCGGAAGAACTACGTTGACAGATCCAACAAGCGAGGCAGATGGTTAGTGGCCGCGATGAGGCGCACTAAGGGACGAAACGAAAATGAGCCCTGGTACTTTCGCTGATATTAAAGAACATCGCCGGAAACAATAGCCTTGAGATGGCTATCGGCCATGGTGGGGTTTGCGCTCATTTCCGAGGAGATATTAACCAAAATATCTTGCATTTCGTCCCGGACGAAGGTTTTGTCGAGCGCTTCGTTGTGAGGATTGCTAATGTTCTAGCCACCGATTAAGTGGGATAGCGAATTTTCCAGCACACTCTTGACGTAGCTGCCTCCTCCGACCATCCACACGAACTTGTGCTGCCTGTTGTCAGGCACGAGTAGGCAACGGCCCAACTCTTGAACGAAGCGTAAGTGGTAAAGTGGATCTTCGAAGTAGAGAGGTGTCCCCCCCTTCGTGTGAGTGCGGAGTTCACTTCTTGGTGACCTATTTATTGCCATCGTAATGAGCTAGTAAATCTGCTTCTGGACGACATGACTCGATGCTCATCGTTGTGCAACTGATCTAGTACTAGTGAAGTTTTCGCTCTTTGGATTCGGTCGACAATCACTACACCGCCTCCTATCTCTACCATTGCCGAACCGGCCTCAATGGCATTGGCGGGGCTGTCTGCAACTCGGAAGCGCAACTCGTGACTTTTTCAAGAGCGAGTATCACTGGGTTGATTCTGACCCGAGCTAAGTTCGTTTCTGACGAGTACTGAACTAAAATCGGCAAAATCTTTCAAGGCTCAAAATCACATACTCAAGATTCGCGCCCAGATTTTAAGCCCTTCGAAGTTGTAGCAGGGCTCCCGCAGCTACGCGGACGACATCACTCTATGACTAACTTGCAGCCACCTCAACTTCGCAACCCGTTGTTTTGTAGAGATGTGCCAACGGTTCCTCAGCGAAGAAGTCAATGCGAAATGCGTAGTTGCGGGAGCCCTGGAAGTTGTAGCCTTACCCATTACTTAAAACACTTTGCCTGGGTAAGATTTTGGGGAAGACTAGAAAACCTAGCGGGATGTTTTTCACCTATTTTCTTACCGTCTTACCTAAAATTTTGCGATAAAGGAGTTGGTGAATATCTTCTGTAGAGCCAAGTTCGTCCATGAAATTCAAGAGTCAAACAATTTGAAAACCCTATCTTATATTCTATATATATAGGTAATAAGGGTAAGATTTGAATCCATTTTCACGCTGGCCGTATATGGCGATCTTACCTAAGTCCTTTCCTAGGCCTTACCTTCTCCAACTTGGGGCAGAGAACTCAAGGTATCGGCGGAAAAAATTTGGCGGGATGCGAGTTGATGGTCTTCGTGCTCTTTGGTGGAAATGTAGCGGCTACTCCTGCGGTGTGGCATGATAACCACGCCTTAAAAGGCAAGGGGTGCAGTTTTTCGATATCTAATGGGGTAAAGTCGTGACAAATATATGGGATTGGGATGTCTGGAAACTTTAACTGCTGCGCGTATCTTGCGCATTGACGATGGGGTGAGGGGGCAAGGTCTCGGCGAGAATCCACGTGCAGATTAATGCTGAGAGCCTTGCCCTTCTGGTATTGGGGAAACAGGTTGAGTTTAGGTAATTTCGGGCCCCCCTTGTTCTTCCGCCCACAAGATTTCCGCTTTAATGTGGTAGACCTTCCTGGTGCCTAGGACTGGTAGGTGCTTGTTGTAAGGTGCCTTCTCGTGTCGGTCCGTACCAAGGAATCCAAGACTCTTTAGTAACTTGGCAACACGTCGCGAGTCATGCCCGGCGCAAAGTTCCGACTTGAACATCTCAGGCAATACAAAGTAGTCGGTACCCGTGTCGTCCGCCCTGAGCTGGCGGAAGCCAGTACGACTGAAAACGCGATCTGGATCAGATGTCGGGTGGTAGCTGGTGTTTTCCAGCTCGACGAAGCGGCTGTTGCCAAACTGCTCAAGGTAGCGCCGTATCTGCTCAAGGATCTGGGTGTTCTCGTGTGCACCAGATCCACCACGCTCCCGAATCCAAAGATCCAAGCACCGGCGACTCGCATCCGTTGCGCTTCCGACAGGCCAAGGCAGAATCTCAAGACGAATTCCAAGCTCACCCACGGCAGCAATCAGGCCGAAACGATGAGCGACCCGCTGTACTTGACCGTCAGCACCCTCAGGGATGTTCGCAGTTTCGAATGCCGCCAAGGTTTCTCTGATTTCGGCAAGAAGGTCGTTTTGACGCTCAGGGTCCGCGAGTGCCCTCACAAAGGCACGACCTGCTACGCCGAAGTACTTCCGAGCGTTAGCCTTCAGCAGGAGAGAAAGTGCTGCTCCATTTGCTGCGCCGTGGAGTACATCAAACACACCGTGACCGGCTCCAGCATCTGCTCCAATATCGACCAGACGCGTCTCGTGGCCTGCCATGGATTGTTCCCCGCCTAAGGAGAGAACGTCAGCCATGCGAACCTCTCCTGAAGATAAAAGCATCATCCTCCAGGAACTAATGGCCCGTGCCGCACCAGTCTGATTTGCACGACTCTTCCCCTGCCCATTGGCAAGAGCATAGATGGTAGCGCCGAGTTCGTGTCGTGACGCTTGGCCAATCTCGTCGAGGATGAACACAGTGTCGTTCATGGCGGTGGCGACGGCTTCAAGACCGTTTTGCGTCGCGTTCCAGTTCCGCATCACCTTGCGTTCATGGCCCCAAACACTGGCGGCGGCGATGAGTAGCGTCGTCTTGCCGGAAGAACTGTCGCCCCGAAAGTGAAAACCGCCGTTTTCTTCGCCCATCAATTTCAGCACAGGCCCAGCCAGAGCAGAGCAAATACCCACGGTGACGCGGGAGTTTCCTGCACAAAGGTGGCCTACGTGCTCTTGCCACTCTTCAAGAGTGCCACTTGGTTCAAAGATGGTGGACTTGCTTGGATCGTTAGTCGGTAACACCACCCTGTCATCAGTCCGGCCAAAGACACTGCCTATCCCGTCCGTCAGAATGAAGACGTCGTTGTACCAGCCTGGGTGGCTGGCTGAGATTGCACGATCGGTCGGGTTTGAACTCATCAGATACTGGGCGAGGAGCGAACGGTTTCCATTTTCCGTGGTAACAAGGGCACCCATAGACAGGAGGGTTCTGCAGAATGCCGAGGGATCTCCTCCAAGCAGTTCTCGAGGCATGGCCCACTGGTGCATTCTGTTGTCACTGTCGGGAAACTCCAGGACGGAAGCCCAGTCGTTCCCGGATCTGTCCCTCGCGAGTGCAGTGATCCGAATCGGTGAGCTAAGCCAGATTTCCTTGGTTTCACCCTTCGCGCCGACCTTTAGAAACTTCACCCCGCTGCCATCAACCTTAAAATCGTTCGGGCAACCACCCCCATCAGGTGTGTCGACCGAGGGCGTTACCGCCGTGGGCGCTTGAAGCCCGGCTTTGAGTTCTTGCGCAATCCAGCCGGGGGCAATCTCCAAGTCGAGCACGTCCGCAGCGTCCCAACCGTTCAACTCCGGCAACTTCGCTTCGAAGTTCCAGTCTTGGAGGAGAGCGAGGTTCCGATAGAGCGTGTCCAGATCTAACCCCCGAACTGACGGTGCAGATTGAATCCCGGCGAGAAGCACGGTCACAGCTTCCGCGTAGTCCTTGCCTGCCACATCGTTGTCCGGCCACACAATTACTTTTCGGCCGGCAAGGGGCGACCAGTCCGTTTTGCTCGGCGCCCTGGCCCCTCCGGCAGACGTAACGACAACGTGGTCAGGCAGGTGAACTTGCAGGGCATTAGCCGCCTTTTCACCCTCCACGATGACAACAGTTGCGGAAATCGGAGCGTCAGCCAGCTTCGAAAGGTTGTAAAGCGGTCGCAGTCCTTGGGGCATAACCCATTGCCAGGAAAGCGAGCCCTCGGCATCCTTCCACAGGCTTAAGGGGGCAAAGGTCTTGGCGCCATCGTCCAAAACAAATCGGCAGATCATGAAGTGCAAGGCATTGTCTGCATTGTTGTATTCGTAGGTGGCAACGAGTTTGCCTTTGCCAGAGCGTGCAGCAATTTCCTTCGGCTCCCAGGCTACTTCCTCGTCAGCCATGGCTTGGATGTAGGGTATGTGCTCGATACCGGGCTCGGTCTGCCAGTGACGTTTTTTCGTGCGAGTGGAGCTGATTTGAACTTCCGCAGAGCTGTGTTCGCTCACTGTCTCGGCTGACAGGAACGACTCAAGTGTTTTCGCCGCATCCGTTTGGCTGCAATCGTTCAGGTACGCAACCAGGCTGATCAAGTCGCCGCCCTTAGCATCCGATTCGGCAAAATCTGCCCAGGCTCCGGTGCTGACATTTATCTTGAACGAGCCCAAGCCTGTATCGGCGCGCTTCGGATTCAATGCGATGAACTCGGTGCCTTGAAGCTCACCCTCAAGCCCGAGCATTTCCTCGCAGATCTCGAGTGCGGAATCCAACGAACGATTGCCAACGTCGGCAAAGTTGATCTCGTGCGGGATGATCGGAGTGCTACGGGTGGCCTCAGTCAGTTCCGGCACGAGTGTGCTGGCGTTAGCCGGCTTGGGGGCGTGCAGTGTTACGTTAGGATTTACCATTTTCGATTCTATGTTCCGTAGGTTTGGACGCCCTACTGGTTCCGTTAGGCAGCAGAAGTCCTATCGGCGACCGGCAGGGTATGCCGTCCGAGAATTGCTTTTTAATCTTGAATTTGGCGTTGCTAGGTCGCAGCCGTCGCCAAGGAGTAGTTCATGTTCGTGACCACAAGGCTCAGCATTCCAAACCTCCAATCTTGAGCACGGCCCTAGCTTTGCTCGTCGTCGGCGGAGCCGTCCTTGACATCGATCCGCCAAGTGGCAGGGCTGAGGTTGTGAACATGCCCACCCAGCAGGAGAGCTTCCTTGGAGATGAAGGGGTCCAGCATGTCGAAGACGTTGAGGTCCAACAAATCAAAGTCCTCGCCAACGTCAATGTTGATCTCCGGCTGAAGAGCCAGTTCGATCATCCAAGTCCCCTTGTCGATGCCGAACTTGGTGACGGTGCCGATAGCGTCGGCTTTGGCCTGGACGTCAAGCTGGGTTGCGAAGTCGTACAGCTTTCCGGCCTGTTCCTTGGTGCCGATGATCCGACCGGGGGCTGGGATGGTGAACAGGACTGAATGAACGGAGGGCTGGGCGGTTTTCGTCAGGCAACGGCGGCGTTGATCCTTGAGTGTGCCCAGAGCTGCAGAGTGGCGATTGGAAGGCTTCATTGCATGCTCTCCGTCAAGAACAGGTCAAGATCGCTTTTCCGGTAGCGGACAGCCCGTCCGACCTTACAGTAAGGGAGGTTGTAGCGGCCTGTGCTGCTCCAGACGGCCAGCGTTTGCGGTTTGATGCGGAGGATAGCTGCGGCTTCTTGCCGCGTAAGAAGTGCGTCGTTGGTGCTTGCGTTCATGGTTTGCTCATCGTTAGTTGATCGAGGCAGCTCCCGTGGCTGCGGAACGAACTATGGATGATCACACTTGATGAATCTGTACGAATTCGGCGATGCCAAAACTGTACAAAGCCCGGTCCACGTTGAGACTACGTCTCTTTGAATCGAGCAACGAGATCACAGGCATTTTGAATCGTAATCACGCGAGCGAGATTGTCCTCGATTTCTCGCAGGTTGCTGCGGGTGGCACCATCGACTTCCTCAAGCAGTAAATCGACAATATCGGGCTGCGTTAGGTGGTTATTCGACCACTTTGACCATATATGAAGATCGAAATAGGGCAGAATTCTTAGCCTGGCCCATTTTAGTTCAGCCTCTTCGCCTATATTCTTAGGCGGTTTGAAGGTTTTCGACATGGATTGTCGTTGTTCGTCAAGCCATAAGGCGAAGGAGTCCTTGAGTGTTTGATCGCGAGCATTTAAGTCGATGCTCAGGTGACCGAAGCGGCCAATTGTTTCGTTGATATCAGATGCTCTTTGCTCAAGGTCATCCGTTGTTCCGTCGAGCTGAATCGAAGACTCTTTCAGTAGTCGAATAAGGTCTTTCAACTTGAGGTCATGCAGCGCGGGGCGGAGATCAAAGCGCCATGGAGCCAGAGGTTCAAGTGTCAAACGAGGGATTTCCTTGTTCACAACTGCAGAGTCTCTGTCAGTCTCTAACTCATGCTTGATGAAGTGTCGTCGAGCGATTTGATCACCCCATTGTGCAAGGTTGAAGTTATAGAGCTCATCGTATTTTGATAGGTTGAACCACTTTTCAGCCTCAAGGCGAGCGGATGACTTCTTCTTTGGGCGCATGGCGGAGTCTTCGTCGATGTCAAACCCGTATCGTAATCCTGTCAGTTCTTTGATTGACTGCAAGCGCCCAAGAAACGCTCTGCAGTTGGACTGTTGGCTGGACATGTTCTGAGGTGCAATGAGTCCAAGTCTGACTGGCGTGCGGGGACCGTGTGTGGGAGGTTGTTCTATGTTCAGGCTGGCGTGGGACGGCGGGACGGACAAGCGCGGACTGATACCGAGCGTAATTTTCGGGTTCACAAGCACTGCTTGTCCTTGCCCCTTTGTGTCGGAGCCTTGTGCGTCCGCTGTTCTGTCTCAGGCCTGTGGTGGTCGGCTGAAGGGGTGAATGCTGTCCTAGATTGACCAGGATGCATCCTGAACGTAACCCCGGCGTTACCCCAAAATTGAAAAGGGCTTAGCATCGCTGCTAAGCCCTTGATATTTGGTGGGTTGTGAGTGGCTCGAACACTCGACCTACGGATTAAGAGTCCGCTGCTC
>Ga0075152_10003617_pt1 | contig 10750 bp, 8 predicted proteins | sample JI61114C2DNA_FD_70964 | JGI IMG/M metagenome (GOLD analysis project Ga0075152, IMG submission 70964) | Wastewater effluent complex algal communities from Wisconsin, to seasonally profile nutrient transformation and Carbon sequestration -... | ecosystem: Engineered > WWTP > Effluent > Algae...
TGGTGACCTTACCGGGAATCGAACCCGGATTGCAAGGATGAGAACCTTGTGTCCTAACCGTTAGACGATAAGGCCTTAACTCGGATAATAGTAGCAAAAATTGAAGCAGTTGTCCATCCGTGGCAGCAGAATAGGTCTAAGTTATTGGCGTGTAAGCGGTGTGTATCTCTACAGCGGGCCCTGGCGTATGAAGCGGATAAAGGTATTTAGCTTCTGGCACAGTTACTTCTTTATAAAAACGGCCACTGGCAGATCCAATTACAACATTATCGCTATTTGCCGCAGGTCTAAGTACAAGAATGGACGGGACATGAGATTTTGAGCGACTACTGCTTGGCAGCAGTTCAATCAGTGCCCCGCCTGGTTCCGGTTGTAGCCCGCATCGAGTTAGCGTATGAGCAATCACGGGTTTATGGATTAGCCCAGTGCCAGCAAATTGCAAACCCTCGTTTTGGAAGTGAAGGACAGCATGATTGAGTAGCTGTTCACCAATCCGTTGGCCGCGCGAGCGGGGCTGGACAAGCATTCCTAAAAGTAACGCATGTTCTCCGAATATTCGGTAAGAATACGATGCGGATCCGCCATCTGGCAGCTCAAAAGCAAGTCGGTGGCGGTTATCTGGAGTTGTAGCTAAAGTACCTTCGGGAAGTGTCATTCATACAATTATACAACATTAATTTCATTAATGCAATAGTGTGAAAATAGCTTTACTTTCGTGGTGGCAGCTTGTCAAGTTCGCCAATCATTTCGATCAGCTTACGTGGCGTAATCTCGGCTTTGATCAGATAGGCGTCTACATCGTGCTCCATAGCGAGCCGAGATTCGTCGTCTTGGTCGAAATTCGTCAGCACAATGATGCGAGTGTTTGGTACTAGATCTTCTTTGCCGCGTAAAGCTTTCAAGATGTCGCTGCCGCGCATTTCCGGTAGCATGATGTCGAGCATGATCAGGTCGTAAGACTTGTTACGAGCGGCTACTAAACCGTCAGCGCCGTCAACCATCCAGTCGACATCGTAGCCAGCTTTTCGCAAGCTGCGCACATACATCTCGCCGATGTAGCGATCGTCTTCGACAAATAAGATACTCTGAATCTTCATATTTATCCCCTGTATTTATTGTGATTTTGTATCCAGCCACCACGATTTGTCAGGAGAATTTCTTGGTTGGAGTGGTTTGATTCGACCAATTTGTCAGCGACTGAGCTGTAGGTTGGCAAGGTGAAACTGATGGTCGTACCGATCCCCTCTTTGCTGCGGACATCGATTGTGCCACCGCAAGATTCAATGATAGCTTTTGAAATGTAGAGTCCAATACCTGAGCCAGAAACCGTCTCGCGACTTCGGTGTGAGCGATAAAACTTATGAAAAAGATTAGCAACAACGCTAGGCGGCATACCGATACCTTGATCGATGATATCGACTTGAACAAACTGGTCACTGGCAGTAGCTTTAACGGTGACGGTGCCGCCGTCGTGCGAGTATTTGAGGGCATTGTCGATCAGATTGGACAGAACCTCGCTCAAAGTCGAAGCATCGGCTGCAACTGTTGGCAAATTGTCGGCTATATCGACGGCTAAAAGACGATTTTGGATCGAGGCTCGTAGCTCCATATCATCTTTGATTAGTCCATAAACCGAGCCAACCGACAATTCAACAAGCTGAATGCGCATATGACGCTGGTCGTAACGGGAGGCGTTGAGAATGTTGGCGATGTATCCACTCAAGCGGTTTGCCGAAACAGCTAAACGGTCAAAAAGTTGACGATGATCATTACTCAAATTGCCATCGAGCTCTTGCAATAAAACATCAAGATAGCCGCGAATCACCGTTACTGGCCCGCGTAGCTCATGGGCAGCGAAAGCAATAAAGTCGAGTTGATCATCTTCTGGCTGGTAGCTGTCGGTTTGATCAATTAGCATAATGACGAACGGCGCTTCGGAGCCTTTTTCATAGCTTGCAGCAATATCAAAAATCCGTCGATCTTCGACACCGACTGGATCACTAGCGATACGATGCCAATTTTTTTCGGCGCGGACATCGTCGGCGGAGACCTGGCTAGCCCACTTCTCGAGTGAATCGCTATCTGAAAACTGTAGTTTTAGTCTGATACGACCTTTTGGATCAGTCATAATTGGTGCAGCGTGTGATGCAAAAGTGACTTCACCATTTTCCGAACAGATCACGACGCTTGATCTCGAATGATGTAGGCCTTTTTCGACCTCGCTTTGCTTGGCACTTTGTTTGACACCAGGATCGTAATTTGCACCGAGCTTGTAAATTAGCTCTAATAGCGGCGCTAGACCATTGGCGCGGGCGTGTTTGCTATTTGGATGAGGCGGCTCGACTGCATTTGGCTCATCAGATACGTGTGTCAACGCGTCAGCGAGTTGATGCAGCGGCACCAGCAAGATTTCAAATACAAGTAATTTTAGTGACAAAAAAACTACTGCCAAGATCAAAAAGCTCACCCCAAGCGCTATCAGGTCAAATTTTATGATTGCGCTTAAAAACAGGATCACCATAACTACGAAGCTAATGCCAAGCGACCAGATGATGAGATTGATCCAGGCGCGGCTCTGGTAGCTGTTCCAGTAGTCTTTGACCATCTGATCGTGTTTTATGGTTGCCATGAGATCGTTCCACTATTTGGTACGGTTGCGATCCAGGTTTGGCCACGGATCAATTTTACAGGAGTTTGATCAGCGTTGAGTAATTGAAGTGGCGCTGTCGGACTATCTTTTTTCCAAGTGGCTTCGAGTGCATGACCATTCTGAAAAATTACAGCCTTGCCGCTGCCAGTTGTCTTGATGCTTTCGCGCCAGCCGTCTTCCATGACATTTGACATCGAAACCGATAGTGCCACAACGACCGATGGCGACAATTGACCTTCTTCACGATCATTGTGAGGCGCACCTCCAACTGAGCGGTCGTAACTGTTGGTAGATTTATTGTACTGGTAGCTAGTAGCAAATTGACCAGTTGAAACAGCGATTGTCAGATTCTCAGCATCTGGAGTTTCGACTGGCTTGCCGTCAATCCGCGGCCAACTAGTAAAATTGGATGTAGTATAACCTTTTGACTGGTTGAGCTGGTCAAGTTTTTCGAAACTGGTGTAGACATTGTGAGGCGCGTAGCGATCACTTGCTCGCCAATAAGCGCCGTCGTTGAAAAATTGATCGATATCACGGTGCGAGCCATTACGGACTTCGGCAAGTGCCCGAGCGCTGCCACCAATGTGAGCAATCGCTGCATCATAAGGTATAATCCACTCTAAATAATACGGCCTGAGGCTGCGAACCGGACCAATCAGCTGCGGTTTTGACTCTTGATAAAGAGCTGCAAAACGGGTAATTCCACCTTCAGCAATTGCTTCATAAACTACGCCAGCTTGTTTGAGGCCAGATTGTGGCCGTGCCTCTGGGCTATTTTCGATCATGATGGCCGTCACCAGCTGCTTAGTGGCATTTTCATCGGCAACTTCCTTGCCAGTTAAGGGTGAGTAATATTTGACGGCTGGTTTTTTGGTTATCTTGATAGGACTGGATTCGATTGTCGGTGGTTTACTCGACGACCAGATATATCCAGCTACGCCAAGTGTGATCAGAATCAGACTGATGCCGCCGATTATTAAGCTACGTTTTCGATGCGATTTGATTCCACTGATGATTTTTTGTATTTTTTGCTTCATGCTTATGGCTTATTGTAGCATAAGTCTAGACTCGGTTAGCGGCATCAAGTCGACGAAGGACGGTTTCGCGGCCGAGTAGTGCCAAGGTGTCGTTTAGCTGCGGGCTGAATGGTGCCCAAGTCGTGACGATACGGATTAAGCTGAACAAAATGCCTGGTTTTTGGCCAGTTTTTTCGAGTAGATCGTTCAGAGAGGCCTGGATTGATGCTGAATCCCAATTTTCGAGCTGGTATAATTCATCGTGAGTTATTTGGATCAGCACTCTAATTTGCTCCTCGGGTAATTTTTTCAGCTGCTTGTTTTCGGTAATCAGAGAGCGGTTCGGTTGTGGTTCTTCAAAGAAATAGCTGGTTAGGCCTGGTAGATCGCGGAGTGTTTTGAGGCGATCTTGAGCAAGAGTTAGGACGCGCATTTTGTAGCTGTCAGAGGCTTTTTTGGCGGCTTCAGGCCAGAAAAACTCAACTCGTTTTGCCAATTCTTCGAGCGGTAGTGTGCGAATAAAATGTCCATTCATCCACAGAAGTCGCTTTTCATCGAATCGCGCACCCGATCGTTGCACGCGGTCGAGACTAAACTTTTCGATTAGCTCATCGTGAGTGAAGACTTCTTGCTCGGTACCATCATTCCAGCCAAGCGTAGCAATAAAGCTCATCATCGTCTCTGGCAAGTAGCCGTCGCGAATGTAGTCTAGTACATCTTTGGCACCGTCGCGTTTGCCTAGTTTTTTGTTACCATTTTCATTTAGGATGTGTGGCATGTGAGCGAATACTGGTAGTCCAAAACCAAGAGCTTCATAGAGCGCCAGATAATTCGGCATACTACTGACAAATTCTTGGCCACGAATAATATGACTAATCTTCATCTCATAATCATCGATGATATGGGCAAAATTGTAAGTCGGATAACCATCACTTTTGATCAAAATAAAATCATCAACCACTTCTGGACTTGTCGTGATATCACCCATCACCTCGTCGTGATATTGATAAGATTTGGGATCTGATTTGAACCTGAGCGGCATCGAACCGTCCCAAATCGGCGGATTCTCTGGTCGGTGATCGCGGTAACGAAAAGCTCGTTTTTCAGCGGTGGCTTGATCACGAAAAGCTTGAATCTCATCTATTGTGTACGGATCGGCGTAGGCCTGACCGGCGTCAATTAGCTTATTGGCCCACATCTGGTAATGATCAAGACGCTGGCTCTGGATATATGGTCCATAAGGTCCGCCGATATCTGGACCTTCGTCGTAGTTGATGCCAATTAACTTGAGGCTTGAGATCAGATGCTCGGCGCTACCAGCCACTTCACGCTTTTTGTCGGTATCTTCAAAGCGAAGCACAAAATTACCACCGGCCTGCTTGGCAACTAAATACGCAAACAGTGCTGTGCGAATACCGCCAACATGCAAAAAACCAGTTGGACTAGGTGCAAAACGAGTACGAATCATAACGGTAGTATAACAGATACTACATACTTAAAGCGATATGTTGGATCTGGTCATTGGTAAGCGGCGCATCGCCTTCGATGGTGTACAAGATGCCGCCATTGACCCAAGCAGCATTACCGCGAAAAGTATAAATCGTCAGTCCGCTGCTGCGCGAAATCGTGTAGTCTTGACCAACTGTTGGCTTGACAAAACGTTCTAAAACGGCTGTTGAATCAAGACCAGAACTAGTTTGCGACAAAGTGTAGCCCTGAGAAGAGCCATTGGCTGCAAATTTCATACTGACTTGCCCGTCATTGTATGCAACTGGTCCCGATAAGCTGTAGCCTGACGGACGATAAGAAGGGTAAGTGGCATTTATACCAGCTTGTGCGGCCGCAACTCGCACCGAAACATTTGGCATATTGATGTAGGTAAAGTACCCGCCGACAAGCAGCATAATAGCACAGGCCGTTGCGACACGTGCAAAATGCAGCTTGCGTTGCTGAGTTTTTGTCTTTTGGACTTTCATTCTTTGCCGTTTGTTAACAGGCTTGGCTTCGTCAAGAGCTTTTTGGATAGCTTCTGCTTTGAGGATCGATGAAGGCTTTGGTATGCGTTGCGCCTGAGGCTGTTTGCTAGCTGCATGGACGCGCTGTACCATCGGGTGGACAGTTGGCGCTACATCCATAACGCGCGTTGAGGTTGGTTTTTTGACAACTGGTTTTGCAAACTTTTGAATCTTTGGCAAAGTCGCTGTTGAACGGTTATGAACTTTGACTGTTTCAGACTGAGGCTGATCGACTTTGGCTGATTGGGGTTTGGCGGCTAGTGGCTCAACTGTTTTATGAACATAACGGCGGCTGAGAGTTTTTGATTTTTGAGTCGAGGCATGAATGTTCTTAGCGTGAGCCGAATTTCGACTGGTAAGCGGCCGTGAACTTTTAGCTATAACTGCACCTGTATGCTTATCATACGTCGTTCCGTTGATTATGATGGTTTGGTCGCTCATTTTGTGCGTTTTCCTATTCCCCTTATCTTTATTTATACTATACAAGCATAAGGTGAATGAAACAAGTACATTTTTGACTGTCAATAAGTTACAATATGAACATGTACCGTGCTCGCAGTAAGCGGAATCAGAGAATTCGTTTTCTTCTTACCTACACTATCATGCCAGTTATTATTGCTGGCGTCGTGACCGCTCTTGTTTACTATACCCTTGGTTATCGATTGAATACCGATCGAAACACTGTCGTGCAAGGCGGTCTAGTGCAATTTGACTCCTATCCTAGCGGTGCAAAGGCGACTATCGGCCAACAGAGCCTCTTGTGGCGTACGGCGACCAGCGCCAATATCGAATCGGGTACCTATGTTGCCAGCCTCCAAAGAGATGGTTATCAGCCTTGGCAAAAAACGGTCACCGTTATGCCTGGTCAAATTCTATGGCTTGATTATGCCCGTCTGTTGCCAAAAAATATCAAATCGAGCAGCCTTACATCCTGGTCAAAAGTCGACAGCGTGGCTTACGCTAGAGAATCTGATGTCATCAGCGTGATTAACGATGCTCAAAAACCAGAAGTAACGATCCTGACAAACTTATCTTCTGGCAAGCCCAATATTAGCCAATTCAAAATTGCTAGCACTGCTTACACAGTACCTAAGAATGCTCAAAGTTCGCAGTTTGAGCTAAAAGAAATGTCGCGCGACGGACGCTGGATAACGATCTTGCATAAATATGACGACAAGACTGAATGGCTAGCCATCAATCGAACTCAGCCAAACGAAACTCGCAATCTAACAATGCAGACATCTTTGGCGATCGAGAGCCTAAGATTTGATCCTGCTCGGTCGAGCCGTTTACTAGCACAGTCGAGCGCTAACTTGTACCGATTCGATGTGATGGCAGATGCCGCACCGCAGCCACTAGCCACTAGTATCAGTAAATTGCACATAAATCCAGCTGGTATCATCAGTTTTTTGATCAAAGATCCAACAACTGAGTCATCAAATCCAGCCTATGTCAGAGCTGACAACGATAAAGTGATAAGAATTAGCGGTAGCGATGGTTTGCCACTTAAGGATATCGAAGATGTGCTACTGTCAGATTACAAACACGGTGATTTTGTTGTTTTGGTGCATAACAATAAGATCGAGATTAACTCCATCAACATCGATTACGGCAAGATCTTAGACAGTCAGCTTAACGAAGATGCTGCCAAGCTAGAACTTAGCGGCGGCTATGATCAAATTTCGCTATCGCCAAACGGTCGGATTGTGTTGATTCAGGCCGGATCAAATTTGCGTACTTATGACCGCGACCTCAAAAAACTCAGTGCTATTACACAGGCATCTGACAGCAGTTTTAAGCTCGGTTGGCTCGATGATTTTATCATTTGGAGTAATCTCAATGGCGTGGTGACGCTACGCGAATTTGATGGCGAAAACAGCCATATTGTTAGCGAAGGTATCGATGATTCGATGCTGGTGTTGTCGGAGAATCAAGAATATCTGTACGGCTTACGCAGCGATCAACAAAAAGTTGATTTAGTCCGATTTGATATGTTGGTGCGCTAAAGCTAATTGCCAGTAATGCGCTCGATGAAGCCTGATGACTGACCAGGAATGGCAGTGTTGCCGGTGCTTGAATTGGCAGGAGCAGGTTTGGCCGTGGCAGGATCGGGGCTAATTTGTTCGGCCGTAACTAGTAGTCGGCTATTGGCCGTTCCAAGTGGCACGCAAGTGATTAGCGTTAAAACTGGTTTTGAAGTGTCGTATTGCAGTGCTTTGACATTTGTTGGGGCTACTACTTCTTTTTTGGTGACTTTGTAGGCGTAGCGGACACCTTTGTAGTTGGCATAAATTGTGTCGTCGATCGTTAAACTTTCGAGGCGTGCAAATATGAATTTGTACTCACCAGTATCGAACCACTCTGAGCTTGAGTGACCAGACAAAACTGTATTGCCGATTTGACCTGGATGCGAGTTGGCTTTGGGGACGCCAAACCAAGCAACGCCTTTGGCCATGGCCGCCATCTGCAAATCGTAAGTTTCTTTGTTGGTTTTTCCCATAGTATTGTCATAAACTGCCGGTACATCGACATTGATTTTTGGAATAATCAGTCGCGGCTCATCGCTAACGGCTACTGTTGAGGTTGGATCAACGATGATATTGTCGGGCATCGTTGTGCCTGGCGAAGTATAAGCCGCAACATAAGCAAACAAAACCCGATTGTACTGCATAAAGAGGAACACAAGCATTACTAAGCTAGCGGCGAGGATTGGATAGTAATGACGGCTTTTTTTGACGGCTGTTGCTCGCTTTTTGATAGTGGCGCGCAGTTGCGAACGAATATTGTCAGCCGCTTCTTCTGGTGTTAGTTCATCGCTCTTAGCCGACAAGGCTTCGGCTCTGGCAGTTTGTTCGGCAAGTGCGCTTTGAGTTTGCTGTAAATGACCAGCGTAATAACGTTGAAAATACTGCTGATAATAATTTTGCCAAGCACTGTGATAATTCTGCCAATCACTCGACAATTTCTCAGTCGCTTTTTCTTCATCATGAACGCGCATATAGGGGTTTGTCGTTGTCTGCTCAGTGTTTGACGATTGAGATATAACAGCATTTTGAGGCTCGATCGAGACTGTTTCAGCTCGAGTTGCTTCAGGCGCGGTTTTCGCGTTTTCACCTTCTGATAGTTTTTGCTCTGGGGCTGGCATCGTCATCGATTGATCGTTTTGGTAGATGGCGTTTATTTGAGCACGCGTCAAATCGGCCAACGCTCTTTGACCGGTCGAATTGGTACCCAAACTAGAACTCGCCACAGAGCTTGGTCGCTGTGGTATAAACAATGAATTGTTTTTCATCTGGGGATCATCTGGGCGCATACTAGATTCCTACTGCCCTTTAGTATACAATATCAGGAGCGCAATTGATACTTTGGCGCTTACGTTTAAAAACAGTGCTTGCGGGCTGGTGGCGGAATTGGTAGACGCGCTAGACTCAAAATCTGGTGAGATTTTTCTCGTGGGGGTTCAAGTCCCCCCTGGCCCACCAAAATTAAACTTTCTTGAGTTTTTCGGCGCATTTGCGCCGTTTTTTGTTTGGCGGCACGGAGTGCCGACCAAATGTTTTCAGGGGGGAGAAAAGAACTTTGGGCAGCCGCAGGCTGCGCCTTTTTGGTTTTTAGCCGCCATAGGCGGTTTTGATGTAAAATGGAAATGCACACAAGTTTTGAGAAGGCTATTTTTGTTGGCTTAAATGGCCGTCTAGTACAATCTAGTCTTTTCTAGCTTGTGTGCAACTAGGCGGTCATTTAAGTTTTAGGGGGTAAAAACTATGAGCCAACAAAAATACTTTATCTATGCTCGCAAGAGTACAGATGTTGAGGACAAACAAGTTTTGTCCATTGAGGCGCAACTCATAGAGTTGCGAGCATACGCCAAAAATGAAAATCTGGTAATTGTAGACGAACTCATAGAGGAACAATCTGCCAAGACACCCGGACGAAAGATTTTTGGCGATATGCTAAAACGCATAGAAAATGGCGAGGCAAACGGCATTATTGCGTGGCACCCTGATAGACTTGCCAGAAACTCCGTAGACGGCGGACAAATTGTCTATTTGCTAGACCAAACGCACCTGACCTCACTCAAGTTCCCTACTTTCTGGTTTGAGAACACATCACAGGGCAAGTTTATGCTGTCTATTGCATTTGGTCAGTCAAAGTATTATGTGGACAATTTGTCCGAGAACACCAAGCGTGGGTTGCGCCAAAAAGTCAGGCGTGGGGAGTTTCCGGGTAATGCACCTGTGGGCTACGTCAATGACATACGCTCTAAAACCATTGTTGTAGACAAACGGCGTGCGCCGTTAGTCGTACAAGCATTTGAGTTATACGCCAAAGGCGATCAAAAGTTGCAGAACATAGCCGACTTTTTGGCGACTAAGGGCATAACAACATCAGGTGGCTTGCCCTTAAAGAAAGACCAAATCAAATATATGCTGACTAATCCGTTTTATTACGGTCATTTTAGATATTGTGGCGAGATATACGAGGGCAAGCACACCCCGATTATTGAAAAGAAGTTGTTTGACACTGTTCAGGCTGTTACCAAACAACGAGGACACAGACAAAAAGGCACAACTACGCCGCAGATATTCTGTGGACTTTTGCGTTGTGCAACGTGTGGGCTGTCCATAACTGCCGAGAAAAAGATAAAACACCAAAAGAACGGCAACACCCACGAATATGTGTATTACCGTTGCACACGCAAACACAAAAGCATTGTCTGCAAAGAGCCACCAGTTACCGAGCTAGAGTTAGCGGCGCAGTTGTCCGACATCTTGCAGGGCTACACCCTGCCAAGTGCGTGGGCAACCACGCTTAACAAGATGTTAGACGAGGACGAACGCAAACTAACTCAAACATCTGGCGTGTTTGTGGCAAGCGCACAAACAAGACTTGCGAACTTGCAACGCAAGTTACAGCGACTTTTAGACAGTTACCTAGACCAAGATGTTGACCAGCAAACCTACCGAGCCAAACAAGCCGAACTAATGAGCGAAAAGAAGTCGCTGGACGAGCAAATCAGCAAGCATACGCTTGCCGCCAATGTTTGGGTTGAACCTATGCGCCAATGG
>Ga0075152_10003618_pt1 | contig 10749 bp, 9 predicted proteins | sample JI61114C2DNA_FD_70964 | JGI IMG/M metagenome (GOLD analysis project Ga0075152, IMG submission 70964) | Wastewater effluent complex algal communities from Wisconsin, to seasonally profile nutrient transformation and Carbon sequestration -... | ecosystem: Engineered > WWTP > Effluent > Algae...
TAATTGCCAATGATGAGCAATTCGCTATTGCCGCCTAAAAACGGTTAGCCGGGGCTGCTAGAGCCTTGTTACCAAAGATAGCCGGTGGGGACTTCGGTCCCCATCGTCAATTCTACTGACTGAAAACCCTACGCACTGACTTGACTCAATCCTCCAGTCGAAAGACCAGCGGAATGATGATTGTCGCCTCAACCGCTTCGTCACCGCGCTTGGCTGGCACAAAGCGCCATTGCGCCACGGCCTGACGGGCCGCTTCGTCGAGTCGCTCGAAATTACTGCTTTTTTCCAGGTTGACCGCAGCCGCCCGGCCATCCGGGCTGACGAGAACCCTGAGCAGCACTTTGCCTTCTTCACCCAGCCGGCGGGAAACGGCCGGGTAGTTGGGGCGCGGGTTATGCAGATAGGCCGCGTCAAAGCGCGCCGGGCTGAATGTCGCAGGCGCCGGGTTGGGCGGCGCTGGAGCGGCGGGCGTGACTGGGGGTTGGGTAACAACCGGTGTTGGCGCGGTAAAAACGACGCTGGGGACAGCCTGTTCCGGCGTCATGGCGATGACCGTACGTGGCTTGGGGGCTAGGCGTTCCCGGCGCGAAGTGCTGGCTACTGGCGGCGGCGAGGGCGGGACTTTTGCCGGCTCGACCACGGGCGCTGGGGCGGCTTGTTCCATTTTGAGCGTGGCGCTGAGCGGTGGCGTTGCCTTCAGCATGCCGCTGACGATTCTCATTGGGTAAAACAGTAGCGCTGCGTGCAAGGCAATCGCCAGTAGCAGATAGGGAACGCTCCGCCGCCATTCGGGGATTTCTGGCGAGCGATGCAGGCGATCAATAGTCATTTTTCTATTTTACTTGCTCAAGCAGGCAGCGCTTTTTTCGGGTGCTGGGCGAGCTGCCTGATTGCGCCGGCTAGGCTTGTTTCAAGGCTCGACTACGCGGGGTGCGACGATTTGCCACATCGGTAAAACTGCCGTCGCCATTTAGAATCCGGCCGCGCAAATTATTGTTTTTAAACAACAATTGATTCGTATCAAAATTAGGAAATGCTGTGACTTCGATTGCCCTGCCGCCGCTGGATTGTGCCGAAACTCGCCCGTCGTTGAGCGAGCGCCTGGTCAATGGTGCGGCTGTGGTGGCTTTGCATCTTTTGCTCGCGTATGGGGCGCTTTATCTCTCGGTCAAGAGCGATCTGATTCAGTTGCCGCCAAGCATCAGCGTCCGTCTTCTGCCGATGATGGAAGAAAAGAAAGTCGAGCCGCCCAAACCCTTGCCGCCGCCCCCTAAACCCGTGCGTCGGCCGCAACCGGTGCAAGCTCAGCCGGTGTTGGCAGTGACGAGCAAAGAGCCCAGTCCGAGCAGTTTTGCCGTCGCCCCGCAGCCGCCAGCGCCCACGGTGCAGCCGATTGCCGCCCCTCCGGCGCCCCCCGCCCCGCCCGTTGCCGTCGTGGCAGCGCGATTTGATGCGGATTATCTGCATAACCCCAAACCGGTTTATCCCGCGCTTTCGCGTCGAAATGCCGAGGAGGGCAAAGTTTTACTGAAAGTGCGCGTCAGTGCGCAGGGCACGGCACTTGATGTCGCTATTTCAAAATCCAGCACTTTCGCGCGGCTCGACAAGGCCGCAGCCGAGGCAGTTGCCCAATGGCGTTTTGTCCCGGCCAAACGAGGCGATGAGCCGGTTGAATCTTCGGTGATTGTGCCGATCACTTTTGCACTTGAGTAAGGAAAGCCACGCATGGAATCGCAAATGGGCCTCGCCCACTTCTGGAACCAGGGAGACCTGGTTACCCACACCACCGCTATTATTTTGGCGCTGCTATCGCTGGCCTCTTGGTCAGTCATCATCAGCAAAGTAATGTCGACGCTACGCGCCTCGCGCTCGCAGGAGCGTGCACTGACTGGCTTCTGGAGCGCCAATTCACTGCCAGAGGCGCTTGAATCGCTGCGCCGCGACGATCCATCCGGCATCTTCGCCGGTCTGGCGCTGACCAGCGCGCATGCTGCCCAGGCACATCAGAAAAACGCCGCACGGGGAATCGGTGCCGGGGTCAATGCCAGCGAGTTTCTGACCCGTTCAATGCGCTCCCACATCGTCAATACGCAATCGCGGATCGAGCGCGGTCTTACTTTTCTCGCTTCTGTCGGGTCGACCGCACCCTTTATCGGCCTCTTCGGTACGGTCTGGGGGATTTATCACGCGCTGGTCGGACTCTCCGGCGCGACGCAAGTGGTGCTCGACAAGGTCGCCGGCCCGGTTGGCGAGGCGCTGATCATGACGGCGGCTGGCCTGTTTGTCGCGATTCCGGCGGTGCTGGCCTATAACGCCTTCACCCGCGCCAATCGGCTGGTTGCTGTTCAGCTTGATGGTTTTGCCCATGATCTGCACGCTTACCTGACGACCGGTGTGCGCGTCGGCGGCAACGTCAATCTGGTCGACATCGGCGCCGCCCGCGCCAGCCGGCAGGCCTGATCATGTCTTTCGGAAGCTTCGACGAAGCCGGCGTCACCCAGCCGATGGCCGAGATCAACACGACGCCGCTGGTCGACGTGATGCTGGTTTTGCTGGTCATTTTCATCATCACCGCGCCGCTCTTTCATCAGGCGGTGCCGATCGACCTGCCGCAAGTCACCGCCACCAAGCTGGATGACAAGCCGGAAGTCATCCAACTGGCGATTGATGCCGACGGCCTGATTTTCCTGAACGGCGAAGCCATTCACCGCGACGCGCTCGACGCCCGCTTTGCTGCCGTCAGCGCCCGTCAGCCCGAGCTGCACCTGCGCGCCGATCGCAAAGTGCAATACGAGAAGGTGGCCGATGTGATGGCTGCGGCACAGCGCGCCAATATCGTGAAGATCGCTTTTTTGACTGATCCGGCGCGCTAGACGCCGCAGTTTTTCATTTTCGAATAACAGGTTTTTGGGGGTTTTAAACGTGGGTAATCGAGGTTTCAGATTTAACAGCTTAACTCTGGCGATCATGGCCGCCTTTGCTCAAGGTTCCATCGCATTTGCTGCCGAAGAGGCCGCTGACAAACAGCTCGGCGAAATGGTCATTAAAACCGACAAGCCTGCTGTTCCCGCCAACGTGCCCTCCAGTACTGAAAGTTTTACCGCCAAGCAGATTGCTGAAAGTGTTAATTCGGTGTCTTCGGCGGGGGCGCTGATGTATCTGCCGAGTGTTCACGTTCGCGAACGTTTTATTGGCGACGTGAATGGTGGCTTGGCGATGCGCATGTATGGGGTTAACTCGAGCGCTCAGACTATCGTCTATGCGGACGGTCTGTTGCTCTCCAATTTTTTGAACAACAGCTGCTGCCCTGGTCCGCGCTGGGGAATGGTGTCACAGCATTCAATCGACCGGGTTGATGTCATGTATGGCCCGTTTTCAGCCTTGTATCCCGGAAACTCGATAGGTGGCGTGGTGCTGATGACCACGCACATGCCGACCAAGCTTGAGGCACACACGCAGTTCGACATGTTCTCGCAGAATTTCAAGCTCTATGGAACAAACGATAATTTCAGCGGAACACACGCCGCAGCATCGGTTGGCAACAAAATTGGCGACTGGTCGTTCTGGCTAAGTGCCGATCGTCTGGATAACCATAGCCATCCGACGGATTTCACGCCGGCATCGGCCAAAACAGGCACTGCCGCTGCAGCCGGACAGTACACCGTGGTGACTGGCGCTCATTTTGACAAGGACATTGGCAACAAGCCGCGAGTCACAACTGCGGCCATCAGTGCGGATCACACAGTCAAGGACGATGGTACCTTCAAGCTGGCCTATGATTTTTCCCCATCGGTTCGCGCCACCTACACCTTCAATATTTGGCAGAACACGTCTGACAAAAACATCGACAGTTATCTCAGGGATACCGCCGGGAACACAATTTACGGTACCAGCACGACGGCTGGCCCCTATCGCTACGTCCGCATCAATGGCAAGGATTTTTCGGTCACCGCGCCCAGTGTCAGCCACGCCGAAGCGGAATATAAAATGCATGGCTTGTCGTTGAAATCTGACAGCGGCGGCACATGGGCCTGGGAACTGGCGGCGAGCTACTTTAACCAGGATAAGGATGTAACGCGGGCTTCGTCCGGTAACTTCGGCACGACACAAAGTAACGACGCGACTGCAGGAACGATCACTTATACCGATGGAACGGGCTGGCAGAATCTTGACTTGCGCGGTGACTGGCGTCCTGATGGCAACAAGAAAAGCGAGCATCAAGTCAGTTTTGGTTTCCACACCGACTCCTACACGACCAAATCTGATCAATATCGTTTGGGCGCGGGCAATTGGCAGATCAGTAGCGCCACCACCTTGAATACCAGTTCCCGAGGTGAAACCTCAACGGATGCAATTTATGTGCAGGATGCCTGGCAAATTTCGCCTGATTTGAAGCTGGTGGTCGGGGGCCGAGAGGAACGATGGACGGCTTCCGATGGCAGCAACTATGCAAACGGGAAAAATGTAAGTTACGAAGACAAAACTGTCCGTGCCTTTTCACCCAAGGCATCGCTGTCCTATCAGGTCTCCGATGACTGGTCGCTACGCGGATCGTATGGCCGTGGCGTACGTTTTCCGACGGTGGGTGAACTGTTCAAGAATGTCGGCATTACACGAGTTGGCGGCGGTACGCCTACAGCAGGCGAAATCGCCGGCTTCCCCGCTCCCTATAATGTTGCCCTGACTAATAACCCGAACCTTAAGCCGGAGACGGCTGACTCCTGGGAGTTCGCCATTGAGAAGTTTCTGGCCAACGGCTTGTGGAGAACATCGATTTTTGGCGAAGAAAAGCAGGATGCGCTGGTCTCGCAGGCTGATATTTCCACCATATCGGGCTACAGCATCAGCAGTGTCCAGAACGTCGACAAAGTTCGTACCTACGGCATCGAAACTTCCCTGCAGTCCAGAGACATGTTCATAAACGGTCTCGATATCACCGGTAGTGTCGGTTATGTTCATGCCAGGATTACCGAGGATGTGGCGAATCCGGGGTTGGAGGGAACCGAGTTGCCGCTCGTTCCTGTCTGGCGCGCCTCATTATTGGGGGTCTATCACCAATCGGATGCGCTGTCGTATAGCTTGGGCTGGCGATACAGCGGCCGGCAGCACAGTGGTCTTTTCAATACCTCAACCCAAGAATATCCCGATCCGAATCCAAACGTCTATGGCGGGCGTAGCACGTTCAGTATTTTCGATGCCAAGTTGCTCTACAAGGTCACCAAACAGTGGTCGGCCTCAATCGGTATCGACAACATTGGCAACACCAAATATTTCACCTTGTACCCGTACGCCCAGCGAACATTTTTTGCCGGCATAAAGTTTGATCTCTAATGAATGCGAAATGACATGACAGAACTCAGTGGCAACCAGGCTGGCCTCAGGGATTCGTTGGCAACAACTGTGGCCGGCAAATCGGGTTTTGCTTTAGGGCGTCGGTTAGCGCTGGGGTTTGCCTTGTTTGTAAGCGCTACCTGCGGCGCACTTGCCGCCGATGCCATGCCGGGCATGGCCAAGGCAAAGGCGCCAAAGTTGGAGCTTGGCGCGTCAGCCGCTTTTTCGCCGGACGGCACCCTGCTGGTAGCGGCGAAGCAGGGCGAGCATGTGATGATTTACCGCAGTGCCGACGAAGGTAAAACCTGGTCTGCCCCGGCTGCGGTCAACGCCCAACCGGAGGCAATTTCAGCCGATGGTGAAAACCGCCCGAAAATAGCCTTCGCGGTGGATGGCGGCCTGCTGGTTTCCTGGACGCATCCGTTCCCCAAGCCCAATACCGGCGCCATCCGTTTGGCACGGGCTGACGATGGTCAGCATTTCTCGCCGCCGCTGACGGTGCATAAGGATACGGCCGAGATTACCCATCGCTTCGAGTCCATGCTGGTGTTGCCGGACAACAAAGTGATGCTGGCCTGGATCGACAAACGTGATCTGGAAGCCGCCAAAAACGGCAAAACACCGTATCGCGGCGCTGCCATTTACGCCGCTGTCTCAAATGATGGCGGGCGGACTTTTCAGCCGGAATACAAGCTGGCCGACCATTCCTGCGAATGTTGCCGGCTGACCAGCGCCATCGACATTGACGGTTCGCCACTCTTCATGTGGCGCCATGTCTTTGAACCGAACGAGCGGGATCATGCGATTGCCCGTTTGAAACCGGATGGCCGGCTGGAGAGCGTCAAACGCGCCACCTTTGACCGTTGGAAAGTCGATGGTTGTCCGCATCACGGCCCGTCGCTGGTGGTCGATGGACAAGGCGTGCGCCACGCCGTCTGGTTCAATCAGAAAGACGGTGCCGGTCGCGTTCATTACGGCCGGTTGATGGCGCAGGGTAGCGAGTTGCAGGTCGAAGGCCAGTTGACCGTAGGCGGCCCGCGCGCTGCTCACGCCGATCTTGCTAGCGCCGGCCACAAGTTGGCGATTGCCTGGAAGGAATTCGACGGCGAGCGCACCCAATTGCACAGCATGCGTTCGGAGGATGGCGGTAAAACCTTCAACACGCAGCCGCTGGCGGCGACTGACGGTGCTTCGGATCAGCCGCGGGTGATTCGTCGCGGCGAGGCGTTATTTGCCTTCTGGCGCACTGAAAAGGAAGGCTTCCGCCTCTTTCCCCTGCCATGAAAAAGAGCCTGCTCTTCCTTCTCGCTGCCCTACTGGTGTTGCCCGTGCAGGCGGCTGATTTCACCCCATTAAACAAGTCGACCGCAGCACAGTTGCTGGACCCGGCCAGTCATCGGCAGCCGACCATCGTTGCCCTCTGGTCTTCCGATTGCAGTCACTGCAAAAAGAATCTGGAATTGCTGTCGACCCTGGTCAAAAGCAACAAGCAGCTACGGGTGATTACGGTAGCAGCCGAACCTGATAGCGCCATCCTTGGCCCGCTGCTCGACCGCTATCACTTGCCCGGTCCGCGCTACGCCTACGGCAACGACAATCCGGACGCCATTGCCTACGCGATCGACCCGAACTGGTCGGGTGAATTGCCGCGCACCTTCCTGTTCAACGGTGCTGGCCGGAAAGAGAAAGTCTCCGGCGTTATTTCCGCTCAGTTTGCTGAAAAGGCGCTTGGTTTGCGTTTTTGAACCGGTTTTTTTGGCAATGTGCCAATTAAGCAGAAGAACTACTTAACCTTCTTCGCCCGCCTTCAGCTTGGCAATCACCAGCGGAAAAATCCCCGAGCCGATCAGCGCGACGGCTGAAACGATGAAGGCCAGCCCGGCCATCGGGTCGTCAAGCACCGGGTGAAGGCTGGCGCCAAAACCGGCGAGGCTGATCGCGCCGGGAATGGCGCAAAGGGCGCCCAGCGTGGTGAGGGCGATGAACGAGAAGGGGTAGCGGCGCATGGCGCGAGTGTAAACCAACACCGTTCGGGGCGCTCAACCAGCCGGTGCCGAGCGGTCGCGTTCTGATCCGGCGAACCATTGGCCGCTTTCATGTTCTGATCTTCGACTATCTCGGCGCACCCATTGCGATGTGTCAGCGAGACCTGCATTTTTTGACAGAACCCAGACAAAGCCGCCCATGAACGCCCCGGAACCCTTGCCGCTCGAATTCCCTGCCTTTGACAACAGTTTCGCGGCGCTGCCTGAAGCTTTTTACACCCGTCTCAAGCCGCAGCCCTTGCCGGCGCCTTACGTAGTGGGCGTCAGTGCGGAGGTTGCTGATTTGCTCGGCTTGCCGCCGCAATTGCTGAATAGTCCCGAGTTTGCCGAAATCTTCGCCGGTAACCGCCTGCCGCCGGGAGCGGAACCCTTGGCCGCGGTCTACTCCGGGCATCAGTTTGGCGTCTGGGCCGGGCAATTGGGCGATGGCCGGGCGCACCTGCTCGGTGGGCTGCGCAATGATCTCGGGCACTGGGAAATCCAGCTCAAGGGCGCAGGGAAAACGCCTTACTCGCGCGGTGCCGATGGCCGTGCCGTGCTGCGTTCGTCGATCCGTGAATTTCTCTGTTCCGAAGCAATGGCGGGCCTCGGCGTGCCGACGACGCGGGCGCTGTGTGTTATCGGTGCCGATCATCCGGTACGCCGCGAAGCGATCGAAACAGCCGCCGTCGTCGCCCGCGTCGCCCCCGGCTTTGTCCGTTTTGGCTCTTTCGAACATTGGTCATCCAGTGGAAAGCTGCTTGAACTGCAGCAACTGGCCGATTACGTCATCGACACCTTCCGGCCCGAATGCCGGGCCGCAGAAAATCCCTACGACGCCTTGCTGCGCGATGTTTCACGCCGCACCGGTGAACTGATGGCGCACTGGATGGCGGTTGGTTTCATGCACGGCGTGATGAATACCGACAATATGTCCATCCTCGGTCTGACGCTGGATTACGGCCCCTTCGGCTTCATGGAGGCCTTCGACGCCGGCCATATCTGCAACCATTCCGACCATCAGGGCCGCTACACCTACCGTAACCAGCCGCATGTCGGGCAGTGGAATCTCTATCGTCTGGCCGATGCCTTTCTGCCGCTGATCAAGTCCCCGCAACAAGCCCGCGCTGCGGTCGATGACACTTACGGTGATGCGTTCGCTACAACTTTCGAGCGCCTGATGCTGGCCAAGCTGGGGTTGCGCAATGGGCTGCCCGACGACGAGGAGTTCATCGGCAATACCTTCGCTTTCCTCCAGCAGCATCGTCCGGATTTCACGCTGTTCTTCCGCACGCTGTCGAAACTGCCTGCGGTGAAAATAGAAACAACGGCTGGCCCTGCGGTCAACCCGGAAAATCAGGCAAAAACCGATGCCTCGTTACGCGACCAGTTTATCGACCCCGCCGCCTGCGACGCCTGGTTGGCAACTTGGCGTGCCCGGCAGGCGCAAACGCCGTGGTCGGACACCGAACGACAAAGCGCCATGCTCGCGGCCAACCCGAAATACGTGCTGCGCAACTGGCTGGCCGAAAAGGCGATTCGTCTGGCCAATAAAAAGGATTTCTCCGAGGTCCACCGTCTGCTGACTTGCCTGCGCAAGCCTTACGATGAGCAGCCGGAATTCGAGGAGTATGCCGCCCTGCCGCCCGATTGGGCGCGTGGGCTGGAGGTCAGTTGTTCCAGTTAGCCCTGGAGTGGTTCAAGTCTTCAGCCAGCGCAGCAGGGTCGTATAAAGCTGATCCGGATCAACCGGCTTGGCGATGAAGTCGTTCATGCCGGCATCCAGGCAGCGCGCCTTGTCCTCGGCGAATGCGTTAGCGGTCATGGCAATGATGGGCACAGCGGCATAGCCGGGGAGTTGACGGATGCTCTGGGTCGCCTCAAGGCCGTCCATTTCAGGCATTTCCATGTCCATCAGGATCAGGTCGTAGCGGCGAGCTTCGGCCATCCCGAGCGCCTTTAAGCCATCCGGTGCGATATCAACCTTAAAGCCGATGACCTCACGCAACAATTCAAGCGCGACCTCCTGATTCACCCAGTTATCTTCAGCGACGAGAATGCTTTTGTCGGCATGTAAACGGCGCAATTCCCCCTCTGCCAAGGCGCCGGATAGCGCTGGGGGAGCATTGACCACGACTGATGCGACGGCGGTTTTCCGTAAACTGATGGTGAAAACAAAGCGACTGCCGGCGCCCGGCGTACTGCTGACCCGGATTCGCCCGCCCATAATTTGCACCAGACGCTGACAGATATTTAGCCCGAGCCCCGTACCGCCGTATTTGCGGGTTGTCGAGCTATCCGCCTGCTCGAAGGGCGCGAAAATGCGTTGCAGGGTGTTGCTATCCATCCCGATACCGCTGTCTGCCACGGAAAACTCAATGTGTGTTTCGCTGGTGGCGGGCTCAACTAAGCGGGCAGCGAGCGTAATGCGACCGCTGTCGGTAAATTTCACGGCGTTGTCGACCAGATTGAGCAGGACTTGCTGCAAACGGAGCGAGTCGCCGAGATATTCGGTTTGCTGCAGTTCCGGATCAATCTCGGTGACAAACTGCAAACCCTTGGCCAGTATTTTGCCGCCCACCAGACTATCAAGATTGGCCAGCAGGCTACCGATCCGGAAAGGCACAGCCTCAAGGGTCATGTGCTCGGCATCGATTTTTGAAAGATCGAGTACGTCATTGAGCAGTTTCAGCAAATGGCTGGCGGCGTCGTGGATTTTGGTCAGTTTGTCGAGTTGACCGGCATCCAGATTGCTCCGTTGCAAAATATAGGTGAGGCCGATCACCGCATTCATCGGTGTGCGCAATTCATGGCTCATATTGGCCAGGAAGGTGCTTTTGGCCCGGTTGGCCGACTCGGCAGCTTCCTTGGCAATTGACAGGGCCAGCGTCCGTTCTTCAACCAGTCCTTCAAGATGGCTGCGATGCTCGTGCAACTCTGACTCGGCTTGCTTGCGGGCGGTGATGTTGATGCGGTTGCCGACGATATAACCGCTGGGTGTGCGGTATTCGATAATCAGTAGCCAGCGCCCGTCGCCCAACGCCTGCTCAATATGCCGGCCATCGGCGGACTGATGCGCCTGGACGCGCGCCGCTACCCATTCGTCGATATGCCCGATCGCTTCCCGGTATTGTCCGCGCTCGGCGCCTTGGCGGATGATTTCCTCAAAGCTGGCGCCCGGCACAATCAGGTCGCGGCTGGTATGGTAAAAATCCAGATCGGCTTCGTTACAAAGTACCAGCCGGTCATTTTCATCGTAAATCGTGAAGCCTTCAGAAATACTGTTGACCGCTTCATGGAGCAACTGGTGCGCCTTTTGCGCCGCCAATTCCGCTTCCTTGCGCTGCGAAATGTCAATGTAGGCGATCATTACGCCGAAATCAGCGTGATTCAT
>Ga0075152_10003622_pt1 | contig 10745 bp, 9 predicted proteins | sample JI61114C2DNA_FD_70964 | JGI IMG/M metagenome (GOLD analysis project Ga0075152, IMG submission 70964) | Wastewater effluent complex algal communities from Wisconsin, to seasonally profile nutrient transformation and Carbon sequestration -... | ecosystem: Engineered > WWTP > Effluent > Algae...
TCGTGAACTTGCAACGCTATAAAACCATTAGCCGCATCGGGCAAATTATCCAAAATACTAGCACAAGGCACACCGTTTAACCAAGTTCTTACTGTTGAACCAATCGCTTCAATACGAATGTGATTCCAAGCCGACGATTTGTAAGCTACTTTTGCTTCTGGATTTTTTTCCATAGTATAAAGCCACCCACGTCGTTGCTCGTCATAAATTCCGCCGCTCCAGGCTCTGGCCGATGGGTCGAATTCGAATTGATATCCGTGAACACGACCGTTTTTGTATTCTTTTTTGGATTGGCTGCGAAACTGTACACCAGAGTTTTATCCGTCTTCGATTTTGTAATCCAATTCAAGAATAAAGTCGCCATAATTTTTATCGGTTGCCAAAAAAGAATTGGGAGTTCCCGATTTAGATGTGCCAATTATTACACCGTCTTTTATGACATAATCCGCTTTTCCGGCAATTTTAGTCCAGCCTTTGAAATCTTTTCCGTTAAAAATCTCTTCCCATTTCTCTTGTGAAAAAACGGGTGCAGAAATGATAAAAAGCACTGTTAAAATAAAAAATCTTTTCTTGGTATTCATTTTTGTATGTTGTATTAGTTAATTATTAAATTCAAAATATTCTTAAAAATTCTAGTTTGTATTAATCTTTAAGTTCAAACTTAAGGCGTTTATCGTTTATAGAAACATAAAATTCGCCAGATTCAAGATGCATTATTCCATTTGTATCTGGAAAACTCAGGTCACGTTCTGGGTCAATTTCAAATTTGAAAATCTTTTTTTCGCCCGCTTTCAATTCCACTTTTTCGAAAAACTTCAACTCTTTCATTGGTCTCGAAATGCTAGCAACTGGATCCGAAATATACCAAAAAGCAGTTTCTTTTCCGGTTCGGGTTCCAGTATTCGTTACTTCTACCTCAGCCACCAATTTCGTTTTTTTGTTGATGATAGTAGAAGATAATTTTGCAGCACCATACGAAAAATTAGTATAGCTCAATCCGTGACCAAACCAATATTTGGGTTCATTTGAAATGTCTTTATACCCACCAATTTTTGGTCTCGCTGGTTGACGCATACTATAATAAATAGGGATTTGCCCAGTTACTAAAGGAAAAGTAATCGCCAGTTTTCCCGAAGGATTTAAACGACCCGAAACAAGTCCAGCGAGTGGTGTTCCTCCCGCAATTCCAGGCTGCCAAATTTCTAAAATAGCATCCGAAAGGGATTCCATATTCCCCAATTCAACAGGTCTTCCGTTGGATAAAACCAGAATAATTTTTTTGCCTGTTTTTTTCAATTCCGCCAATAATTTATGTTGAATTGCAGGCAATCCAATACTAGATCGTGAGGTGTTTTCACCACTCCATTTTTTCATTTCGCCCATACACAAAACAACCACATCCGATTTTTGAGCCATCTGAATCGCTTCGGCAAAACCGCTTTCGTCTGAACCATCAAATTCGCTTCCTTTGGCATAATTTATCGTGGCTTTACCTGAAAATTCTTTGGTAAAACCTTCAAAAATAGTTTCGACAGCACTCTCAACTCCTTGTCCTTCCCAAGATCCCATCATGTTCACACTATCTTTTACCATAGGTCCAATTAATGCGATTTGTTTTATATCACTCGATAAAGGCAACGTTTGATTGTTGTTTTTGAGCAATACCATCGATTCTTCGGCCATTTGTTGTGCAATAGCCATACTTTCGGGTTGGTAATACCTTTCTTTTTCAGAAAGTTCCTGAACGTAAGGATTGTCAAATAAGCCTAGTCTAAATTTCAATCGCAAGATGCGTCGAACGGCATCGTCAATTTTAGCCATCGGAATTTTTTTCTCTTTTACCAATTGCTCTAAATTTTCAACATACACATTATCAACCATATCCATTTCGACTCCAGCCATAAATGATTTTAATGTGGCTTCCTTTTTGTCTTTGGCAACTCCCTGCGGAATCAAATTTTCGACTGAACCCCAATCCGAAACTACAAATCCATCGTGTTTCCAACGTTCTTTCAATATTTCGGTAAGCGTATAATGATTTGCCGAAGCCGGAACACCACTAATGTCATTGAAAGCACTCATCAATGTTGCCGCGCCTGCTTTTACACCAGCGTGAAATGGAGGCATAAAGGTTTCCCAAAGCGTTTGGGCCGATACGTCGCTAGAATGATAATCGCGTCCCCCTTCGGATAAACTGTACCCAATATAATGTTTCAAACAGGCTGCAATCGAAAAAGGATCAGATAAGTTTTTGCCTTGATATCCATTGACAGAAGCTACACAAAATATAGAATTGGTATAAGGATCTTCGCCAAAACCTTCGGCTACTCTTCCCCAACGTGGGTCACGAGCCACATCCACCATTGGTGCAAAAGTCCAATCGACACCTGATAATCGAGATTCTTTGGCTGCAACTGCACAGGATTTTTCTACCAAATCGGTGTTCCAAGAACAGGCTTGCGCCAAGGGTATTGGATAGACTGTTCGATACCCGTGAATGACATCAAAACCCATTAATATCGGAATACCTAAACGAGATTCTTCCATTGCTTTACGCATAATTTGATTGCGATATACTGGACTAATATTGCGATAAATTAGCGAACCAATTTCGGCACGAACTCCTTTTTGTATGGATTCGATGTTGTTTTCGTTAGCGTTTGTGCCATAAGTCCATTGGTTGGTTTGTAATATTTTTTCTTCCAATGTCATTCTCTTGAGCAAATCGTCAATTCGTTTTTCGATGGGTGCATTTTTATTTTTATAGATTGGCGTCGATTTCTGTGCCAAAAGTAGGATTGGCATCAGGAAGACTAATAAAACTGCTTTTGAAGTGTTCATAATTGTAATTTAAAGTTTATTTATAGGTAACCTGTTGGATGTAATTATTAAAAACGTCAGTTTGATTTTTTGTGTAGTAAAACGGAACAAACTTTTCGATACGCTTCGCACTCGAAGTGACGTGTATCGAGAGCCGTTTTTAATGATATTTTTCTTTTTTTCGATACTATTATCTATCAAAAACTAATTAAACCCAACGGGTTAGTGTTAATAACATTTGGTGAAATACTCCGTCAAATCAGTATTCGTGATAAAGGCAATTTGTTTGCTATCAGGAGACCAACTTGGAACATTGATTGTACCTTGTCCTCCATATAAATGGGCTAAAATTTTAACTTCACGAGTTTCAATATCCATAAGATGCAATGAGACATGTTTGTAAAATGGATGGTCACTAGGCAAAACATCATCACCAAAAGCAAGGTAAACTATCATTTTTCCGTTTGGAGAAACATGTGGAAACCAGTTGTTCGATTCGTCATTAGTGATTCTTTCGGGATTACTTCCATCGGGATTCATTCGCCAAATTTGCATTTTTCCAGAACGAACTGAGTTAAAATAAATGTACTTGCCATCAGGAGAATATTCGGAGCCATCGTCCAAACCTGGTGAATTAGTCAAACGTGTTTCTACCTTGGTTTTGATATTGATAGAATAGATATCGAAATCCTCTACTCCTTCGCGACCTCCTGTAAAAATCATATTTTTTCCGTCTGGCGAAAATCCATGAAGATAGGACGGTCCTTTTTCGGTGATTAATTTTGGTGTTCCTCCTTTGGTGGGAACAATAAAAATTTGAGATTGTCTGTCTTTGTCATCCTTATGATTACTCAGTCCCAACATTTTTCCATCAAATGAAAGCACGTGGTCATTGTTGTTTTTGATGGCAAATTGAGTGTCTAAAACTGATGGTTGTCCCGTTTTTAAATCAAAATTATAGATTTTGCCTTCACTATTATAAATTAATGTTTTACCATTTTTTGTCCAGTTTGGAGCCTGAATAGAATTTGGAGCCGTGAAAATTATCTTGCGATGACCTGTGGCAATGTCCATAATTTCGAGATTGCTTCCTATGTAATCTTGATAGGGTTTGTAATCTGCTTTGGCAGGAATTGTAATTCTGACATTTTTGATTATGGCAGTTTGAAGATCGTCTTTTTCGTGAGATACAATAAACATTCCAACTAAAGCTTCGTCATTGATAACATTTTCAGAATCCATATATTCTATGGTTTTAAACGCTTCCCCTTTTATACCAGCAGAAAATATATAGCGATTGCCACGACGTTCCAATTGAACAATATTGTTTTGTTCTTTTTTTGCCATTTTAATTTCAAAGGTGTTTCCGCCTTTTTTATTTCGGTATTGAATAGAGGTTAATCCATCATTATGCACCGTTCCATTAAGATGTATCGAATTGAAAGAAGTAGGAAATAGACCTGAAAACCCTTACTTGAGTCAGGCTACTGCAGACCAAAGAGATTACATTATCAATGGGGTTAAAGTATCGGGTTACATTCCGGGTGGTAGATTATCTTCTCCAGATTTAAGATGGGAAACTTCTACGCAATTAAACCTTGCTATGGATTTTGGATTATTCAAAAACAGAATTAGCGGAACTGTAGAGGTTTACGATACTGCCACAACCGATATGATTGTTAATGCTGCAATTAATCAAACTACTGGTTTTTCTAATCAATATCAAAACATTGGTGAAGTTAACAATCAAGGTCTTGAGGTTACTTTAAATTCTGAAATAATCAGAAACAAAGATTTCAAATTAAATTTAGGAGCTAGTTTCACTAAAAATAAAAATAAAATCGTGTCGCTTTACGGTGATAAAGATGGTGACGGTGTACAAGACAGTGATGTTGGAAACAGATGGTTTATAGGACAACCTATTTCTGTGTACTGGCAATGGAAAGGTATTGGGATTTATCAAAAAGGGGAAACTATTCCTGCCGATGCAGGTACAGGGTTGATTCCTGGAGATATCAAACTATATGATGCTAATCCTGAAAATGGTGCTAAACCAGAAGATGCGGATAGAATTCTAACTTCGAGATATCCAGAATGGTACGGAACCGTTACATTAGGTATGGAGTACAAAAATTTTGATTTCAATGCTGATGTTTACACTGTTCAAGGTATAACAAGAGACAACCCTTATTTATACGGTTATAACGAAGGAGCGTCTTTGCGTGGAGTTAAAAATGGATTGAAACAAGATTACTGGACACCAGAAAACCCAACAGGAAATTGGCCAAGACCAAGAGTAGGAAATGATGCTCCAAACTTGAATACCTTAGGATTGCAAGATGCTTCTTATATCAGATTGCAAAATATAACTTTAGGATACACCTTGCCTGCAGATTTAATTAAAAAATTGGGATTAAGTAACTTTAGAATGTATGTAACCGGAAATAATGTAGTTACCATTACAGATTTTCAATCGTACAGCCCAGAAAAAAATGCATCCGATTATCCTGAACCAGTTTCTTACGTTTTTGGATTACAAGTTGGTTTTTAATACCTAATTTAAAACGTTTAATCAATTAATAAAATAACAAGATTATGAAAAATAGAAATTTTTTATTTGTTTTGGCTCTCATTTTTCCTGTAGCGTTTTCTTCCTGTGAAGAATACTTAGCGGAACCGGTGAAAGATCAAATTTCAACAGATTATATATACAACTCCCCAGCTGGGCTAGAAGTTGGTGTAAATGCACTTTACAACCGCATGAGACAATACAATTTGCCTGCAGGTGATAATGCGGATTTGTGGTCTAATGTTTTCTTTATGGCATGTACCGATCTTGGATTACATAGAACTTGGAACACACCTTATGGTACAGTTCATACACCTGCCAATTTTACAGGTTCAAAATGGAGTAATGGGTATCGAATTATCGATAGATGTTCTGCCATTATTACAGCTGCAAGATCTATAGATATGGATGCTACGTCTAAGAAAAAATTAGTGGCACAAGCCAGAGCCATAAGAGGTGAAGTATATTTGGATCTAAAAGAACAGTACAATACAATATTGATTGATACTATTCCAACAACTCCTCAAAACCTTAATGATCCTGTAGAATATAAAGTAGCCAGTGATGCTGATGTATGGAAATTAATCAACGAAGATCTTGACTATGCGGTTGCTAATTTAGATTATAAAGTGCTACCAGGTCGTTACGGTCAAGGTGTGGCAAGGCATATTCGTGGTAAAGCTGCAATGTGGCAAAAAGATTACGCAGGAGCAGCAGCCCAGTTTGAAGCAATTATTACTGAAGGCACACACGGTTTAGTTTCTCTTACGGAAGTTTGGGGACAAAACGCCAATCACAAGGAATCACTTTTAGCCTATCAAAAAGACTTTTTATTAGGAGCTAGTAATGACCTTGCTGGTGGTGGAGGTTCTTGGTTAACAGGTGTTTTTTGCCAAAGATTGTATGAGAAACAATCCGGCGCAGTAGCTGGACAATTTGAAGTAATCAATGATGTTAATTTTGGTGGGCAGTCTCTAGGATGGTTCTTTCCAAATAATTACTTGAAATCACTTTACGATCAAGCAAAAGATTTGAGATTCAAAACCTATTATTATCCAGATAATTATTTAGAGTATGCGGTAAATAATCCAAAACACCCACGATTTGGACAACCTATCACTAAACCAGAGGAGAATTACAGAAGATTCCACTGGAGTTTGAAAAAATACCATGATTTAGAAAAGTTGATAGGTACAAACGACAGCTATAAAGATATCATTTATTATCGTTTTGCTGAAACCTTATTATTGGCCTCAGAGGCGCAACATTATTTAGGCAATGACGTCAAAGCGCTTGATTATCTGAACAAAGTAAGAAGAAGAGGTTATACAGGTCTTGCTGCTAGTACTTCAGCAGTTAATGATATTACTACTTGGACAATAAACAATTATCTAGACGAATCTGCAAGAGAGCTTGCTTTCGAGCACAACAGATGGTTCTTGCTAAAAAGATTGGGTCTATTAGTAGAAAGACAAAATTTATATATGAAGACTAGTACATCTGGAACTCTTGCTGGAGAAGGTCCAATAAATATGAAACCACATATGGTAAATATGCCAATTCCACAAACTCAAATTAACTTGATGGGAAATCCTCCGGGATTTAATGTAGGATATTAAATTTTTTGGTTAGTAAGTTGATTAAGGTAATTGAGGCTAGATTTTCTCTAGTCTCTTTACCTTTTTTTTTCAAATTAATTAGTAAATACTGTTACAAATTAATTAGTTACACTTTTTATCAAAATTTTTCCCCTTTCAACTCAAAATTTATTTCAAATAATCGAACCATGATTAATAAATTTCTATTTTTTGGAGTAGTAACACTAGTGTTAAACTCATCTTGTTCTAACAAAACAACACAATTCATCAAAGATAAAAGCAGTATCAATGTAGAAGAAAAATCTACTACTGCTAATAGCACTCAAATAAGTCCCATTCTAGTTGGGAATAATGTATGGTTTAAAAATCCAACCAATCAAATCTGGGATTTAACAGCACAATCAGGGGTTTGCTCTATCCGTATCGGAGGACACGCTTATGACGTTGAAATGCCGTCAAAAGCTGAATTACTAGACTGGGTAAAACGGATTCAAGCTATGGGAGCCGAACCAATAATGCAAGTTTCACAATACGATTCACCAACAGCAGCTGCTGATTTGGTAAAATATTTTAATGTGGACTTAGCTAGTGGTAAAGCCATTAAATATTGGAATATTGGCAACGAACCTTGGTTACAAAATGGCAAACCTGATTTAACAACCGTTGGAGCAATGGTAGAGGCTTATTTTAAACCCTGCTCAGAGGCAATGAAATCAGTAGATCCTACAATTAAAATATATGGGCCAGACGAATGTTATTACATGGACGAAGCAATGAACGACTTATTTGGCGGCAAAAATGATATTTCTGGTAAAATTCCTGGTAAAAATTATTATTACTGCGATGGAATTACTTGGCACCGTTATCCTCAAGATACAAATATAAATTTAGCATACGAAGGAATTGAGGATTTTAAAAAATCTATCATAAAATGCAAAGCCAAAGTTGATTTTGTAAATGCTAAGCATAACCGTACTGGCGAAAATACTTTAGGATGGGGAATTGGAGAATACAATGCCAAAGGTGGTCCGCAAGTTCACACTTGGGAAAACGGTCAAATGTTTGGCGGAGTATTAGATTTATGTATGAAATATGGAGCAAAATTTGCAACCACTTGGAGTATGTTTGAAAACGATGGAAACAGAAAAGGAACTGATTTTAGTTCAATTGATGGCGCTAATATGACACCAAGACCAACGTATCGCCACATGCAAATGATAGCTAAAAACTTTAAAGGAATTTATGCCGATGGAACATCTTCACTTTCTGATATCATTACTTTTGGCTCTGTTGATGGAGCTACGATTAGCGTTATGGTAATGAACCGTGCCAATACACCTGCAACATTTACTTTACATCTAAACAAAACGGCAACAACTGCAAACGGAAATGTACAATTAAACATTGATGCAAGTTCTAAAATAGTTTATACTGGTGCTATTGAAGCATTGGCAACACACACCTATGTTTTTAAAAATAATGAAATAATAAGAACCATTTACACCAATCAACATTTCATTAACGAAAAAGCCCCAGATGAGTCTAAATTGTAATTTTTAGACTTCTCTATTTAAAATAATCCAGTCACAAGTAGTTGATTGAAAAAATGAATTTAGCTTAATTTTGTCGTGCCTTCAAATCGAAGAGGAAATTGGCGCTACTAAGGAAAAAATTTAATTCACACAGGATAAAAAAGAGGTAGTTTTCACTGCTTCTTTTTTATTTTATTTAATTCTGTGGCCAAAAAAAAATTAAAATTATACTACATCCTAATCCCTGAACTAAATAAAAAATTGGGTTTACACTTTAAAAATGTAAACCCAATTCTATTTTAATATCACTCATTAAGAATCAATAGCAGACTCTAAAACATTTTTTATTTTTCTAAACAATCGATAGGATTGAATTTATATTTTACGTTTTCAAAATCGATAGGTTCTCCTTTGGCAAAATAGGACGCACCCAAATAGGTTATAATTTTTCCATTTCCTAAAATAAGTTCCTTATCCTTTTTTAAAAAAGCCATTGGATTTTTGAATACCACTTTATCATTTGTTCCTTGAATAAAAGTATAATTTACAAATAGAGTATCACCTTTGTACTCCCCTGCAATCTTACCCTCTTTTATAGGCATATTTAATAATTTCATATCCATATCACCCGATACTTTACCATTTTTCAAAGTGTTGATTTTTAAATCAATGGTATCTTTTTCATAGATAGCAATATAACACTGAATACTTAAAGGCTTTTCTGTTAAATTTTGATCCTCAATACTCTTTTGACTTTTGTTTTTATTACAGCTTACAAATGCAATGCAAGTCAATAAAACACAAAAAAGGGTGGCTTTTTTCATTTGAATTTAAATTTATTTTTTTCTATTTAGTTGTCTGATATAATTCACTAATTGCCAGCGTTGGTCTTCGGTCAACAATTCATCATAAGAAGACATTGGAGGTTTACCCACAGTTATTTTCCAAAAAATTTCACCATCTGTTTCGTTTTGAATATCTTTTAAAGCCAAGAAATTTGCGGGTTTTTTTTCAAGACTTAATCCAGCCTCTCCATTACCTTTTCCAGTAATTCCGTGGCATAAAACACACATTTGTCCATAAATTACTTTCCCTTCGGCGGTTGCAGCTGTATTTCCTGCAAATGGATTTTTTAGACCCTTTGTATATTCTGGAACTGCCCAATTCTTTTGAGCAATAATACTGTTGCTACCGATAAATAGTAATGCAATAGCTACTAAAAACAAATAATTACTTTTCATTGTGTCAAAGTTTAAATTTATATAGTAAAGTTACTACAGTTTTTTTAAAATAACACTATAATTATCACGAAATATTAAAAATATTTTATTTTTATAACAAATATCGCAATGTAAAACTGTTTTTCAAATTTGCTTATTTTCAATTCTTATGAATAAACCTATTTATATCTCAATTTTATATCTCAATAGTAAACCAATTGTAGCAACCATTAAAATACTTTTAAAGCCAAAAAAAAACCGCAAAAGAACACTTTGCGGTTTTGATTCAATTCTATTTTAGTTTTACAAAATATAATCTGTATTTATGAAATTAGACTCTTTACTGTTCAATAAATCTTGTAGTATTCCATTATTATACTCGTTGTCTTTAGAAGCTACAAAAGTTCTAATCGAAAAAGAACGTAAAGCATCATGAATACTTAATGTACCAACAGCAGAATCTTTTCTACCCGTAAAAGGAAAAACATCAGGACCTCTTTGGCAAGAACTATTCAAATTTACCCTCGAAACCAAATTGACTAATGTATCAATAAGTGGTGCAATGGTTTTAATATTTTGACCAAACAAACTCACTTGTTGACCATACTGAGATTCCGCCATATCATTTAGAGGTTCTTGAATATTTTTGAAAGAAATTATGGGTACCACTGGACCAAATTGTTCTTCTTTATACACTCTCATTTCTTTATTTACAGGATATAGAACCGCAGGAAATATAAAATTTTCTGAACGCTCTCCTCCTTTTTTATTCAAGACCTTTGCACCTTTACTTTGGGCATCATCAATTAATTCTTGAATGTAATCAGGTTTATCTGTTTCGGGTAATGGTGTAAGAAATACTGATTTATCCCAAGGATTTCCATAAATTAACTCATCGACTTTTGCGGCAAAACGTGTATTAAATTCGTCAACAATAGTTTCGTGAACGTATAAAATTTTTAATGCTGTACAACGCTGACCATTAAAAGATAATGAACCCGCAACA